>Ga0209210_1000437_pt1 | contig 44241 bp, 45 predicted proteins | sample RifGroA1_FD_183991 | JGI IMG/M metagenome (GOLD analysis project Ga0209210, IMG submission 183991) | Contaminated groundwater microbial communities from Rifle, Colorado, USA - Rifle Groundwater A1 (SPAdes) (version 2) | ecosystem: Environmental > Aquatic > Deep subsurface > Groundwater >...
TGAAGCAGGAAATCGATCGTATTGCCAACATCACCCAGTTCAACGGCACGCCGCTTTTGAACGGAAAATCCGGGATCTTTGAGATCCAGGTCGGCACCAAAAACAACCCGATCCTTGATCGCGTTGTGTATAACGGTGAGCGTTCAGACGCATCTCTCGATGCCCTGAAACTCGGGGGTGAATCAGTGGCGACCAAGCAAGGTGCGCAGCTGAGCCTGTCGGTGATCGATGATGCCCTGATCCGGGTCAACAGCATTCGCGCCGATCTGGGTGCCATGCAGAACCGGCTCCAGTCCACGATCAACAACCTCTCCATTAGCGATGAGAATCTCTCTTCCGCCAACAGCCGCATCCGGGACACGGACATGGCCGAGGAAGTCAGTGAGATGACCAAGCAGAACATCCTGATGCAGGCTGGTGTCGCGGTCCTGGGACATGCAAACGCCTCCGCCCAGACAGCCCTGAAGCTGCTCGGCTGATAACGGCTCAACCCATATCGTCAGGCAAAGTCAGCAGACATAGAGGAGGTGGCAAACCCAGGGGAGCTCGTGTACCCTTGAAAAGTGGCACACACCAGATCCGTCCTTATTATCGGCGGAAGCGGATTCATCGGGACCCATCTCGCACTCAAGCTGCGCGCGGGGTACAAGGTTTTCGCGACCTATAACCGCCATCGCATTTTCCTGCCCGGCGTGACGACGCTTCCGGCCTCTCTTTTCAACAGGGATTGGGCCAAGCGGATCACCTATCTCGCACGCCCGGATTTCGTCATTTACGCCGCCGGCACCAACAATGTCGAGTGGTGCGAGGCACACGCCCGTGATGCCGAACAGCTCCACACCTCCGGGGCGGCAACCATTTCCAATTTATCCGAAATCTTCCAACCCAATTTCATCTATCTCTCGAATTCCTATGTTTTTGACGGGAGCAAGGGCAACTATCATGAGGGCGATATCGTGCTCCCCTCCACCTCCCTGGGCAAAGCGAAGCTCGGAGGCGAAAACTTCATCCGCAGTAAGGCGCTCAGTTTTTCGATCATTCGCTCCGCACCGGTTTTAGGTCGGGGCAACGGCGTAACTCCCAATTTCCTGGATCGACTTCGTATCCGCCTCACACGCGGTGAAAAATGCGAACTTGCCAATGACGAACTCCATAATTTCGCACCGGTGGAGGGCTTGGTGGAAATTATCCAGAAAGTCATGGAAACGAACGCCCGAAAGAAGACTTTCCATTACGGAGGACTGACCAAGATCACTCCTTACGAATTTGGACTCGCGTTCGCCAAGAGATTCAAGCTGGACCCCGGGCTGGTGATCCCGGTTCGCAGCAGTTATCATGGCTCAAGTACAGGCGAACGGATCCGGCAGGATTATTCACTGAATTCCAGTGCAGCTGTGGAAAGCTTAAAGTTCAAGCCCCTTTTCCTGGAGGAGAGCCTTGATCTGATCGATAAGAACCTGATTCCCCGCTCGTGAGCGGCGGTTGTCTCGCGTCACTCGGGTGAATTCCGAAAAATAAAACTTTGCGACCTGGTCGGCACTGACCTTTTCGCCCTGAAAAGTCCAGTAGACGTCCCTGAACGGTCCGACTTGCGCGAGCAATTCCTGCGCCTGCGCAAGCGAAGCGGGCAGCCCGGAATCGGAATTACCCATCGTCTGGACCTGTCCATTGATCGCGAGGTTTCCGCGTACGTGCTGCGCGAAGGAGATGTGAATCACGCCATGAGCGGTATTGGAAACCAGCAGCTTGATCTGGTTCCGGAACATCATGAAATCAGCGGCCGTCTGCGCGATATTGTAAACTTTGACTTCCTGAAAGCGGGCACTGTTCTCGGAAAGTGCATTGAAGACGCGGGCGTACTCGTTAAACTGCTCCCGGAGTTGAGAAAGAAACCCGATCGTGCTTTCTTCAACTAGCTGCTGAGGATCAAAGCTCTTGCCTAATTGAAGCAGGCGCTCTGCGTCAGGATGAATTTCTGCACGAGCCAGCTCGTGGATCCACCCAACCCCTAGGCCCGTTTGACCTGTCTGGCCCTGTTGGCCATGAGATGGCAATAAATCTGTAAAACTACTCATGATCAGCCCCCTCTTGGGGTGAGTTTATTTCTAATTGAGTGGGATTGTCAAATTTTAGAAAATTGACCCAGAACAGGCGAAGTCAATTGGAACCCGGAATTCAAAGTGGGCGCCATTTACTCGCTTCAGGCTTCCCGGTCGGGCCGGGCATGCACACCGCAAGCAGGGACAGCTCCCTGGGTTATTGACTGTAGGGTCCGAATATATATCGCCGGCCCTGGGTCCCCCCCAGTATAGCAAGTTTTCAAAGTTCGATTCAGAAATATTTCGATTCATTTACCCTCGCCCGCTGAGGTTTTCACAAACCTGAGCTTATCTCTTAGGTCCGTCTTTACAGCGCTCAAAGGAAGTGACACACTTTAGTGGAAATGATTGGAAAAAAACTCCTGGTTGCAGACGATAGTCTGACTATCCAAAAAGTGATCCGCCTTGCGTTATCGAACGAAGGCTATGAAATTCAAACTGTTTCTGACGGGAACGATGCTATTCAACAAATAGCGGTATTTCGGCCGGATGTCGTGCTGATTGACGTTTCGCTTCCAGGAAAAACAGCCTTTGAAGTAAAAAAATCTATTGAAAACGAAAAAGATCTTTCGCCTGCTCGATTTGTCTTGATGTCGAGCGCATATGAAAAAGTTGATGAAAAAGAAATTCTGGAAAGCGCCTTTGCCGGTCGATTGACCAAGCCATTTGATCCCGCGCATCTCAGGAAAATTCTGAATGAAGCCCTGAGCGCGGCTCCGAGTCCCGCAACCAATCGCGCGCCCAACCCGCCCCCGGACTTCCAGGCCGAACCGGAGTGGTCGCCAGAGCTTTCGAATATTCCGGATCTTCCGCCCATGTTCGCGGGTGACAAGGTAGTGCCGGCTCCCGAGCAGACCTCTCCCCTGGTCAATCTGTCCAATGACAATGACTCTTCGAATGAACTCTGGGAAGGCGGCGGCGAATTCATCATGCCGCCACCGCCGCCCCACCTTCCTCCGGGTCTTGATTCTGCAATTCCACCGGCCATTCCTCCAGCACCGCTGCCGCCCTTGCCCGGAATGCAGGGAATGCCCGAATTGCCGGGGATCCCGGGAATGCCTGGGTTGCCCGGAAACACTGATTCAAATTCCGACATCAAACACCTGACCGAATCGACGATTCGGATGAGCGGTTTGGATGATTTCCAGTGGAGTGTCAATGAACCCTCCCTCAAGCCACCCGGCGCGATGATGGAGCCATTTGATTCTTCATTCGGGACAGACAAAAGCTCGGAAATCACACATTTCAATTCCCAAAATAGGGACAATTACGAGTCCATCCCTTTGACCGCCCCTCGCGATTTCATTGAGCAGGGGATCTCCCTTGATCAGCAATCCCGGACCGAGACGACCGGCACTGCTCAGATTTCCGCCGAGCAACTCGACGGTTTGATTCAGAAGCATTTACAAAAAGCCGTTGAAGACGCGCTCAGGAACTTTGCCCAATCCACTCTGCCCGAAGTAGCGGAGCGCGTGATCAAAGCTGAGATTCACCGTTTGCTTTCAGAGCAGAATTAAAGGCCTGTAATCAGGAGTATCTCGACCAAATCGTTGCGCTTATTAAGTCGGAAGTGCGATTCGACACCAGTCCAACTACCCACGCGACCGCGTCGCGCGAACATCCTCCGCAAAGAGCCCCTGCACACCGGCAACTGTGGAGACGAGCAACTCACCTGAAGAGCCGAGCCCGACCACTGCTCCTGAGTTGCCCCCTGACCACTCGATTAGCGTGCCAGTTTTAAATAATGCTTTCGCAGCGTATTCCACTTTGACGAATTCCGGCCCGGAACTGAAGAGCTGATCAGTCGTGCGCAATATCTCAGCAAGAACATCCGCACGCACCTGATCGGCCGTAACTGTTTCTCCCAGTTTTTCTGAAATCGAAATCGCATCCGCAGGAGCGGAAACACAGTTCAGCCCGACTCCCGCGATCACAAAGAATTCTCCACGACTTCCGGTGGTCGCGCGTGCTTCACAAAGTATTCCGGCAAGCTTTCTGGACCCGATCCAGATATCGTTCGGCCACTTGATCCGGACACCCAGTGATGGAAATTTCAGATCCAAGGCACGCGTCATTCCGACCGCAACTGCCAATGGCAACCAGCTTAAAAATTTCGTTTCTGATGGCCTGAGTAGAATGGATAAGAAAAGATTCCCTTCCAGGCTTTCCCACGAATGGCCCAGCCGACCACGACCGGCCTCTTGCACCCGCGCAGAAATCCAGGTTCCATGAGGATAACTCATTTCGCCAAGCTCCCGGACGGTGTCATTCGTGGAAGCACAGCGATCAATCACTTGATTGAAAGCACGAGGTTTTGTCATACAACCAGCAATGACAAATCCACAGCACGCACCGAATGAGTCAAAGAACCCACCGAGAGAATATCAACACCTTGGATTGCATACTCACCGATATTCATCTCATTCAGGCCGCCCGAAACTTCCACCACCGGGCGCCGCTTGCCAGTCTCAACAATCTTCAATGCAGAGTGGATCTGATCTGGCGAGAAATTATCCAGCATCACCACATCAGCCTCATTCCTGATGGCTTCTTTCAATTCCGCAAACGTCCGCACTTCGATTTCAATTTTCAGAAGATGAGGCGCCACGGCCCGCGCTGACGAGATCGCCTTGCCCACTCCCCCAACGGCAGCAATGTGATTTTCCTTGATCAAAACGCCCCCGGACAGACTCACCCGATGGCTGCAACCCCCACCGGCCAGCACGCCGTGGACCGCCAGATCCCGGTAGCCCGGGAGAGTTTTCCGTGTCGCGGTCAGGCGTGGCGTACGCACAGGACAAGCCGCAGTGACCAGGTCCACCAGCTTCCGTGTCTGTGTCGCGATCCCACTGACATAAGAAGCGAGGTTCAGGAAAGGTCTTTCAAGTGCCAGAATTTCCCGCGCACTACCCTTCCATTCACAAACCACCGTGCCACGCGTGAACGGTTCTCCGTTTTTCAGGAACCTCTTGCCTCTGCTCACCTTCATTTCGCCACCAAGCTCAGCCGCGACCAACGGCAAAGCCGCGATCAAACCTTCGGCAGCCCAAACGCCGTCTGACTTGGCAGTGATTCGCGCATGCACTTTTGCGGAAGCGGATACAGACCGAAGCCCCATGGAAGTCCAATCCCAGGGCCAGCCATCATCCGACAGTCCTTGGTTCAGCAAATTTCTCCACAGAGTGGGGGTGTCATGATACGGAGACGAAATCCGATTTTTCATAAGTGAGTTTTAACCGAGGACCAAGATGATGACAACCACGCACATTTCCAGGGAACCCGCCGGACGCAAAGCCACCGAGATCCGTCCCGTCACCCTCCAGACCTCGGTCAACCGCTACGCCGAGGGTTCCGTTATCATTCATGCGGGAAATACCCAGGTCTTATGCACAGCTTCCGTCGAAGAATCCGTCCCGGCCTGGCTCAAGGGCAAAGGTCAGGGGTGGGTCACGGCGGAATATTCCATGCTTCCACGGGCAACGCATACCCGCTCCAAGCGGGATCGCGAAAAGCTCTCCGGAAGAACACAGGAAATCCAGCGTCTCATCGGCAGAGCCCTCCGCTCCACGATTAATCTGAACGCGCTGGGTGAACGCTCGATCCTGATTGATTGCGATGTATTGCAGGCCGACGGTGGTACCCGAACTGCCTCCATCACTGGAAGCTGTGTGGCGCTGATGCTGGCCGTTCAAAAACTGATCGAAATCGGCAAACTGCCTCCTGAGGTCCTGAAACTCCTCTGGGTGGACACGGTTTCAGCCATCAGTATCGGCATCCATCAGGGGCAAGTCCTGACTGATCTCGACTATTCGGAAGATTCCACATGTGATGTGGATATGAATTTTGTCATTACCGGCAAGGGGAATTTTGTCGAAGTCCAGGGAACTGCCGAAAAAGTGGCCTTCAACAAAGCGCAACTGGATCAGATGACCGAAGCCGCCATCCAGGCTTGCGCGCGATTACGCCAGATCCAACTCGGAGCTATCAAGAACTCTGCTTTCTAAAAGAAAGAGAGCCACGAAAACCTGGACGGTCCTGTGGCTCTCTAAGTGAGGAGGTGGTGGGTACAGCGCTTTTGCGTATGACTACGCAACTTTTCGAGCACTGTGCTTGGCACGCCAAGCCTCATAGTGCTCAAACTTTTTCTCATAATCAGAAACCGGCTCGCCGGTTTTCTTAATCAGTCCAAATTTGAATTGATCGAAATGTTCGTCACAGAAATTGAAACGATGAGCCTGCGCTTTGCAGGTCCAGGAATGGCAGGCACCCGGCATAGGGGTGTGCTCTTTGCCTTTTTTGGCGACAGGAGCCTCCGCTTTCTTCTCTTTATGTTGTTGTTCTGCTGCAGGCTGTGTGTTTTCTTTTGTCATTCGAACCTCCGCAAGTTCACTTACTCTATCGGCGGATGACCCAAAAACTTTACCAGATTTATCAAGAATTTATCTAATTGAAATCGTTGGATTATTCTTAACGTTTGACTTTATGGCGCTATGTGTTAAAACGCGTATGTCTTTGTTGTTTGGTCAACGATCGTTTGAACAGCAACAAAGCATGGGCTTACAGACATCTTTGCTCGGTTCATCTCGTTTTTCCGACTCCGGCCCCCCAATCCCCCTTCCGGAGCGGAACTGGACAGAGTGGCAGCCGCTGGTGATCCCCCGATCCTGGCGGCTGCTCAAGCCCCCACTCACAAATCTAGAGATCCAAAACAATAGGCAGCACGATCGGTTTCTTTCCAATGTTGTTATTGAAGAACCTGCGCAGCTCGATCCGGATGGTTTCCTGCAGATCTATAGGCGGCGCCCCCGAATCGAGCCCCGCCTCATACTTCTCGATGACTTTCCGAACAAGGTTCTTCCCCTCATCCAGCAGCCAGGCTTCAATCTGTTCGCTGGCCAGACCTTTCGAAATGAGTTCCGGGCCCGAAATAATCCGACGCGTTTCAGAATTTCGCACCACCAGGGAAAAGACGATTCCTTTTTCACCGAGCTGCCGCCGATCCTTGAGCATCAACTTTGAAACATCGCCACCTTCCCGGCCTTCCACCAGAACACGCGTTTCTTCCATGTGTTCAAGTATCCGGCAGGAGTCCGGAGAAAGCCCCACGATATCTCCATTGGTTGCAATCAGGACGTTATCGGCGGGCACTCCAGTTTCGCGGGCCAGATTCGAGTGGTGGACAAGATGGCGATACTCGCCATGAACTGGAATGAAATATTTGGGGCGAACCAGCTCCAGCATCTTCTTCAGCTCCGGGCGCGTCGCATGGCCTGATACATGGATGTCATGAATGGCTTCGTAAAGAACTTCAGCTCCTTGTTTGAAAAGGCTGTTGATCATCCGGCCAATGGCTTTCTCATTGCCGGGAATGAACTTGGAGCTCATCAGGACCTGATCGCCTTTCTGAAGCGTGATCTGACCATGTTCGCCCTGGGCAATCCGGATCAAAGAAGAACGATACTCCCCCTGGCTACCGGTCGAAAGAATCACCACCTGATCACGCGCATAGCGATCCATATCCGCAAGATCGATCAGGACGCTTTCCGCTCCTTTCAGGTAACCGGCCTCCATACCAAGGCGCACATTCTGTTCAATTCCCCGTCCCGAAAGAGCGACCTTTTTGTCGAGTTTGCCGGCGAGTTCGAGCACCTGTCCCATGCGCCCCACGTTGGACGCGAACATGGAGACGATGGTAAGTCCCCTGGACTCCTTGAAGAATTTTTCAAACTGCGTGTAGATCACGCTTTCGCTCAGACTATGCGTATGCCGCTCCACATTCGTGGAGTCTGAAAGAAGCAGAAGAACCCCGTCATCACCGGCTTTTTCAAAGGCCGGGAGATCGATCGTCTTGCCGTAATAAGGATTCGTATCGATTTTAAAATCGCCGGTATGGATCACCTTTCCAACGGGAGTATCAATAATCAGCGCCGCGGAATCCACGATGCTGTGATTCACGCAAACAGTCTTAATCCTGAAGGAACCAATCTGGAAGGAGCTGCCGATTTCATATCTCCTGAGATCAACGGTCTCATCCAGCTCGTACTCGCTCAGCTTCTGCCGAAGCAGAAGAGAGGTGAAATTCGAAACATAAATCGGTGCATGGAGGCCGGCTTTCAAGGCAAAAGGCAGGGCCCCGATATGATCTTCATGACCATGAGTAATGACGAAGGCCTTGATCCTGTCTTTGCGCTCTTTCAGATAGGTGAAATCTGGAATGACAAAACCCACCCCCAGATGGTCGAGATCAGAAAACAGGAGGCCGCAATCAACAACGATGATTTCATCGCCATACTCCAGGGCCATGCAATTCATTCCGATTTCGCCCAGTCCCCCCAAAGGAACGATACGAAGCTCACTCACCCGTAGGTCCCCGATCCGTGGCAAAAGGTCCGATCCCATGAAAGCTGGAAGCCATTTGTTTGACCTGCGCGGCCACCACTTCGGCGGCGATATCGGTCTCTTCACCGACTACAAGATCTGCGTATTGCTTGGTGTGCTCCAGGAATTCGTGATGCATGGGGCGGACAGTATCATAATACTGCCGGATAATGCTGTCGAGCGTGCGGTTGCGTTCGCGAACATCGCGATGCAGGCGGCGAATGAAACGAATGTCGGATTCGACATGAAGGTATATTTTTACATCAAAAAGGTTCCGGATTTCAGCATCCCAAAGCGTGTAAATACCTTCCATGAGGATCGTCTTGCAGGGACCGATCACCTGCGTTTCCGGAAGACGCCGACTGGTTCGAAAATCGTAGATTGGCGCGGCCACTTGTTCCCCGGCTTTCAAACGACTGAGATGGTCTTTCAGCAGTGACCAGTCAAAGGCGTCCGGATGGTCGAAATTGGGCTCTCCGTGAACCCGGAGATGAGAAGGGAGTCCCGGAAGATAGTAGGAGTCCTGATGAAGAAGCACAACGGTCGGGTCGCTGACCCGCTTAATTACTTTATGGGCGAAGGTAGTCTTGCCTGAACCTGATCCACCGGCAATTCCAACTAGAAACATTTCTGTTCTACTCCTTCTTTAAGCTGGCGTTGGCTTGTCGAACCCTTGGCTTGTTACCACGAATCTGGGCCCGAAGCTTGAAAATGTTTGGGATTTCGGCGTATCCCGCCAGGAAAACACGGGCAGCAGCGTCCTTTGGAGACCCATCGTCCGGAAGTCGCAGACGATACCCTGCCGGGACCAGCCGCACTCCCGAAAACACCCAATCCGTCAGCCCCGCATTGAGCTCTTTCACGGCATTTATATCCAGCTTCAGAAATTCCACAAGATCCCGCATATCCACGTAATCTGGAATCTTTACCTCGAAAAATTTCAGAGGCGGAAGTCGCTCGATTTTTCCAAAATACCTTTCAGAATGCTTCTCGGCTTCGATTGCGGCCAGCAACTCGCAGAAGAAGTTAGCACTCGCAAATCCAAAGCTCCGGCTCCGGTAATCCGCCACGACATCTTCGAGTTCCTCGCTGCCAACGAGTCGAACCGCCCGCATCATCCCTTTGCGCCCATGATTGTAGGCTGTCACGGCCAGAGGCCATTGACGGAGGGACTCATAGTTCATTTTAAGGAATTTGGCCGCAGCTTCGGTGGCCCGGATCGGATCATTGCGCTCATCGACCGCGTCGTTGATCTTCAGGAACGATTTTCCGGTCGCTCGCATGAATTGCCAGATCCCACTGGCTCCAACCTTGGAACTGGCGCGGACGTTAAAGCTGCTTTCAACAAACGGAAGCCGGGTCAGTTCCACCGGCAAACCTTCTTTTCTAAAAATTTCTTCCATCAAGGGGAGATACCGGCCTGAATTTTTAAGACCGGCCAGGTAACTCTCTCTCTGGCCTTGCTGCAGTCGCAGTCTCTTCCGGTGGGTCGCATTCAGGAACTTATTGGGTTCATTCACATCCTTGAAAAGAAGGAAGAGCTTTCTCTCCTCCTCAGTCATACTTTCCGGTTGATTCTGTTTGCGGTGAACGGAAAGCAGGAGCCGCTTCCATTTCTTTTTGGCTTCTTTCACAATCTTGGACTTCTGCGGGGACCGGTGGAGATCGGCCGGACTGAGTTCCACGATTTCATAGACGAGATCAATGTATTTAGAGTCGTGAATCAAGCCCTGATGCATGCCATACTGGGTGTAGATGCTGACCCAGAATTCCATGTTCTTCTTCAAGCGCGCATCCACCGAAAAACGAAGGGGGCGCAGGATTTCCAGAAGCTCCCGGTCGTGCGGGAGAGCCGAGGGGTTCGCCCTTTCCAAAGGCAACGCGCTGGCGTCCGCGGCGACGACCATGCCAAGGCAAATGAATGAACGAAGAAAAAGATGCATGATGTTTTACCGATCGCTCCAGTCACTCAATGGTAGAGGTCTGATGCTTTACGGTAAAGTCCTGTGTACGTTTTTACTGTTCATCAGCTTTGCCGCTTGTCAGTCCAATCAGACGAATATGAATCACACGATTCACATTCTCTTGCGCGAAGGTCCTCTGAACCTGGATCCACGCACCGCACTTGACGCAACCAGTCAGATCTTCGGGTCTCTCATCTACCGGTCCCTGGTACGACTGGACAAGGATCTGCGACCCGTTCCCGAGCTGGCGGAATCCTGGACGGTATCGAAGGACGGACTCACCTGGGACTTCCTGCTGCGGGCCGGATTCAAGGATCACCAGGACCAGAAGATCGATCCCGTTCGTGTGCATGAATGCCTCGAAAGCTACCGCAAAGACCACAGCAGGCCATCGATCATTCGTGCGTTTACGGAGACCTGGAAATCAGTTTCCCTGAAACAGAACCATCTGAAAATAGAACTCTCCAGGCCGGACCCCTTCCTGCTGAATGAACTGGTGCTGCTGCGCTATTTTCGGGTGCCCGGCGCATCCGGCGCCTGTACAGGCCCTCAAAACAGTGAACAGCCGCTAATCGGCAGCGGCGATTACCAAGTGACCACATTCACGCCCTCCCTGGAAGGAGTGCTGCGCCTGAAACCCGTTAGCGGAACGCGCCCCGTCCTGGAGTTCCATTTTGTTCAAGACGAGAATACGAAAGTCCTGAAAATTATTCGCGGAGATATCGATGCGGCGTACAACGCGTTGTCGCACTCCAAACTGCAGTGGCTCCGGGAAAATCATACCGCAAGGTTTTCAGTCCTGGAGCGTGGCGGCTCGGCTGTGAGCTATCTGGCTTTCAATCTGAAAAATCCCATTCTGGCCAATTCCCGGGTTCGAGAGGCAATCGCACACGCCCTCGATCGCCGTACAATTGCCCAAAGCAAGATCGGCGGCAGTCTGGCGCAAACTCTGCTTCCCCCTTCTCTCCCGGAGGCACTTCTGGGCTCCGACACTCAAACCACCAGCTATGATCCGGTCCTTGCCCGAAAACTGCTTGATAAGGCCGGCTATCCCGAACAAAAGAACGGAATTCGGTTTCGTCTCACCTTCAAGACCACCCCCTTTCGGGAAAGCCTGGAACTCGCAATTATTTTCCAGAAAATGCTTCGGGAGATCGGCGTGGAACTGGTGATCGAGAGTGTTGAATCCGCGGTTTTCTTTGCGTCAATTCGCAAGGGGAACTTTGATCTTTTCACCTCCCGCTGGGTTGGCGTGACCAACGGCAGCGTCTTGAATCGCGCTCTGCACTCCCAAAGCACGGCAAATCGTACTGGTTACCGGAATCCGACGGTGGACGGCCTCCTGGATCGTTCGAGCCGGGAGCTGAACGAGGTCAGACGCGCGGCACTATTCCAGGCCGTCCAGAAAATAATGTTGCAGGATCTTCCCTATCTCCCGCTTTGGTATTGGAATAATACTCTGATATTGAAAAATGGAATTACCGGCTTGAAAGCCGAAGATCTTTACCGAAGTAATTCCCTTGAACCACTCACCCGACTCCAGGAGATTCACAAACCATGAAAAGACTCCTCTGCCCGGAAGTCCCCCGACCTGGCCGCAAAATTCCTCTGAATGAAACAGAAGCGGTCCATGCAACGCGAGTCCTGCGCCTTTCCGACGGCGATTTGATCGAAGCCTTGGATGGAAGTGGAAAATCCGTGGTCGCCCGCCTTCGCACGCGCTCCGGTTCCGTCTGGCTGGAATATGAGAGTGAAGGGGCTCTGGCGTCGGACGAAAAACATTTGCCGTCGACCGTCCTGGAAATGGCCGTCTTGAAGGGTGATGCAATGGAATGGGTGGTCGAAAAAGCCGTGGAACTCGGAATCACGACACTCATCCCGGTTCTGACGGCCCACACAGTGGTCCAGATGAAACAAAAAGGTCCTGAAGTGTTCCAGGAGCGCTGGCAGAAAATCGCGGATCAGGCACTCAAGCAATGTGGACGCCTGAATCGGATGCAGATTCATCTGCCTGTTCCACTGGCCGATCTGTTCTTGAAATATCCAGCTCGTCCGGAAACAGTGCGCCTCTGGTGTGATGAAGCAAGCCGGGAAAATGCGGCACCTCTCCTGAAGATTCTGTTGGAACCGGATCTATTGAAAAAAGAGGTCAGGGTTCTGATCGGACCGGAGGGAGGATGGAGTCAAAACGAGCGCGAATTCCTGACTACAGCCCACCTCAAAGAGGCCAGTCTGGGCCCCTTGGTCCTTCGTGCCGAAACTGCAGCCATATATTGCATAAGCTTGATATTCGGGGCTTTTCATTCGAGTTCACCCTCGCATAGGAACGCTTGACAAACCTGCTCAGAAGAAGAGAAAAAGAAGGCTCTCATGGAAACATCCTCTGAAAATGAAATTCAATTCAAGCCCCTGCATGAAGGTCTGGGTTTTCACCCTTTCTCAGAGGGACTCCCCTACTCTCCTTCCTCGAAAGCCAAAAAGACCAACTTGCATCAATCGGGGCTTGGCGCTGTTTCCGCAGGCGCCCCGACCTTCGCGCGCACGCTGCCTCCGATAGCCAGCATAGCGGCGCCTGCAGAGCTTCAAAGACCGGCTCCGGTTCCCGCCTCCGCGCACTCCAAGGGTTTCGGTTATGTTTTCATAAGAACGGCCGCTTACCTTTTTGACACTTCCGTCAATTTCGTCCTCTGCAGCGCCGCTCTCGGGTGGGTGCTTTGGAAGCAGAATATCCAGCCGGAATTATTCCTGACCCCAGAAATGGGCGCGGCTTTACTGGTTTTCATTTTCTTTTTCAGCTGGGCACTGACCACTGCGCAGGAAATTGCTTTTGGCGCAAGCGCAGGCAAGCGTCTCTTCGGCCTCACACTTCCAGGCAGCGCGATTCTGCTTTTGCTCCGATCCGTTCTTTTCCTGATCGGAACCCTTTTCTGCGGCTTCGGTTTGCTCTGGGCCTTATTTGATCGAGACCGCCGTTGCTGGCATGATTTGGCCGTAGGCGTGCAACCCGAATTCCAACCATCCATGACACCGGATTTTCAATAAAGTATGACAACCCGACCGCGAAGGCTCAGCACTAAAATCAAAACGCCCGCCGCGCTTCGCAAGCTGCTCAAAACTTTTCAGAAAAAACGCCAGCGCGTCGTCTTCACCAATGGTTGTTTTGATATCCTTCACCGGGGTCATGTCACTTATCTCGAAGAGGCCCGAAAGCTGGCGGATATCCTGGTTGTTGCGCTCAATGACGATGAATCTGTCAAACGCCTCAAAGGTGATGAACGGCCGATCAACCGGCTTGCCGAAAGACTGGAAGTGACCGCGGCGCTCGAAAGCGTGGATTTTGTCACCTGGTTTGAGGACGATACACCGCTTGCGCTGATCCTGAAGCTTCATCCCGACATGCTCGTGAAAGGTGGCGACTGGAAACCCCAGCAGATTGTCGGTGCCGCGGAGGTCGTCGCCTGGGGAGGCAAAGTTCGATCGCTCCCCTACCTCGAGGGACACAGCACCACCCGGATCATCGAAAAAACCCGTAAAAAGCCGCGCGGCTGAACCATGGACAAGTTTCAGAACAAGCACGTTTTCATCACAGGAGCTTCCGCCGGAATCGGTGCGGCCTTGGCTCACGAATTCGCCAGTCAGGGAGCAAGACTGACCCTGACCGCAAGACGGTTACATCTGCTTGAGGGTCTGGCCCAGGATCTGATCGCCAGAGGGACGGAAGTCCTGGTCGAAACCTGCGATGTCACCCAGGACGGGGATCTGGAACGCGCTCTTGAAAAAGCCCGCGAGCGCTTCGGCAAAGTCGACGTGGTCGTCGCAAATGCAGGTTTTGGTGTGGTCGGAAAGCTGGAAAATCTGAAGCTGGAGGACTACCGCCGACAATTCGAAACCAATGTTTTTGGCGTGCTCCGGACAATTCAATGCAGTCTGGAAGACCTGAAGCAGACGCGCGGCTCTCTCGTTTTGCTCGGCAGCGTAGCCGGTTACATCTCTCTTCCGAATGCCTCGCCTTACGCCATGAGCAAATTCGCAATACGTGCACTGGCTGATTCACTTTGGGCGGAGCTTGCCCCTTACGGAATCGCAGTCACCCTGATCAGCCCCGGTTTTGTGGAAAGCTCCATCAGAAAAGTCGACAACCAGGGCGTCTTTCAGCGAGCATCCGAGGATCCGATGCCCCCCTGGCTTCTCATGCCTGCTTCCAGGGCCGCCCGTGATATCGTGAGAGCCGTGAGTCGCCGCCGCCGGGAGCGTATCGTCACGTTTCACGGAAAAATTTTCGTGACCCTGTTCAGATTTTTTCCTTGGCTGATCCGTCTCATCACCCGCTTTGGAATCAAAGGTCGGAACGAACCTAGTTCTCCAGCACAAACGTAACGGGCCCGTCATTCACGAGGGAAACCTGCATATCAGCCTGGAAAACCCCCGCTGCTGTCTCTACCCCGTACTCCCGGCTCATTTTCAAGGCGTATTCATAAAGAGGCTTGGCCAGCTCTGGCGCCGCGGCAGCCGTGAACGAGGGACGCCGGCCGGTTCCGCAGTCCCCCAGCAGCGTGAACTGTGAAACAATGAGATGCTGACCCCGGATGTCTTTCAGGGATAAATTCATTTTTCCGTTTTCGTCTTCAAAGATCCGCAAGTCACAGATTTTCTGAATAATTTTTTTTATTTTCGCTTCGTCATCGGCCTGGCCTACTCCCAATAAAGTCAGGAGACCCGGACCGATTTCAGCAATCTTGATACCATCCACAACTACTTGCGCGTTTTTGACTCTCTGGATGACGGTTCGCACAGATCCTCATTGGGGTGGTATGTGCACGGCATTGACGGGATAACTCCCCCAATACCAGTCCTCCAGTCCACCGATCAGGTAATAAATATTTCCATAGCCCAGCAGTTCCAGCTCATGCGCAGCGATCATCGCGGGATCTTCTGGTCCAGTTTGATGGGAATATACCACGATTTCAGCCGTTCGATCAGGTAAATACACACTTGCGAGCTCGCGTACCCGGCCCAGCGGCAGGAACCGGGACTCCACGATATGTCGTTTTTTGAATTTCGAACTGTCTGGCCCGACCTCCACAAAAGTAAGGACATCCGCATTTGCCGCTTTTGCGAGCACATCGGCTTTGGTGACCATTCGAATCATAAAATTCTCCTGCGGTAAAGAGATGCACCGGACGGGCCAGCTTGTTAGACTGAGAGCGTGAAAGCCCCGCAACCCGACGCCTATTCATTGGCGCTTCATCGTTTGAGCGTACGCGAGTACGGAAAGAAAGAACTGAAAGCTTATCTCAAGCGGAAGGGCATTGCTGAGGCAGAGGCGGAAGCCGCGCTGGGGCGCCTGATCGAAGAGGGTACGCTCAGTGAAGAACGTTACATGCTGGCTGTGATCCGGAGCCAGGCAGCGCGGGGCAAAGGGCCCGCCTATATCCGGCAGAAGCTCCAGCAGAAGGGCGTTCACGTTTCGCAAACGGAATTGCGAGAGCACATCGGTAACGCGTCCATCGAAGACGAATCCGAAGTCATCCGCAAAATCATTGAACGCAAATATCCCCAGGCTCACAAGGATCGTGCAGTTTACCGGCGGGCTTTCCAGACCCTCCTGCGACGTGGCTTCAGCGCATCTGCAATCCAAAAGGTCCTGAAAGTTCCCTGAATAGCTAGAAGGGATTCTTGCTGCTCTTCTTCTTTTTCGGCGGAGCCTTCTTCGGTTGGACTTTCACCTTTTTTACAGGAACTTTGGGCTGCAAAAATGAAATAAAATTCTTGAGACCGTAACGTTTCGCGATGTCAATCGGGCGATCGCCCGATTCGGTCTTGGCATTCAGATCACTGCCATGGCGGACCAAGCCCATGGCAACCCCTCTTTGGCGCTTGAACACGGCCCAATGCAGGGCAGTTGCCCCCGAACTGTCACGCGCATTGATGTTCGCCCGTTTGGAGAGAAGGTATTTGATGACGGGAATATGGCCCTGAATGGACGCCACATGCAAAGCAGGCGTTCCACGATCCAGAGTATAATTGACGTCCACAATCCGCTTGTCCACGAGTGATCGAACCAGACTCACATCGCCGGAGCGAATGGCAGAAAAGAATGCATCTTTACTCAATGAAGCCTGCTCCAGATTGGGAGCGGTTTCCTTTTGGTCGGGGAAGGCATCTTCAATGACCGGCACATCCGGCGCCGGAGGAACAGCTGCTGCCCGTTCGGGCTCAACCGGCGCGGAAACTGCCGCAGCTGCAGCTGCGGGTGCGGGCGCTTGGGCGGCTATGGGCTGAGGCGCACTGATGGCCGAACTGGGTTCTGAATTGGGCGTCTGGGCAACCGTTATCGCAGCAGCGACCATCGTGTTCTCAGTTGGAAGTCGTGCACCGGTAAACTTCATAACCAGCGACAATGTTCCGGCGGATACGGCACTGAGGGCAATGCAGGCAAAGGCGGTATGGCGTAACGTGATCAGGGCCGCCACTTTGAAATTTCCACTGCGGGCAAGGACCGCCACAACCTCGTGTGCAAGCCACGTCAGGCCAACGCCTACGGCTCCAGCGACACCCGGAGGGATCAACCGTTCACGCCCGAGCGAAACCAGGTACGACAGACATTCCATTCCGCAAAATACCATACCCAGGGAAATCCCCACTTCCCGGAGTTTGCGAGCTCGCAGAATTTCGGGAGGAACTTCTCCGTGGACATCGGCAGCGTTTACCCGAGAGGCGCGTGAAACCGGTTTGTGTGCGACAGGTTGCTCCGGGACTTGCATCCTCAGAATCATGCCCGTGAGATCACCTTCGTCAGTCGACGAGTGTCTCTCTTTGATTTTTTCCGGAGCCGCGTCCGCGAGTTCGACGGTTTCGGTTTCCGGGCCCTGCTCGACGACCAACTCTTGCCCTACCGAAGATGCTGACGCCGGTGCGGACGCAACGGCTGCTTGCGGCGCTTTCTTTTGTTCCGGTTGGGTCTTTCCCGCCATGGCCTGGCTGAAAGATACATAGCGCGTGGCTTCATCTTCAACGGGCACGTCAGGTAAAGTCAGGAATTCGATTTTGGTGACTCCAAGACTCCAGGCATCTCCGATGCGAACCGTGAAATCAGATCCAGTCATTCCCCTGAAGTTAAATGCTTCACCTTTTTCGGAACGAATTCTCACGGCGCCGCCTTTGATTTCCAGCAGGCAACCGGTTTCAATCCCAACTTCGGCATTGTTCAAATGCAAACAGGCACCCTGCTCCAAGACGAGGGCAAGCTTGAGCTTTTTCCCGTCTGGGTAATGGATGCGCATCTTGACCCGATTATTTTCCATGCCCAATTATCGGCTATGGGCCAGAAAAATGTAATCATTTTCACATAGACTTGGTGCGTCACTATTTTCATTAAGTTATTAGCGGGTTGCTTCCGATAGGAACACGAGGCTTCTATGAACCTGAACTATGAAAAGATCAAATCCAAATTCGAACAGGGTGGTCACCAGTGGACCTCATACAGTGATTTGTTCCTGGTTCTTTCTGTCACCTTTCTTCTGCTGTTCGTGGTCGCAAATCTGCGCAACTCCACTTCCAGCATCATGCAAGGCCAGGCGCTCTCGGCCGCCAAGCAGGACGCTGAAGCCCTTCGCAAGCAACTCAAGGCTTACGAAGTTCTGAAAGACGATTACCTGCAAAAAGGCGCCACTCAGGACGAAGTCCAGGTTTACAATGATCTGATCGGCAAGCTGTCGCTGCTCGAAGGCGAAGCCAAAGAAAAGAGTGACGAACTCTCAAAACAATCTAAAGAACTCAAGGAAAAGCAGAACGCCCTCAATCACTACCAGCAACTGGTCCAGAATATTGTCAATGCGAACCTGATCTCTTCCGGAAAGATCAAAAATCGCAATGCCATCATCCAGGGTCAGGATAAGGAGCTCGAGAGCCTGGATCAAACCGTCAAAACCAAACAGGGCGAAATTGAGCGCAACAATCAGTTAATCGCCCAAGCCCAGCAGGAACTTGTGGCCAAAGCCCAAAGACTGAAAGATGCCCAGAGAACCAATGCCAAGAACCGGGCCAAGTATGAGCAGGAATTCGCTGCCCTGGAAGCACAGAACACCCAAAAAATTTCTGCCTTGAAAGCCGCCAATGACCAGACCTATCGCGAACTGGACAATACAAAATCCCAGCTGGATGCCAAGAACCGCGAAGCTGAACAACTGGTTGCGACTCTCAGTTCCAAGGAAAATGAATTCAAGAACAACATCAACTCTCTCGTGCAGGAAAACGAAGGCCGGATTGCCCGGGAACGCGCCCAATTTGAAACCGAACTGCAGAAATCCCGGCTGAATGCGGCTGCCAAACTCGAACGGGAACGCCAGTTCCGGGCCGCCGCGGAGCTACAGAAGGCTGCGTTTGAGAGCCGCCTCGGGAAGCTGAACTCTGACCTGCAGGCCACCCAGAATGAACTCCGGGAAGCCGGTGGACGTTATCAGGGCTCGATCAAAGCTCTACAGAAAACAAACGAAACCCTCTCACGCGATCTAGCTGAGAGCATTGAGAAGCTGAACGAGCAGAGAAAACTTGCTGACCGGATCAAGAAAAATTTCACGAACGCCGGTTTGAATGCCGCCGTTGACCCGAAAACCGGGGATGTCTCCATCGAGTTTGCTCCCGAATACTTTGATTCCGGGCGGGCCGAGCTGAAACCCAATATGCGGAAGATCCTGCAGGAAACAATTCCGGTTTACGCGAACAGTCTTTTTCAGGACACCAAAGTCAGCAAACGGCTCGGCTCGGTCGAAATCATCGGATTTGCCTCACCCACTTTCCGGGGCAAAGAAGTGGATCCTCAGAGTCTTTCCACTGAAGACCGGATCGCGGTCAACTACAACATGGACCTGAGCTATCGCCGGGCCAAAACCATCTTTGAACATATTTTCAACCCGAACCAGCTTCAATTCGAGCACCAGAAGACGCTTCTGCCGCTGGTGAAAGTATCGGGTCGAAGTTATCTCGGCAACGCGGACGGATCACAGAGTCGCTCCACGGCTTCGGTTGGACAGGAAGGTTACTGCAAAACCCACGATTGCCGCAAAAATCAGATCGTAATCATCAAATTTAATTTAAAAGAGTCAGCGAAATAAAGGGAGATAGCCCATGCATGATCCAATCAGTGAATTCATAGTAGCCCACGTCATCGGAACCATGTCGTCCGTGATTATGCCTTTGATGCTGGCAGCCTTCGTTCTCGGAATATTCCTCAGAATCATGATTTACTATCTCGCCCTCGTCGAGAACCGCTTCGCGGAGGAGTTCGAAAAACGCGTGCGCTTCCACTTCACGAGTCCGGATGCACCGAAGGTCGCCTCCTTCTTCCGCCTGACCCGGATTCTCCTGGATAAGACTTATGTCGAGTGCTTTGAGTTTCGCGATAAATACAAACGCCGCAAATACGATTACATCGCAAGCCTCGTGGATCGCCTCTTCCTGATCCAGGACGGTGTCCGGCGCCTGCTGGACGATACACTCAGACAATGCCGTTATTTCAAAAAAGAATCCGGTCATACGGCTCCAAAAATGATCGAAGTCTCCAAGGCGGCTTTCGAACATAACCCCTACTTCAACCGTCTGCTGGGAATCATTCCTGTGGCCCTGCTGCACGAAATCCTGAACATTTTGCCGGGTCTTTTTCTCATCGGCGGTATTCTCGGTACGTTCCTCGGAATTTCCAAGGGCCTGCCGGAATTGGGCTCGATGGACCTCGGGAATATGCTGGAAACCAAGCGCGTTATGGATGGCTTCCTGGCAACAATCGCGTATGCCATGGTCAAATCCATTATTGGGATTCTGTTCTCCGCCAGCATGACGCTGGTGAATACCTTCTTCGCGATCGAAGGAAGTTATTACAGTCTCGTCAACCGGTTTGCGAGCGCCCTGGATACCATCTGGAACGAAACCGAGACAAATGAACTTGAAGCCCTTCCTGAGAAGGACGCCAAGAACTCAGATCTCCGCGCTGCCTGATCTTCAGTTGCTCAGCTCAGCCCAGCGTCAACCGGAATCGTTTGGCGCTGATCCAGATCAACCCTGCGGCGAACGCAGCGAGAATCAGCACATTCACGAGAACTGCCGAGGGATCTCCGCCCTTCAGCATGATGTTCCTGACGGCCGAATTATAGTAGTAAAGCGGATTGCAATATCCGAATACCCTCATGTAAATGGGCATGTTTTCAATAGGAAACATCAAGCCAGAAAATAATACGGCTGGCAGCAGAAAAATGAAGCCCCCGAGCATGGCCTGTTGCTGGGTTTTTGAAATGGTTGAAATGAGTGTTCCCACCGCAACCGTGGTGCACACAAACACAAACGTCAACAGCAGAAGCAGCAAGAGCGAGCCCCGCAAGGGCACGCCAAAGACAGCGGTGGCAAAGAGGATGATAACCGGGGCGTCAAGCATTCCGAGAGCGATATAAGGTACCGTTTTCCCGAGCAGGATCTCCCGAATGGAAATCGGGGCCGCAATCAACATCTCAAAGGTACCCACCTCCCGCTCCCGGGCAATTGCCATGCTGGTCATGATCACCGTGATCACGCATAAAATCATGCTCATCACTCCGGGCACCATAAAGTAAGAGGTGATCAATTCGGGATTATAGAGCACCCGGGTTTCGAAAACGACGCCACCCTGTGGGGCGGCCGCGACCGGGATGAAGTCCAAAGCGGTCGTTTGCAAAATTGCGGTCAGATAGCCTTCGATCTGCTGCGCACGCACCACGTTCTTGGCATCGATCAGCAACTGGATCCGGGCATTGCCTCTTTGAAGTGCCTGAGTGATTCCTTCAGGCGGCGCAACGAGCACAACATCCGCCTGATCAGCCCGAATCCACTCCGAAGGATCCCGGGTAGAAGTTGTCCTGGCGGGTTTGAACCAGCCCGAGCCGAAAGCTTTACTGAGAACCTCGTGGCTGATGCGGTCAGAAAGGGGGAAAACGGCGGCCAAGCGAATATTTTTCACTTCGTTAGAGAGCGCAAACCCGAACAGCATGAGCTGAATGACGGGCATGATAAAAAGAATGATCCGCATCCGCTTGTCCCTGAGGAGCTGCGCGAACTCCTTTTTCATGAATCCCAGCAAAGTCACCTTCATGGTTCGAGATCCTTTTTGAAATTTTTCGTGGCAAGCATGATCAATACACCGTTCAGAACAAACAGCGCAAGGAAGGGGGTTGCGAGTTCAGCAAAACCGCTACCGGACAGAAACGTTCCCCTGCTGATTTGAATGAACCATTTTGCGGGCAGGATGGAAGTAAAAACCTGAAAAAATGGCGGCATGTTCTCAATCGGGAAAATAAAGCCGGACAAAAGAATGGAAGGAAGCAAACCGGTCATCATCGACAATTGCATCGCCAGTTGCTGCCGACGGGTGATGACGGAAATCAGCAGCCCCTGGGTCAAATACGCCGTTATGAACAGCAGGACACCGGGAATCAGTACGAAGTGACTGCCTCGGAAGGGAACCCCGAACCCCAGGCGCGCCAGAAGGTAGACGAATGTCGCGGCACCCAGCCCCAGAACCAGATAGGGGACGAGCTTCCCGATAACGATTTCCAGTGGCCGGATCGGAGTGGATAACAGCAACTCCATTGAGCCGTTTTCCCATTCACGGGCGATCGTTAAAGAGGTCAGCAGGATCGAAAGAATCGCGATGACAATGGCAAGCAGCCCTGGAACGGTGAACCAACGACTGTTCAGTTCGCCATTGAAAAGATATTTGGTCCGTATTTCAAGATTTGAACTGGCGACCTCCGGCAGAAATTTGTGCTCCGCGATCTTCTGCACTCCGTTCAGATACCCGAGGATCAAGCCGACCGTGGAATTATCGGAGCCATCGAGCAGAACCTGGGCCCGAGCCACCTGTTCCGAACCGAGCTGCTTTCCGAAGTTCTTTTCTATGATCAATGCCGCTTTGGCCCGCTCTCCTTCAAGAGCCCCCATCGCTGCAACCGGAGAAACTTCATTTGTGAGTTTGAAATATCCGGAACTCCCCAGAACTTCGGTCAGTCCCCGCGACTGATAGGTTCTGTCACCATCATGGACGGCCATCCTCAATTCGCGGATGTTGAACTCGATTGCGAGTCCGAAAACAAGAACCAGAATGAGCGGCAGTGCCAAAGCAAGAGCGAGGGTGAAGGGGTCTCGCAGGATATGGAAAACCTCTTTGCGCAAAACTGCTATGATGCGGCTCCACTTCATTTGCCACTTCATTTGATGAACCCTGCTTCCACAAGCCGGATGAAGACATCTTCGAGGGACGGTGCGGTCTGCGAAATTTCGAATGACGGCGGAATCTGGGCTTTCACTTCTCCCAGCCGTGCCGGATCGGAAATGACAAGGTGGTACCGCATTCCATACGGCTCTATCGATTCAACAGCCGGATGCGCACGGAGCTGCGGCAACCAACTCCCCTCCGCCATCTTACGGGATGGCAGAATTTCCAGGAGCGGCGTGCGAAAGGTGCTGGCTTTGAGACCGCCGGGACTGTCCAGCGCGATGATCTTCCCGTCTTTCATCAGGGCGATGCGCTCGCAATGCTCCGCCTCATCCATGTAATGGGTCGTGACGAAGACCGTTTTGCCCTTGCCGGCGAGTTCCCGAATCAGCTTCCAGAAACGCTCCCGGGCACCGGGCGTCACGCCAGATGTGGGCTCATCCAGAAATACAATCTCAGGATCGTGCAGAATTGAGGCAGCCAGTGATACCTGCTGTTTGATGCCTCCGGGGAGGTCCTTCACGAACGCTCCCGTTGCGCGGCTGAATCCTACGAACTCCAGAAGTTCTTCAATTCTTTGCTCGAGTTTCCTGCCAACGATGCCCCGAAGACTTCCCGAAAATTTCAGATTTTCCGCCACAGTGAGATCGTCGTACAGTGTAAAGCGCTGGGACATGTAGCCCACCCGGGTTTTTATTTTTTCGAGACCGTCTTCAGGTGCATACCCGGCGACCCTGACGTGACCCGAGGTCGGCACCAGCAAACCGCAGAGCACCCGGATGGTCGTGGTTTTTCCGGCACCGTTCGCACCCAAAAAGCCGAAAATCTCGCCTTTTCTCACTGAAAGTGAAACCTGATCCACTGCCGTGAATTCCCCGAATTTTACAGTTAATTTGCGGATATCCACGGCGATCACGGCATTCGGTTCAGAGACCAAGATCAGACTCCTTCCTCAGGAAGAGCTCATCAAAGCGCGCAACCTTCTCGGCTTCAAGAAGCTGCTTGGGCTCCCCTTGCGCAAGAATTCTGCCCGCATTCAGCAGATATACTTCGCCACAGCGTTCCGCCTCATCCATGTAAGCGGTCGCAACTAGAATCAGTAGCCCCTGCTCGCGCATCCGGTAGAGAAGTGTCCACAACTCGCGCCGACTGATTGGATCAACACCATTGGTCGGCTCATCGAGCAGCAGGATTTCGGGTGACCGGAGCAGGGAACACATCAACCCCAACTTTTTGTACATGCCTCCTGAAAGCTGGCCTGCCGGGCGATCCTGGAAAGGCTGGAGACGGGTCAGGTGCAGCAACTCCGTGCGCTTCTCCCGATAGAGGTCGGCAGGAATTTCGTACAGAGCGGCGAAAAAATCCAAATGTTCCGAAACCGAAAGGTCCGGATAGAGACTTTGCTGCTGAGGCATGTAGGCGATGGTCGGACGGACGGTTCCAAAATCGACAACCTGCCCACCACTGATGAACTGCACGGAACCTTCGTCCGGGCGGAGAAGTCCAAGCAGAAGCCGAAGCAAGGTTGTCTTCCCCGCGCCTTCTGGTCCGATCAGGCCGTGAAGAACACCGGGAGCGAAAACGGCGGAAATTCCGTCAATCGCCTGATTGGAGCCCAGCTTCTTTTTCAAGCTTTGGACCTCAATCGAACAGTGCTTCACAGGCGTGCCTCAAACGACATCCCCGGCTTGAGCATTCCATCCTCATTTTTGAAATTGATTTTGATCGCGTACACCAGGCGTGCGCGCTCCTCACGCGTCTGAATGTTCTTAGGCGTGAACTCCGCCACTTCCGCGATTCTCGTGATTGTGCCCTCGAAGAAACGTCCTCTTACTTCCGGCAAAATCGCCTGGACTTTCTGTCCCAGTTGCAGGGACGCGAGTCTGGTTTGCTCAACATAGAAGGTTGCCCATACCTCAGTCAGATCTGCTATTGCGGCCATTCTCATTCCCGGTCCGGCCCACTCCCCGGGCTCGCGATAAAGATTCAAAACGGTCCCGGAACTTGGCGCCTCAATATTGCACCATTTCAGCTTCAAAGAGGCGTCATCCCGTTTGGCCCGCAGATGCTCATAATTCTCCTGGGGGATTGATCCGAGGCGAAAAAGCCGGGCCGCCCGAGCAAAGTCTTTTTCGGCGATTTCCGCGGCCAACCGGATATCTTCCCCTGCCAGGCTGTAGAGCACCTGACCTTCCTTGATTCTCTGACCTTCCTGAACAGCCTTGCTGCGAATGATGCTGGCGACCCGCGCCGGAACTTCGATGCGGGTGGCTTCAATGGTTCCCGAGTAGTAGAAAGTATTGCTGGAGCGAAGAATAATTGCCCCGATTATGGCGAGCACGGTCAATCCAAGCAGAAGTTTCAAGATTATTTTATTTTTCATCTGTCAGGTTCTCCAGAAGAGCGAGTTGCATCAGGATCTGAACTTCGTTCCGGGCTGCCTGCACCCGTGCATCCAGTGCCCTCAAGTTGGCACTTTGCACTTCCAGGTAACCCGACCTGCCCGCTTTGTAAGACTCATAAACGAGAGCAGCAAGCTCTGCAGTTTCCTGCGTTGTTGTGGTGAGTATGTCCTTTTGTTCCCGCAAGGATTCCAGCAGATCCTTCGCCTTGACAACGTCCCGGGCAAGATCCACTTGGGCCTGTATCCGCCTGAACTCGGTTGCCTGCGCAAGGGCGCTCTTCTCCGCCGCCTCGGCCCGAGTACGTGAAAGCTCAAACAGGGGCAGACTCAGATTCACACCCACGGTGTTCTGCTGAATCCTCTCCAAAACGGGCCCGTTCGGATAATCGTAACTGGCTTTTGCACTGAGGTGAATCCGGGGAAGAAGTCCTGCCCGAATACCCGAAGCAGCCTGACTTTGTGCTTCCGCCTGGAACGCAAGGGCCTGAATTCTGGGATGAGCCGCCGTATCAGCGGTCACGACCCTGTTGGCAGAACTTGTTTGGAACTGTGCTGAGAGGTCAGAAAGCGATTCCAGTCTGATTGACTCCGTTGGATCTTCCAGGTTTACCAGACTCAGCAGGTCGCGCGTGGACTGCGACAGGTCGCTTCGGGCTTGCCGGAATTCCCGCTGGAGAGAAAGCACTTCTTTATGCGACGAAAGTGCATCGATTTGGCTCGAACTTCCGGCACTCCGCCGATTCCGGATATCCTTGTACTGTGCTTCGGCCAGCTTCAGCGAGTCCTGGACCAGCTTCATCTGCGCCGATGAAAGAACTGTCCGGAAATACACAGCCCGGAGCTGATAGAGCAGCTGCTTTTTAGCTGCTGCTGAATCCATCCCTTTTGCGGCAAGAACGCTCTTGCTGCTGTTCCAGGCTTCGCGAGACGAACCAAAATCCACAACGGTCCAGTTCAATACTGGACCTATGGAATAACTCCCGTGATCACCCAACGGGATCCGTGCGCCACTGGGCTGGGGAATCGATGCGACATCGGTCTGATACCGGTAACTGGCCTCAAAACTGAGCTTCGGCCAGAGCAGCGAATACTGAGCCGTTGTACGCTCGGCCTGTGCGTCGCGCTCGCTTTCCACAGCTTGCAATTGTCCTGAACTGGCAGTCGCAGCCTGCTCGGCCTGCTTCAAAGACAACTCCAGAACAGGAGTAAAAGCGGCAGGAGCCCACGCCGGAAAAACGAACGCCGAACCAACGAAAATAATGAAAAGTGGTAAAAGCGCGAACCGGATCATACAAGGCTCCCTTTCCGTCGAGAGCATGACAATACCAGCTGATCGGCGCTTCTGGGAACATGAAAGCTTCCGCCTCCACAAGACTAGGCCCAGGTTTCGCAAAAACCCGGGCCCTTAATTCAGTTCATCTGCAGATTATCTAATTTCCGGCTTCACCGGCAGCCTGGTCGCGATCACTCGGAACGAAGGCGAGCCGTTCACGGTACTGGTTCAGCCAGCTCTGGCTGACACCCTGCACACCCGACAAATCAGTGATAGAGCTGAAGGGTCCATTTTGATCCCGGTGCTGAATCACCCGGTCTGCTGTGTCGCGATCCAATCCGATGGCGACAAAGTCTTCTGCATTCATTTTGTTCACGTCGAATTTTGTCTGGCCGGAGACCACACTGGGAACATCTTCTTCCAAAGTTTTGGTTTCTTTCTTTACAGTCTCTTTTTTGGCTTTTACTTCCGTGTCAGTTCGTTCTTGGGCAATTCCCGCCTGATCCGAAAGTGGCGTTGCCTGCTCGCTGACTATCTGCTCGCTGGAACTGCTATCAGTTGCAGCTGTTCCGCTCTGTTCCCGATCGTTCTGGTCGGTACGCGTGCAGGCCGAAAAGCTGGCGACACTCAGGACTGAGCAGGCCACGATTCCATAAACGTGGATTTTCTTCATACAAAATCTCCTAAAGGTTGTTTTTGGACAGATACCGGGAATTCGTTCAAGATTCGCGCCGCGATAACCTGGCGGTTTACAGATCGCGTTTGGCTGCGATCTTGCTCTCTGTACATAGAAATCAATCTCAGGAGAAAGCAGCCATGTCCGAACAATTCACTGGAAGTATGCAAGCCTTGACGTTCACCGCCCCGGGAAAAATCTCTTTGACAAAAAAGCCGATTCCTAAACCCGGCTACGGGGAAGCGCTCATTCGAATTACAACAACCACGATCTGCGGAACGGACGTGCACATTCTCAGAGGCGAGTATCCGGTGAAACCAGGACTCACTCTCGGTCATGAACCGGTCGGCACGATAGCGGCTATGGGGCCGGGAGTTTCAGGCTTCACAACTGGTCAGCGCGTGATCGCAGGAGCGATTACCCCTTGTGGTCAATGTCATTCGTGTTTGGGAGGGCATTCGTCCCAGTGCCGGGGAAAACCGATGGGCGGTTGGCGTTTTGGAAATACGATCGATGGCACCCAAGCCGAATACGCGCTCATTCCGGATGCGATGGCCAATCTCGCTCCGATTCCCGACCAACTTTCCGATGAAGAGGTTCTGATGTGCCCGGATATTATGAGCACGGGCTTCGGTGGGGCTGAAAACGGAAATATCCAGATCGGTGACACTGTGGTCGTTTTTGCCCAGGGACCGATTGGCCTCTGCGCCACCGCGGGCGCCAGGCTCAGAGGAGCAAGCAAAATCATCGTAGTGGATGCGGTAGAAAGTCGCTTGATCATGGCGCGCAATATTGGTGCTGATATTACGCTGAACATCAAGAACAGCAACCCCGTTGAAGAAATACTGAGGTTGACTGAAAACCGCGGTGCAGACGTGGCGATCGAGGCTCTTGGGTCGCAACAGACATTTGAGAGCTGCTTGCGCGTCCTGAAACCCGGAGGCACTCTTTCCAGTCTGGGGGTATATTCCAAACCACTTACAATTCCCCTCGATGCGTTCAACGCAGGCCTGGGTGAGCACAAAATTGTCACAACGCTCTGCCCCGGCGGGAGCGAACGGATGAGAAGATTGATGAGTATCGTGGCCTCCGGGAGGGTGAATTTCAAACCCCTCGTTACACATCGTTTCAAGTTGGGTCAGATTATTGATGCATATGAACTTTTTGCCAGTCAGCGCGATGGGGTTCTTAAAGTGGCAATCACTCCTTAGAGACGACTTGCGAAAGGCGCATAGAGTTTGCAGCGACTGGCAATATGAACGCCGCGCGCCGAGGTCCGGAGCTATTTTTCAACAGAGTCATATACTCTTTACTTTCCGTGGCTCTGCTGATTTCGGGACTTGCGAGTCTCGGATGGATTTTCGACATTCCAATGTTGAGGAGTTTTGGAACAGAATTCTTTCCTTTTGCGCCAGGAGGTATTCTTGCGACTTTCCTGATCAGCGGAGTCGTGCTGATTCGCGCTCTGGCCGGACCTCGACCGATGGCAATGCTATTTGGAAAAATAATTTTGCTCTTTCTCATCTTCTCGCTTGTCACGATCACACTGGCCACGCTGGGAGGAGTCAATCTCGATATCGAGCAGGTCCTCTACCCCCGGCAGACTGACGAGATAGGCGGATTGCTCATCGGCAGAATTGCCCCGCTCGCCGCAGTTTGTTTTCTCCTTCAGACCACCGCCCTTCTGCTTTTGTACTATTTCGAGGCAAACAGACGCGTTCGAAGCCTGGCGGCAAGCTTGGCGATGATCAGTACAGCCGGCAGCTCGGTTGCAATGCTTGGCTATTTCTACAAAACAGCAGTTGAACTGGGCGAGGTAAAAATCCCCATGTCACTGCCGATTTCCCTGGTTCTGACGCTTTTAGGGATCGCGGTCATGACCTCGGCTGGCCCGCACTGCTGGCCTTTTGACCGCCTGACGGGTTCTTCCGTTCGAGCCACCATCTTGCGCGCCCTGCTTCCGGTCTCGACCATGATCCCGATTTACGGGTGGCTGAATGCTGTGGTTCTGCGCGACAGTGTCAATCCTGCATTATCGGCCGCCTTTCTCACGATCCTGTTTGTCGGAATTCTGAGCACGGTGGCCAACCGGGTTGCCGAAACCATCGGTGGCAAGATCGATAGTGCCCAGACGGCCCGCAGGCAATCTGAAGAAAAGTTTCGAGTGATTTTCGATTCAAGCCCGAACGCACTCATTACCGTCGATAGCTTCCAGGGGAGCATTTCACTGGTCAACTCCCAGGTAGAAAATGTTTTTGGATACAAACCTGAAGAGCTGCTCGGGATGCAGATGGAGGTTCTAGTTCCCGAGCGCTTCCAGAAAATCCATCAACAGGATCGGAGGAACTACATGAAAGCCCCTTCTGCCCGCCCCATGGGTGCCGGTCGCCACTTGGTGGGTCGGCACAAAAACGGAAAGGAAATACCGCTTGAAATTGCCCTTACGCCGATCCGAGACCAGAGCCGGGCCGTCATTCTGGTGACGGTAACTGATATTTCGACGCGGACGAGACTCGAGCGGGAACGGGACGAAGCCCTCAAGGCACGAGAGGAACTGATAGGAGTGGTTTCACACGAAATAAGAAACCCACTCAGCGTCATAGCGACCGGATTTGAAATCATCCGCAGAGTTTTACCGCCGACTTATGAAAGCCGGGAAAAAGTGGAAAAGCAATTCGATCACATCAACGCGGCCGTACAAACCATGACCCGGATTACGGCTGACTTGCTGGATGTGACCCGGATAGAAGCCGGACTTCTCCGGATAGAACCCCGGTCCACGAACATTGTGCTCCTCATTGAGGATATTCTCATGCAGTTCAAAGCCCGGGCCGAGGCAAAGAAAATTCGGCTCGAAAGCCATCTCTCGCCGGAGGCAAAATCCATCAATTGCGACCGCGACCGGATTGTACAGGTCCTTGCAAATTTACTGGGGAACGCGATCAAGTTCACCACTGAAGGCGGGTTGATTGTCCTGGAAGTGCAATCAGGCAAGGAAAGCATCCATTTCCAGGTCAAGGACAATGGAATTGGAATACCGCCCGAAGAGGCAGAGCACGTTTTTGAGCGGTTCTGGCAAGCAAAGCACAAGCAATATGTCGGCTCGGGACTGGGTCTCTACATCGCCAGAAATATTATCCGGGCGCACGGGGGAGAAATCGGGGTGCGAAGCAAACCCGGCGAAGGCAGTACGTTTTATTTCGATCTGCCACTGGCGACCCGGGAGAAAACAGCCGCCTGAAAGAAATCTATCAGAACCTAACGGTTTGAATAAATTTCCGTGTATTCGAGAATCACGTAAGCGGCTTCCTCATCGCTCTGAAATTTCATATTCAGAAGCTTCTCGACTGCCACTTTCCCGTTGATAAAAAGATCAGTCGCAGCCTGGTCATCCAGAACATTCAGAGCATCCGGGCTGGCATTCAAAATCGCGATTTTATAATCATAGGTCGTTGCCTCCGAAAGCTCCGTCAAAGTCATCAATTCAAGAACAATGGTTGAGGCCAGAAGAAGGGAAGCATCGTCATCGTGGTGATGATGAGGAGGGGGGTTATGGGGCCTTGGAGCTGGGTGACGGTGGTTGCCGCGCCCGTGGGCAAACGCATTGCCCCCGGTGATGAGAATCGCCAGACCCATGATCATCAATACATTGAATATTTTCATTCGTTTTCCTCAGCTTTTTACGCTTACGCGTTTTAGCTTCCTTTCTTTGTGTTTCTGATTTCCATCATGAAAAACATTGTATTTGCAGAAATACTTTCGAATTCCTCAAATACGTTACTTCTACTGCTTTTGAGTTCACCCATGATTCCATTGGCGAGCTCCCGAATCGTATCGACCTTCACTTTGAATTCCGAAAGATCACGATAATCTCTTTGCTGGGGCACACCATACCCCTGGTGAGCGAAGAACCACGGCTGCAGTTCTGACCGAAGTTTCGCGAGCTTTGCGATCATCTGAGCTATATTGACCGTCTCGGCTTCGGGCTGCTCTTGCGAATATCTTTGCGCTTCATCCACAGCTTGCGATGCCTGAATCTTGAGCACCGCGTTTTGCCTTTCGCGTATCAGAAGTTCCAGCGTATAAAACCGAATCGCAATACTTGCGATTTCTTGTGAATCCGCGGCTTTCAGGCGGAGGTAAAGTTCACGACGATCGGCGGCACCGTACTCGCGGAGAAACCGATCCATCGAAAGCGCCGGATCAAACCCTCTGCGGGAGGAAATCCGACGGAACGCCTCTTCCGCCCTGGTTTTGAACGAGGGGAAAAAATACCGGCCATTCGCCTCGGGATCTGAAAACACGCTTTCATTGAGCAGCCCCGCCTTGCGGAATTTCTTATACATTCCGGTCGGAGTGGCCAGCCAAGCGCCCGGGACCTTGGCTTCGTTGTCACCCTCGGCCAGGACGCCGCCGAGAAAATGCAGGGACTCGGTCGCGCAATTGTTACCAAAAAAGTAATAACGGCCCTGATATTCCCAGTAGAGTTCGAGTGTTCTGCCGACGAATTGCTCAACCTGCGTCGGACTGAGCTTGAGTGGGACACTCTTCACCGGCCGGGACTCACTCATCGTGTACTCGCCGACAATTTCCGGCACGGAGTAAAGAAAAAGCTGGGACGGGAATTTCCCGGAGAGTCCACCCAGCTTGCTCGCGTTGAGCCCGGAAATACTTGCGCGGAAACTCACGACCAGATGACTGCCGATATCCTGCACACACTCCGGTCCCACCTGCGGACGGCTCGGCGCACACTGGATGATCCGGTACATGGCATGGCCCCACTTGCTTTCAAACGCACTTCCCTGATCGGCCAGCAAATAGTGGATTTCGTAGACGCGCGTCGGATCCAGCGACATGGGCTGAAGACTTGTGGCGAGCCTGACTTCCGTATTGAGCTTGCAAACAGGGGTGACCGAGTGCGCGCTGTAGCCGAAGTGTTTTCCGAAATATCTATATTGTTCGGGTCTTCGGCAGCGGTATTCCGGATCGAGGAGGAAGTACTCCGCGTTGACAGCGAAGTGTTCGGTCAAATTCCTGAACTCATAGGGATCCGGGCTGCGGCCATAGAATTGATTCTTGGATCTGGTATCGAGCAGACCCCGCTTCCAAGCGAGGAAATTTCGATAGTTTTTCTTGAAAGCGGAACCTTTCGCTTTCAAATAGAGGTGACTGATCTCGTGCACGGCCGTGGCGATAGCCAAACGGTAAAGGTCGCGGTGTCCACAGGAATACTTGCGGGCTTGCGCCGGGCCGCCGGAAATTTCCTTCAGGAAATTTCTATTGAGTACAATCGTGCGTTTCGCTCCCGGAGTAAACCGAGCCTGGGTCTTTCCCAGGACAGATGCTGCTGGTTTCTCCTGAGGCACCTCGCCCGGACAAGCCGGAGGAATGATTTCGGAGTAAGAATCCAGCTTGGCAAAGCGCAGGTAAACGTTGGGGCCGATGGCTTGGATGACCGGTTGAGGCAGCAAACCGGTAACCGCAGAGGCAAAATCATCCGCCAGTTTTTGCTTTGCCGGAGAAAGACCTTGCAGGGCTTCAATTGCGTACGCTTCAGGCAAGCTACTGCCTGTCGTCCATCCGGTGACGAGAACGAGGCCAACCAGGCCGATGAAGCGCAAATATGAGGGAACAATTCTCATGACTTGATGCGTTATAGCCGTGCATCCAAAACGTGTCAAATCTCATAATTCCCCATAAAATCAACAGAATGTACTATGCTATGGAATTATGTACCGAGTTTTCACCCCCATTCTGATTGGGCTTTCACTCATCTCCACCCCGGTATTTTCCAAAAACCTCCAGATTACCTCCTTTGCAGACGCGAAAAAAATCGCAGTACTGATCCACAAATCCCATCCGGTTACGATCTACTGCCCCTGCCGGTACTCCGGCCGGAAAGTAGACCTCGCCAGCTGTGGTTACAAACCCCGAAAAAATTTCGAACGGGCGCAGCGTCTCGAGTGGGAGCATGTTGTTCCGGCCGAAGCGTTTGGCCAATCATTCAAAGAATGGCGAGAAGGCGCGCCGGGATGTTTCAAAAAGAAAAAGGCATTCAGGGGCCGCAAGTGTGCCGGCAAGAACCCGGAATTTGCCCAAATGGAAGCCGATCTCTACAACTTATGGCCCTCCATCGGAGAGTTGAATGGACTGCGGTCCAATTTCTCGATGGCAGAATTAGGGACCGCGGTTTCTGAACAGGGAGGCAAAACTTTCGGGGGCTGTGGTGCAAAGATACTCGACAAAAAATTCGAACCTGAAGACGAATTCAAGGGGATCGTCGCACGCACCTACCTGTACATGGAGCAGGAGTACCCGGGGCGGGGAGTGGTCTCGAACAAGAACCGGAAACTTTTTGAAGCCTGGGATAAATTGCATCCCGTAGCCCAATGGGAATGTCAGCGCGCCAAGCTGATCGAAAAAGCGCAGGGCTCAACCAACCGCGTGCTGAGCGACCGCTGTCGCAAAGCCAAACTTTAACGCACTCCTTAACCAAATAGTGGCCCCGACCTATTGGCTCTTTTCAAAAACGTAATTGAAAGTCTGCTGACTATTGCAGCCTGCATCGCCCGCGGGCTTGGAGAGAATCAGATAGCTGATGCCTTTGGAAAACCGGAAAGTGACATCATCCGGACCATCATTCCAGGGATACAGATCAGAAGAAGAAGAGGTGGCACAGGAGATGTCTCCATCCACGAAACGAATCAAACCCGAGGCGGGATATGAAACTGTCTGCTGGGTATTGCAAACCACGGGCGGAAAAGTCGCCAGACTGACACGCGCAACTGACGATGAATCACGAATGGACAGACGGAGGGCAGGACCTCCGCTCGGCGCTGAATAGATCGTGGCACCGCACCCGGAACTCACAAGATCCCAGATCTCCACGTTGGACGATCCGGAATCCGGGGTAGTAATTGAGTTCCCCATGCACGAGGTGAGCGCAATCAAAGCCAATGTGAAAATGAACTGAAATATTTTCATAACCGGTTTTGCCCGCCTCCCCTCATCTGAGTACAAACGTCATCTGTCCGTTATCTTCGCCCATGATGATGAGCTTTTCGTCAAAACTGACTGAAACAGCCTTGGACTGACCATTCACCGGAACGTAAATTCCCGCAACCGTGTAGTAGGCAAACCCAGGTCCGAAGAGCGTGGGCCAGGGTCCCTTGTGGGGAAAGATCGCCTGAGATGGATCGAGATAGAGAGTCAAAAGGGAATCGTTGGTCGTGCGAGTGCTGGAAACCTGAATCTGTCCAACCAGAGTCTCCTTCATTGAAGGCCCACGTGCGAAGACGAGGTAGTTCTTGGAGTCCAGCCTGTTCAAACGTACACAGGTCGCCTCTTTCGGCAAACCGAACCATTTGATTGGATACGCACCGAGTTTGCACTGTTCCCGATTACGAGACAGCACGAAAAAATCAGTGAACTCGTTGGGGCGATTGAGATCGAAACCGGGCATCTGTTTCAAAAGATCAATGGCAGCTTTGCGCAAAATGTACTCGGGAAATTGCTCGGCCATCATGAATCGTGAGGTATCCAGAAAGTGATCCGCCCCCACATGAGGCACACCCAGCACGTGACCGAATTCATGCGAAATCACGTAATACAAAAGCGCATCATACTGCCAGGCGGCCTCGACCGTATCGGCCCCGCCATCATAACGGTGTGCACCAAGATCAGAAGCAATGTAGATGAAGCCTTTTCCCCTGAGTTGAACTTCGTCGTAATCGGTTCGGACAGCCAGTCCAAGAATGCTTTCGGCGCCTTGCTCAACAATATACGCCTGTTGTCTGGAGTCCAGAGATCCCCAACCCAGCTGAAATTTCAGATCTGGATTTTCAGCACAGGGGACTTGGATGAATTCCTGGGAGGCGACCTGAAATTCAGAGAAAAGTTCAGCGTCGTAGTATTTTTGAAATTCGCGTTTCCAGTTCACGATCGAAGCCGTGATCAGAGATTCAACGTGTGCTGGATCAGCGGAGACCGAGAGCGGATCCACCGCAACGCAGTAACGAACAATTTTCGTATTTCCGACGAACCACGGATTTTTTTCGTTTCTGTAGATTTCTCCGCCAGACGAAATCCACCCACCCCGGGCCAAAGCACTTTGACTGCTCAGCAAAACCGCGACGATCACTCCTGCAACACAGATCAGATTTCTCATCTTACCCCCCCGAATATCCGAATTGACGCAGCTAATCAACGCTTATGTCCGTTTTGCCCGAGCAGTACCGGGTTGTCAGATCACCCCCAGCCGCAGGTGCCTGAATTGATGACGAATAATATTCTCTGCAGATTTGAAGCTCTGCGGGCCCCGCCCCAAAACTGGCGAGATCCTGGGTCGTGAATATGACCACCCCTGAAGCGCCATTCGCGTGTGAAGCATAAGCACTTCTTCGGCTAATCCCAGAGGAAGTTTCTCTACTCAGTTGGGCATAGACCGATTCATGGGACTGAATCTTGTCTTTCAGAACCCAGCTCACAGCAAATGGGGAAAGGGTGTTCGCCACCTTTTTCTGTGAGTCGGCCAAGGCAATCGCGTTCGGAAACCGGAAGGTATTTTGAAAAGTTTGTGGAGAGCTCCCGCAAGCAGCTCCTTCGCATTTTGCGCTAACAAAGACAAAATGATGATCTTTGGTCAGCTCTGAAAGCGGCGCCGGCCGAAGCTGCGCTATATAAGAAACATCATTGAATATCGAGGTCTCAATCGAGAGAGGACGGTCATCCACTTCAACCTCACTCCCCCCCTCCAGAATCACGTAAGTTCCAAAACCATCGCCGACCATGAAAGTCGCGGAGTAATTCAGCTCCTGTGTCGCGCCATCATAAACAGCTTTGTAGCTCGTACGAATCGCAGAAGTATCCACCTTGGAGGACCCGACGACCGCGCAGCCGGTGAGTATAAAGACCTGTAAACCGATTCCGATCATTCCGATTACTTTGTTCAACATGCCCCGATCCTTTCAATAACTTGGTTAACTCAGTTACTCAGTTATCGACCACCACTCACAGTTTTTGTATAATTGAAGTCTATAAAACAGTGCTTATAGTTATGCTTATGGTATAATAGATAAACAAAAGATAAGGGTTCGATTTCATGAACATTTTTGAACTTGAAGACTATCGCGAAATCATCCGAACCCGGGTCAGGGTACTTTCGGCAACCCGGAAGCATTACTCCCTCAAAATGCTCGCAGCTAAAATTCCGATCCAATACACGTACTTCTCAAAAGCGCTCAATGATCCTAAAACGCATCTCAACGAAGACCATCTCTTCACGGTCTCGCGGTTACTGGAATTCCTGCCGGAGGAAGCGGATTATCTTTTCCTCCTGAGATCACTAGCGACCTCCCAGGACCCCCTTCGGCAAAAACACCTGCGCGCCAAGATCGACCGTATTCAGAAAGCTAAAAAATTAAGCGCGGATGTTCAGACGTTTCAGAGCAGTCGGCTGAATCTGGAGATGGCTTACCTTTTTGATCCATTCTGTCCAATTGTGCACGCCTCGCTGCACATCACTGAATTTCGCGATCACCCGCGGCGCCTCTGCGCGATTCTCGGAATCACTCCCGCGCGACTGAAAGAAATTCTGCGCAAACTCAGTGATCTTGCCTTCATCGAACTGGCCGAGGATCGCGAAAGAGTAAATCAGGTATTAATGGGTCAGATTCATTACAGCGCTGATCATCCGCTCATGCGAGCCAACCAGACGATCCTGCGACAGCTCAGCGCCGCGCGCGTGCACATGGCTCCCGACGAGGAGAAGCACTCATTCATGGTTACGTTCTCAGCGGATTCAGCCACCTTTGCCGGTATAAAAGCCCGGTATCAGGATTTCATCAAAGATGTTGAAAAGCTCGCGGGCAATGCCTCCAATCACCACACCTATCAGCTGAATTTCGATCTTTTCAAGTGGCTCTGAGGCGAAGTTACTGGAATAATGCTATCATGCTAATAACCAAACAAATCGTTGGCTGCATTTTGATCATTTCTCTGGGCGCTCTGATGACTAGCTGCGGCAATCAGCTCACTTGCGCAATTCAGGGCGACAACATCAAAGGTCATGTTAATTTCACGGGAGCAGTCCCCGCTCAGGCCGGCAAAACTATCGTGATTCAATATTCAAAAGATAACTTCTCCTCGGTGGCACACGCATCAACGGTTTCAAACCTTCAAGGTCTCATATCCGTTCCCTACAGCTTCTGCGTGGACAATGAGGTGGACGCTGTATTTCGCGCCATTCAGGATGATAATGGAAATGGCTCCTGGGAAAGTGGGGAAGGCTCGGGCCGCGCCGACACTACTTCGGATGGAAACGCGCCTTACAAAGTTTACAATTTACCGGTAGCCCAACCCTCGGCAACACCGCCGGTCCCCTGGAAAGTGGAATCCGGAGTGGATATCGCGATCGACTCCACCACCGCACAATAAGAGGAGATCCGGCCAAAATGAAAAATTTTCTCATTCCACTTTTGATTTTTTCCGCGATCGGTTCATCCGTTTCTGCTCATGCGGCTTCTGGCCTTGGCGCCCATGCCGGCTTTGACCTGGGCATTTGGAGAGCCCGGTATACACAGGAAGGGCCCTCTCAAACGGTTTCGATCGGCTCGGATTTGGCTCCGGCATTCAAGCTCAACGCGGGTCTGTCGTTCGGATCTGTCTTCGTGGATTATACTCCGGAGATTTATCTGGCCTATTTCGGTGATTCCAGACTCGAAATCGATGGTGAGGCGAACGACACGGACTATTTTGCGCTCTTAGCTGGGAATATCGGAGTCAGGTTTCCTCTCCTTCATCTCAATCCCTATATTGGAGGCGGAATAGGTAACTTCGGATTCTCGTTTGGCACCAAAGCCGATCCCTCAGGACCCTTTATCCGGGCCGGCGTCACCTTTGATCTTATTTCGACGAGACTTTTTTCTTTTGGCCCCAGAGTCGAGTATCAGCGTTTGTTTCTAAAGAACGATGAAGCCGGGGCGCTTCCCTCCGGCTATTCCGCTCATGCAGATGTCTTCTTCATCGGAGTAGGGATCCGGGCCGGAAACTGATCGGTTTCGCTGTCTTTATGTGGCGCAGCGACTGTGTTATGCCTCATCCATGATGTTTCGCCGTCATCTCATCGCCTCTGCCGCGATCCATACATTAGGCTTTTTTGCCCTCATCTGGATCATGAATGGCGCATCTGTTCTCCAGCCAAAGCGTGCTTTTGAAGTCGTTCTGAGCGAAAACGGTTCGTCGGCTGCCGCAGTTTCAAATCAGCATTCGCGCCGCGGACACCCTCGCGAGTCAAAGCAGAATTCAAAACCTGACCTGAGGCCTGCCTTTGTCAAAGATGGCATTTTTACAAACATTTCAGACCCAAAATCCAAAACCAGCCTCACGAGCAGGAATGGCGACTCCCTTCCAGAGGGTTTTGGCAAAGAAATGCTCCTGACCGAAAGCAAAGTGACTCAGGTCTTTGATCTCCTCGCCTTCCGGGTAAACAAATTCCTGAATTATCCCGCCATCCTGGCTGAAAACGGAATTGAAGGCACCTCCACCCTTGAAATTTTCTTTAATCATCTGGGCGAAATCGATGAAGCCAGGAGCAAGTGCTTCGGAAGTCATCGAGTTGTGCGCGGCATGCTGACTCAAGCTACGAGAAAAGGACTCGTCGAGTGGTTTTCCACCGATGCGAACAGGCTCAGCAAGGAGCAATTCAAAAATCAGCATTTTCGTGCTGATTTTGAAGTGTCCAACTTTCTCGCTGAAAAGTCGGTTGTCACGAAAGCAGCCCCAGGCTCGTATGAATTCACCCGACGACGCTTTGCCAATCATTGCTTGAGCCACGGCGGTCTGGATCTGGTTTGTGCGACGGTGAAACTAAGCGGGGCGATAAAGAACCTGACGAGTGGTGCCTATAAAGGCCGCTTTTACGCCTTAACAGATCATCTCGAGCATTACGATTCCGTGGGACTGGCCGGGATCAACGTCCAGGTCCGCTCCATCCGTAACTGATCGGAACAGGGGATCTTTCCTGGTGAACATTATTCGAAAATCAAAAAGCTCTACCGCATATAGACCGGGAGCCGAACTCCTACTTCGCAGCTTCGTGTTCAGCGGCCGCGAGGAACTCCGCCTTGTAGGCTTCAAAACTCATTTTGGAATGATGGTATTTGTTTCCCGGGTATTCAGCCATTTCGTAAAGAACAAAGCCTGGCTTTTTTAATGCCAGCAAACGCATGGTAGGCGCGTCGTTGATCCATACAAGGTTTGTAGGATTAATATCGGGATAGAATGTACCGAGCAAATTCCCACTCAGGATATCCAGCGGATTGAAATTTTTGCGTGTCTGCGAGGAAACTGCTTGGGTGAACCCATAGATATTTCTTAAACTCTCTTCCATTTCGGGCGGAAGATTGCGGGCATGGGTAAGAAAGATCTCACGCAAAGTCATGCCCTTGATCTCCGGCTTCAGAATGAGAATTCCCTGGGTGGTTTCAAGTTTAGCAACGATGGGCGCAACCGGGATCTTTCTGTTTTCCCAATGAGCGTTCCGTGGAAATGCGGCGTCGGTTTGAATCCGGTCCAGATTATTGAAAACTGTCTGATACTGCTCAATCTCCAGGCCCTGCATGATTGCCGAATGCGGAAAGGTCAGCTGTCCATCTGAGAACCTGACCGTGTGCGGAAGCTTCACAACCAGCTTCTCCACATCGTTGGCCAAAGCCGCAATTTCCGGCACTTCACTTTTCAGCTGCTCCAGCCGATACACGCTTCCACCGAAACCACTTCCCAGGCGCTTACCAAGGACGAGCTCAAAGTTTTTCGCATCCTTCGGATTATCAGTCTTCAGAACAAATTGGACTGACCTGTTTTCCAGAGATGCAGAAAGCTCATCTGTAAAAAATGAGCGCAGCTTCAAGGCGGCACAAAATGGATTAAGCTCCTGGGCAAACCCGGGGGTCGCCATAAGAAGACCGAAAAGCAGGAGTTTGGCATTCCACTTCATGCATAACTGATCGGAACAATGAGAATTTTTATTGAATTCGAGGCAGCCCCCCGATCGATCAATAAAAAGATCTTCCACGAAATAACGCATTGTGTTATTAAAATCCAAAACCAACCTTGGGAAAGGACCCTTTATTTTATGATGACAAAAATTTTGACGGCTGTTTTGGGAACACTGGTCATTTCGCATGCCGCTATTGCAATCCCACGGGTGGAGTCGCGAATAAGCGAAATACCAGTATATAATTCGCAGGCGCGAGCCATCACTATTGGAAACTTGTGCGCGATTCTTAAACAGGGAACGGTCGATCTCGGAAAGAAAGCCCGCGCAAGCTGCCAGAATGCGGGAGGAGGAGTCATTCAGGTGAATTTTTCGAGCGGCAGCCTGAAAGCAGCCATCCTGGGCAACGCCACTGACAAAATGGTCGTCGAATACCGTGGATCAGACGAAATCCATTCCTACCTGAACAATTTAGGACAATCGCTTCAAATGAATTTCGAGTTCGTGAATACCGGTACTTCTCCTGCCCCGGGTGGTGGCGGCATCGAACACGGTTACTACCGGGGAGATGTCTATGTTGCAAATTCAGATGGTCGTTTTCGTTTCGGATATTTCTTCAATCAGAAGCAGTAGAGATAGCAGCCTCCAACATGGCCGCGGCGCTCGCGTACACGACCGGTACGCGAGCGGCTGGTAAATTGCAATTCCTGCAACTATCTCTATAATTGGGAAATGCTTAATTACCGCTTTCGGGTAGATCTATTCATCGCGGCACTGCTGCTGCCTATTGCTGCTTTCGCAGAAACTCCGATGGGCCCTTCTCTCGTGATCGGAGTTCCGCATCCCATCAATCTTGCCTTTGATTCCAGGAGTGCGCCGGATTTCAGCTGGGGAGCCGCGCTGGGATCGTTTGTCATTCCGCCAAGGAATTACATTACGGCTGGAATTGGCAATTTGGATTTTCGCGCACGTTGGCATCCCTATTCAGGTTCCTTCTTTTTGGGTGGGATTTTTGGATTCCAGTCGATTTTCGGTAAGGCGTCAAAAACAATTGCCGTCTCTCCAGAGCTCGGAATTCCCACAACGATTGACCTCACCGTAGCGAGTGCCTATTTAACTCCTCATTTGGGGTGGATATGGACTTTTAGCAGCGGCTTTACTTTCGGTTTTGAGGCGGGGCTGCAGATCCCCTTTTCTGCCAGGAGCACATTAAACGTGAACATTTCCGATCCTGAGTTGAATTCATACCTGAGCGTTTTGAAATTAACGCCTGCCTACATTCAGCTCCAGAGCGAGATCGAAAATGGAGCTAACAAAATCGGGTTGTTAAAATTTCCGTATTCCATCTTCCGCTTTGGATGGATGTTCTGACTTAGCTTGGGACGTGGCGATTCCGTTCCGTGATGGACTTTCATTCGTACAGAAATCCGTGGGTCCTGAACATTGGCTACTTTCCCGCCGAGGGTTACTCGCAAGCGGCTAGTGGCTCTCCCCGGGGAGAGTCACTGATTCGGGAAATACTTTTTCACAGAGGCTGCGATTTTTTCGGATGATTGGGCGGTGACGTTGGTTTGACCTCGGTGAAGATCCAGGCAGACCTGGCGGGCGAAGCCATTGAAGAACTCACGACTGCGATAAAATAACAGCCCATCCTGGGAGGGCAGCTCCTCTTTTAAAACTCTTTCGGCCGACTGATAAGCGTATTTCGACGATTTGTCGCAATACACCTGGGCTGAGCTGGCGTTTCGTCCGTAAATCCTCGTACCGAGGCTTTCGGCATCCGTCACAAACGCGAGCATCACCGATTCGAGCTGATCGCGGGTTTGCTTTTTAAGTCGGGTCCAACCCGGCCCGTCTGCGCGATAGCCGCGAAGGCGATCCAGGGTGGGTTTTTGTGCCTGCGTGCGGAATTTCAAAGTCTGAATCAGCGGGTCTTGGAGCGCGGCGGTGGCCGCGACAGCGCCCTGCATGCAGGTAGTGGCCCCATCCAGTCCTTGATCGGTGAGCACAAACTGCGAATCAAATTGGTCGATCAGTTCCTTTCCGCAGCTCTTGAGCACTAGTTGGACGAGCGCAGAGGTGGCCGCCGGATCCGCCAATGATTGATCCGCTGCTCGGGTTGTCCTGTCCAGTACCTGGCGGGAATTGGTCCGGGACGGGTTGCAGGCTTCGGCGGATGTGTATTCCAGTCCGTCGAAGACGGTTTCTTTGATGAACTCGTATTTTTCAGGGCTTTTTGCTTTCAAAACGTGTGGGTTATAACGATAGCCGACGACGGCTTCGGCGAAGTCTTCGGCCGGATTGGTTTGCCCATACATGGATATAACTGCCGATGGTCTTCCGAGTTCGATCTGTTTTCTCTCTTTGCCGTTTTTGATCGTGGTGCGTTCTTTCCAGTCACTCAGTCTCAACCATTCGGAAGAGTACTCGAGTTTATAATGCATCGAGATCACGTGTCCCATTTCGTGAACTATTGTGGACTGCCGATACTCCTGATCGAGGGTATCCCAGGAGTCGAAGGCCGTGATCATCGCATTGGCGACGTTTTTGCTGTTGAGTCCGCGTTTGTAGTGACTGAGTTGACGGTCACTTTCCAATGGAAGAATCGAGGCGGGATAATCACTCAGTCCAATCAAGACATCATCGATTTCGCGCGGGCTCCACTGGTCGGAATCTGCGTTGGCATAAGCCGAGCCGTTGAAGCCGTACCGGCCCAGCATGAACAAGAGCCTTGGGCCGAGCTTGGCACCGAAGATCTTCGGGTCTTTTACGACGCACATCACGGTTTTGCAGTCAGAGCTGAAGGTTTTCTGGTTGGCTCCGACATCTTCGTTTGCAAAAATGGGTGGCTTGAAACGCAGAAGCTTTTCCAATAAATCGAGCAGATGGACGCTGTCCTCGAGCTGCAGGCCGAAAAGATCTTTCCTGATTTTACTGTCGTGAACGGGCGTGAAGTCTTCAATGCCTTTCTGGATTTCGGCATCGCTGAACGGCTTGCTTCTCCGGCAGGGCGCGTTTCGGATCTGCTTGACGTTTGCGGACCACCAGGTGAGTTCCTCTTTAACCGGCTCAACCAAAGCACTGACTTTGGCTTCCGAAATTGGTGCGCCGGATTCGACTAGGCATTCCATGACGTCGTCACCGGCAAACACTGTGCTCCAAGGCGTGTTCCAAGACGCAAGCAGGAAAGCTAAAGAGAGCAGAGCGCTTTTGGAAAGAATGCGCGTCCTCATCACGGCATCCTTTTTCCCGGTTTCCAGGACAGAACGGCATTGAGCGTCGGATCGTCGGAAACCGCGAACTGAAGCGACAGCCCCTTTTCGTCGATCTGAATGTCGAAAGTTCGGCCCGCCTCGTGCTCGGTGGCATCCTTGCGCATTTTCTCATGAGCCGTTTTTAAGGAGGACTTCGGAATCAGGGGCTTGAACGCGCTCAGCGGAAATTTCTTTTCAGCGGGGCCTGAGGGGAGAGTGTAGTAAAAATAACGGACCGTGTTCTTGGAATCGTAGCCGATCGCAAGATCGTTGCTTTGCGTTCCAGTTTTTGAGATCGCGTAAAATTGTTCGGTCGCCGTACTGTCGCTGAGAGGTTTTCCGAGGAGCTTTTCCACCTGCGCCCGGGAGGTTCCGCCCGGGTGGATCTGCTGGACTGGCGCGGGGAGTGCCTTTTGGACGAGCGATTCGAGGCGCGCCTCTTTTGGCGTCTGGGTGGAGGCGTTGGGAAGGGCGGTGGACGTCGCTGCGATGGTTGTCGTGGCCAGTATCAATGCGAAGAAGAGAGCGCGGATCATTTCATGACTTATCGGAAATCTGAATTTATTAGTTATGCGGTTCACTGTTCTTTCCATCTTGACGGTCAAAGGCTCATGAAAACGCCATCTCCTGGTCAGTTTCCTGTCAATTAAATGGCGCCTTTAGGATTTTTCTCAGAACAGCCGATCCATCAGACAAAGTACCATTTATCCGTACCCGAACGCTGACCTCCGCTGAAAAGGTGCTGGCGTTTAGGATTTGATTGATTACGGATCGACGGACCAAAGATATAGCTCATATTAGCCGGGTAGGGTATGAGAGTTTGGAGCCGGACTGTGAAAGAATAGCGGCTGCAGGCCTAGCAGTGAGAGCGACGGACCCCGGGGTCATCGGTGAATGTCATGGATGGAACGTATACGAACGGGCACTTGAGAAACGACGGCCAGAAGACTCAAGCGGGACG
>Ga0209210_1000443_pt1 | contig 43996 bp, 48 predicted proteins | sample RifGroA1_FD_183991 | JGI IMG/M metagenome (GOLD analysis project Ga0209210, IMG submission 183991) | Contaminated groundwater microbial communities from Rifle, Colorado, USA - Rifle Groundwater A1 (SPAdes) (version 2) | ecosystem: Environmental > Aquatic > Deep subsurface > Groundwater >...
AGTTAAAAGAATAAAAACTGGAGTCACTTGGTATCAAACAAAAAGAGAAATTATAAAGGAATCTATAGGACAATATCTCACTAACCCCACAGTTAGCTTTGAATTTGGTTAAATTGCGTAAGTCCTGTTAGTGTGAAATGATTATCTTGACATTAGTTTGACGTTCCTTACTTGAAGACTGTGAAGCCAGCGCGGGCAAAATGTTGATCAAAAGTTGCCACATCTTTTAAATCAAGATTTTTATTATTCACTCTACACCTTTTTGTTTGTTTTCTTTGTCCTTTGAATGCAATTTGTACCACGCCTCTGTATCATATATTGCCAGATCATCATCAGAAAGACCAAATTTTATGTGAGGATATTTTTTCTTCATCCTAATTAAACCTTCTAAGCCTTTTAATATAACTTGTATTTGTTTATTTTTCATATTTTAGTTACAAATTCTGCACTGACCCAGCCCTGCCTGCCGGCAGGCAGGCCTTCATTTTCTCCAAATTTAATTTTGTACCATTTGTTGTTTTCCCCTGTTTCAATTACATCATATTCTTCTCCAGGTTTAACTTGTCCAACTTCAGGAAAACCTACACTGGCCCCTTCTCTAACTCTCAAAAAACCTGTGTCTACTTTATCTATTTTTATTCTAAAAAGTACCTCATCAACTTTTTGTTCCACTTGAGTTTGTTCGGGTTCATTTGATTTGGCCAGTTTTACAAAAGCTGTTAATTTATAGCCTTTATAAACTCTAATTGGAAGCTGTTTCTTTAAGTATTTATCTGCTACAACCAGTAAATTATGATCTCCCCCAGGTACAGTAATTCTCATAGGTGTATATCCATACACCTTGTCATCAATCAAAACTTGTGCATTATCAGGGATGGAAACAACGGTTACATATGAATTGTTATTAGAAACTTTTTCAAAAGAAACCACTACTCCGCTTGAATAATCCTCGCTTTCCCTGAACGTCTTTATTACTACTGTTTTAATACCTGAGATTAAATTAACTTTTGTCTCATAATCATCAAATATTTGCCCTTCTAAACTCTCTGGTTTAATTTTGATCATTATTTCTTTCGGCTTAAACTCAGCTTCATATGGGGTTTTACCCATTTCTTGACCATCAATAAAAATTGTTGCAATTGGATCAGATTCAATTAATATTCCAGCTTTTTGTGGTTCAAAGAAATTTAAAAAATAAAGAATTGACAACCCAACAAGTAAAATTCCAATTATTGATAAAATACCAGATATTATTTTCTTTTTCATTTTTACTTAATGAAGTGTAGCAGAATATGAGACTAAAACAAAAAGTCTATGCTACAATATAAGCTTGATGACCAGATGGTGAAGTGGAAACACGGGAGTCTGCAAAACTTCTATGCGCGGGTCCGATTCCCGCTCTGGTCTCAATACTCAAAATGTACCCCATAATTTGACTTTAGTGCCTTTTGTATGGTAAAATAGCCACATCTCGCAAGATATTTGCGGGATTTTTTATTTCATGAAACACATAATTTTAAGTCTGCCTAAATATCGTCTGTCTATGAATTTTAGATTCATAAAAAGGCGTAAATCTTCTTTGGATGAACCTATTATTCCTAGTGTCAAACTTTTAAACCTAAAGTATAGAGTTGGAGGAATAACCAGAAAGCTCTTTAGACACCTCTTTGAACACAAAAGAGTCAGAGCTTTATTGGGCACCAATATGGCTCTAATGATTGTGGCTAGCTCTTTCATGACTAATACTGCAATTGGTAATATTCAAACTGGAACACCAGTTTATGCAGTTGATGGAACAGAAACTCCTATTAGCACAGAAATTGGTACGCAGTTCCCTACTGATCTAGTAAGAATCACTCAAGGGTATAATTTTTTCCATCCAGGACTGGATCTTGATGGAATAACAGGAGATACAATTAAGCCAATTAAAAAAGGTAAGGTAATTTCAATTGACCATTCTAAATTTGCATATGGTAATTCAGTCATAATTGATCATGGTAATGATCTAACATCTTTATATGCCCATATGTCAAAAATAAATGTTACCCTAGGTCAAGAAGTTACAACTAACACTAAAGTTGGTGAAATGGGTGCAACAGGACGTTCATTCGGTGATCATTTACATCTTGAAATCAGAGACCATGGAGTAACTTTAAACCCTTTATCTGTCTTACCTAGATAAGCTTAATAATCCATTCCACCTTGGGGCATTGGAGGCATAACTGGCTTTGGTTCGGGAATATCTGTAACTAAACCTTCTGTAGTTAACACAGTCTTAGCAACTGATGCTGCATTTTGAAGTGCTGACCTTGTAACTTTTACAGGATCTACAATTCCCATTTTTGTCATTGATCCAAATTCAGATGTTAATGCATTGTAACCAAAATCACTGTCTTTTGAAGCTTCAACTTTCTTTAAGACCTCAATCTCATTATCCCCTGCGTTTTTGGCAAGCCATTTTATTGGTTCAGCTAAGGATTCAAAAACAATTTGAGCACCTAACTTCTCGTCTCCAGTGAGTTTAATTGACAAAATTACTTTTCTTGCACGAAGAAAGGCTGTTTCTCCACCTGGAACAATTCCTTCTTCGACGGCAGCTTTTGTTGCCCCTACTGCATCTTTTACTCTTTCTTTTTTTTCATTAAGTTCAATTTCTGTGGCTGCTCCAACATTAATTTGTGCTACACCTCCTGAGAGTTTTGCTAAACGCTCTTGCAACTTTTCTTTGTCAAAATCAGAATCAGTTGTTTTAATTTGGTTCTTTAAGAGTTCTACTCTTTTATTTATTAATTTTTTATCACCCTTACCACCAATTATTCTAGTATTATCTTTGTCTGCCCAAACCTTTTCAGCTTGACCTAAGTCTGTTATTTCAATTGTTTCAAAAGTTCTACCAGTATCTTCTGAAATTACAGTTCCTCCTGTTAAAACTGCAATATCTTCTAAGGTTTCTTTTCTTCTGTCACCAAATCCTGGAGCTTTGATTGCTAAAACGTTAAATCCACCCCTTAATTTATTTACAACTAAGGTAGCTAACGCTTCACCTTCAATTTCATCAGCAATGATGACTAAGTTTTTACTTACTTTTACAAATTTTTCCAAGAAAGGAAGGAGGTCTTGGATAGAAGAAATCTTTTTATCTGTCAAAAGTATATATGGATTTTCCATTTCAGATTCCATCTTGGCGGGATCTGTTACAAAATAGGCTGAAGCATAACCCCTATCAAACTCCATACCTTCTTTGTATTCAATGTCCATTGTAAAGCCTTTTCCCTCTTCAACTGTTACTACTCCATCATGACTTACTTTTTCCAAGGCTTCTGCAATTTTTGCACCAATTTCAGTGTCTCCCGCTGAAATAGTTGCAACTTGGGTAATCTCATCACTGTTTTTAATGGGTTTTGCCTGTTTTTTGAGTTCGAGAACAACTGCTTCAACAGCTTTTTCAATACCTTTCTTGAGTATCATTGGATTTGCCCCTTTATCTATCAAGGCCATTCCTTTTGAAGTCATTGCTTGGGCAAGGAGAGTAGAAGTTGTCGTTCCGTCACCAGCATTGTCATTTGTTTTACTGGCAGCCTCTTTTACAAGCTGAGCTCCCATATTTTCAAATGGATCTGGAAGATCAATTTCCTTAGCTACAGATACTCCATCATGGACAATATTTGGGGCTCCCCATTTTTTGTCAAGTGCAATGTTTCTTCCTTTTGGACCAAGAGTTGTAACAACTGCTTTAGCCACTAAATTAATGCCTATTAAAAGACTTTTTCTTGCATCTTTTCCAAACTTTAATTGTTTACTCATTTTTCAATTGCCAAAATATCCTCAAACTTCACAAATAAATATTCTTTGCCTTCAATTTTAACTTCATTTCCACCCCATTTTTTGTATAACACTGTATCTCCAACTTTAGCTGGAGAATCTATCATGCAACAAGCGCCAGATTTGCAATCCGAACAAGTTGCCGATCCTGTTGCAACAACCTTTCCTTTTTGAGGTTTTTCTCCTGCATTTTCTGGAAGATATATACCTGATGAAGTTTTAACTTCCTTTTCTAATGGTTCAATTAATAAATATCCTGCTGTTGGTTTAAGTTTAATCATTGGCAATTAATATGCTTGAGTGCTATTTTTACATAGTAACTTTCTTGTGTCAAGAGGATAGTTTAGCAATTACTACTTTCCCCCAGTCGTTCGGATGGAAGATGGCACGAGTAAGAGTAACCACTTCACGAGTGATTTTTGGTTTCATATACAAATATTGCAATTTATATGCAATCAAATTTAAAGAATTAAATATTAATAATTGTGATTTGTTTAGTTTTTCGATATTAGGGTTTAGAATTTCAACACTATTTGGCCAAAAATTAAGAATCCAGCGATTTTCCCACAGAAATTTTTCATATGTTTTGTCTTTATTAATAAGTGGCACAATTTGAGCAATCTCGTGGGCGGTATAAATGTTTCTATCAGATTTACTCCAAACCAAATCTTGCTCATCAAGCCATAGATTAAGACAAAGTCTGTCTTTTTCAATATCATTTTTTGGTTTTCTTAATTTGTAATCAGTAACCCATAACAATCCATAAACTAATAAACGTGTTGTCCATAACTTGTTGTGAGAAGTTACAATCATTAAATCTATATCACTATTTTTACCCGCATTATTCATAGCCAAGGCTCCAGTTATTCCAATAAATTTAACTGTTGGAAGAATTGAAATTAACTTAGCTGTTTTTTTTGCAATTTTTAGTTTTTCTTGAGAATATATTTCTCTTTGAAGTCTACTTTTGTTTTTAATGCCACGCGTTGTTTCTTTAAGATTTTTACCTTCAGCAGAAGGCAAGCTTTGCTTATACTGCCATCTAACAAGTTCTTCTTTTGTTAGCTTAAAATCAAAAATATCGTGATATTTGATGGATGAAAAATTATTGGATCTTAATTCCATACTGTGATAATACCTGAATTACACCGGAAGCAACAGGCTCAAGAGATTTTGCTACTTCTTTTCCTGAGTTAACAGCATTAACTGCATCTTCAAAATATTTATTGATTTGACTATTTATGCCAGTGGGTCCATCCCAGGTTCTACTTTGCAAAAACCAAGTCTGTGCTGTTTTTGCACCTTTTACGGTTGAACCGATTATTGGATGATCAGAAAGAAGAGTTTCCATGTCCACCCTTGGATATGGTTCTCCGAACATTCTGACTTTTGATGCTGTTTGATAAAAGCTTTGCAAGTTTTCCTTTTCTGACAAATACTTTAAAAACTTCCACGATTCTACTTTATTTTTACTTTTAACAGAAACTCCTTCTGCCCAATAACTGGCATAGTTTACATCTGGTTCATTAGCAGAAGTTTTGGGTAACTGTGGAACTAATACAGTTTTAAATCTCAAGTTTGGATTTTGTAGACGTATTTCAAATGCTCGCCAAGAGGGACCTAAATACATTGCTACTTTTCCACCAGCAAAAGCTACTGTTGAGGAAGGTAATGTTGCATCCCAAACACCGTCAACTGAAGAAAAAATTGTGTAAAATTCTAAAGCATCTTCTGCAAGCTTTCCAGTGGGGTGTGTTAAATCTACCCCGTTTTGAAGCATCATTAATCCAAGTATCTCTGGCCAATGATCTACATTTTCGGTCCTTCCTAAAGCAATTCCTGACTGAGTAATACTTCCTCTCTCATCCTTAATGGTTAATTCACGAGAAGTTTGTCTAACATCGTTCCAAGTAGTGGGGATGCTTTTACCACTTTGTTCAAAAATGTCTTCATTTATAAAAAGTGTTAAGCCGTCATATTCTAAAGGTATACCAACGAGAGAAGTTCCATTAGTCAAATCAGCAACCGCTACGGGGTAAAAAGTATTTGCAAAATCTGCTACTGAATAGACACTCGACGGTATCTTATCAAGCTCAGCTCTAAACATTGGAACCCAAGTATTGTGATACCTAAAAATATCAGGGCCTGTTCCTTTGACAAGAGCATTTGTTAGTCTCTCTCTGTAATCTTCCTTTGATTGCTTAACATATTTAATCTTTACATTGGGATTTTTAGCTTGATAGCTACTAATTAGTGTTGCAATTGTTGCATCATCTTCCCAAAGTCCCCACCATACAATTTCTCCTCCTGATCCAATATTTGTATTTTTAAAAAACAAAGTCTTTACCAAAAACCCCAAAACAACAACAACTAAAAGTGCGCCAATTACTGTAAGGAGTTTTTTAATTGGAAATTTCTTTTTTTCTGTTTCCACATATAAATGGTATCATATCTCATGACCAAAATCTTTATATATTTTTGTGTTGCTTTATTATTTTTTATCTTAATTATTACTATTCCTTTTGTAAACAAAATCTATCTCAACATATATGTTGCTGGAACATATATTGGCGACAAAAGTAAAGAAGAAGCCGTGTATATTCTATCTGAAAAAATAAAGGTCCCAGAAAAGATTACCTTTAAAATAAATGGAGTAAATTATGAAATTCTAACCTCTGAAATTGATCTTAGTTATGATGTGGTTGGAAGTGTAGAAAGAGCCTACAATTATCCGAATAAGTTAAAACTTATTTTTAAACCTGTCAATTTAGGTCTTAAATTAAATTTTGAAAAAGAGAAATTAACTGAATCTCTTTTGATTATTTCCTCGAAAACTGGCACTGAACCCATTAAACCATCTGTCAAAATAGTAAATGACGCTATTGTTGTTAACCCAGGTAAAAATGGAGTTGAAATTGATATTAATGAAATTGAAAGTAAAATTCTTTCAAATATTTCCCTGCAAGTTAACGAGGAATTTAATTTTAATACCAAAGAAGTAGATACTTCACTCAAACCTACTGAATTAGAAAATTACAAGATGAGGGCCACCAAACTTATCGGTAAAGAAATTATTTTTATTTTTGAAGAACATACTATTAAATTATCTGACAATGACCTTTTAGAGTTACTTGATCCTAAGGGGGTTTGTAACCAAGAAGCAATCGAGGATCAAATTGAAAAAGCTTCAAGAACTGTAAATCGAAATCCTCAGGATTCAGTATTTATAGTTGAAAATAACATTGTCAAGGAGTTTACACCATCCAAAGATGGCATAACTATTAATGAAGATAAACTTGTTGAAAATATTTGGATAGCTTTGAACAGTTTATTAAACTCTGACAGCAAAGCTGTAACTTTAGACATTCCAGTTATTATATATCCTGCAAAAATTAAAAATGAAGACGTAAATGATCTAGGGATAAACACCTTGTTGGGTAGAGGCGACTCTAATTTTAAAGGTTCAATTGCCAATAGAATATATAATGTTAACCTTGCTCAATCAAGATTTAAAGGTGTTTTAATTCCACCAAATGAAGAGGTTTCCTTCAATAATATTTTGGGGGATGTTAGCAGTCTAACTGGGTATAAGGCTGCCTACGTAATTAAGGATGGAAAAACAGTTCTAGGTGATGGTGGGGGGGTTTGTCAGGTTTCAACAACTCTTTTTAGAGCACTACTTTCAGCAGGCTTGCCAATTCTTGAAAGAAGAGCTCATGCTTATCGGGTTGGTTACTATGAACAGGGTTTTCCTCCAGGACTTGATGCAACTGTTTATTCTCCAACTACAGACTTGAAATTTAAAAATGATACACCTGCCTATATCTTAATTCAGCCGACAATAAATTTAACTAATTTGACTTTTACATTTGAAATTTATGGTACAAATGATGGAAGAGTGGCAACAACCACAAAACCAATTATTACGTCTCAAACTGCACCTCCACCAGATTTATATGTAGACGACCCAACACTCCCTACCGGAACAATTAAACAAATTGAACATAAAGCTTGGGGAGCAAAAGTTGTCTTTGACTATAAAGTCGTACGAAACGGGGAAACATTAATTGACCAAAAATTTGTAAGTAACTACAGATCTTGGCAAGCTGTATATCTACGTGGAACTGGGATATAATAGCCTGATGGAGATTAATGAGTTGTTAAACCTAATCACTTCACTTTTTGAAAAGTTTGGTTACCCAATGATTTTTTTAGGCAGTTTAATTGAAATAACACCTTTTGGTTGGGCTGTTCCTGGTGGAGTAATACTTGTAATTGCAGGTTATCTTGCAAATGGAAGTGAAACGTTAAATCTTGTACCAATAATTATTGCTGGCACGTTTGGCGCATGGCTTGCTTTTATTTTGGCCTATGCTTTAGGAAGTAAAACTGGTATGTGGCTTGTTAAAAAACTGCATCAAGAAAAAAATGCTGACTTTGCTAGAAGAATATTAAAAAATAATGGAGCCGTAATTCTAACAACTTCAATGATGGCTAACTTAACAAGATTTTGGATTAGTTATATCGCAGGAGTTGAGAAAATTAACTTTTTGAAATTTAATATTTATGCCTATGTTGCATCAATTACATGGGTGTCATTAATGACAATATTGGGTTACTTTGCAGGATATGAAAAGGAGTATTTAAAAAATATTATAAGTGGTATAGGAATTCTTGCTTGGGTTTTTCTAGCAATTGCTGTTTTTGTTATTGCCCGCGCAATAAAACATGAATATCACCATTTCAAGAAAGACAAACCCCATGATGAAAATCGTTAAAGAAAACAAAAATGCAGTTGATATTGTAGTTGATTTTTTGTCTAATGGAAAACTTGTCTTTATGGCAACTGAAACTGTATATATTGCAGCAGTTGACGCAACAAACCCTAGAGCTGTTTTAAAACTAATTTCTTTTAAAAACAGACCGTTTGGTAAGCCTTTTTCAATTGGGGTAACCCATATTAATATGGCTGAAAAATATGTTGTTTTAAATAAGACTGCAAAAGATTTGTATAAAAGATTTTTGCCAGGTCCTGTAACTGTTGTTTCTACAGGAAAACATACAGTAGCTAGCGGTGTAGAAGCAGAAAATGGTACGTTAGGTATTAGAATACCTGACTATCAATTTTGTTTAGAAGTAATTAAAAAGTTTGGAAAGCCAATAACTACTACCTCAGCAAATGCTAGTTATCAAAGAAGACCTTACAAATTAACAGACATTTTGGATAACATTTCAGAAAAACAAAAGAGGTTAATTGATCTAATGATTGATGCGGGGGAATTAGCACACAATGAACCATCAACAGTTATTGATACAACTTTAGATGATGAACTTGTAATTTTAAGACAGGGAGATATTAAACTTAAAGATAAAAATGAAGTACTCTCGAGAAGTGAAGAAAATACCCAAAATATTGCTAAAGAACTTTGGCAAAAATATGAAGAATATTCTGGAAAAAGAGCAATTGTCTTTTGTCTAGAAGGAGAAATGGGTGTAGGTAAAACTATTTTTGTTAAAGGCCTTGCCCGTGCAATGGGAATAAAAGAGCAAATTACTTCACCTAGTTATGATTTATTACTTCACTATTCACTATTAACTAACCATCAATCACTTGTTCATATTGATACTTGGAGAATGATTGAACCAAACAGTGAATTTAAGCAGTTAGTAAACGATAATTTGATAAATCAAAAATCTGTCATAGCAATTGAATGGGCTAATAGAATCAGAAGTGAAATTAGAAAGCGCGCCGACGACGCAATAATTGTTTGGGTAAAAATAAAATATGCCAAAAACCTAACCGATCGCTTAATTAGTTGGGGAAATTTATAAACATATATTTCATATGAAAATTTTAGCCATAGATACATCTTGTGACGAAACAGCAGCTGCAATTACGTTTGATACTAAGATCGTTTCGAATAAAATTTGGAGCCAAGCCGTTCTCCATGCTAGCTTCGGCGGTGTCATGCCAAACCTCGCACAAAGACAACACCAGGCACGAATCGATTGGGTCATCGACTGTGCAATTAAGAATTCAGAATTAAAAATCAAAAATTTAGATGCAATTGCTGTTACCGTTGGTCCAGGATTAGGAATTGCCCTTGGAGTGGGCATAAATAAAGCCAAAGAACTCGCTATTAAATATAATTTACCACTAATTCCAATAAATCACGTCGAAGGCCATCTACTCTCTCCATTCGCAAACGCTAAAGAACTAAATGCTAAATTTCCAATGTTGGGATTGGTACTCTCGGGAGGGACAACAATGCTTTGTTTAGTCAAAAATATTGGAGACTATGAAATTTTAGCTGAAACTTCAGATGATGCCTTAGGAGAAGCTCTTGACAAAGGTGCAAGACTTTTGGGCTTAGGTTACCCTGGGGGAGCTATTTTAGAAAAAATTGCCCGTTTGGGAAATCCTAACAAATATAAACTTCCTATTCCTCTTATTAATGACGTTGTTAAGAATAGATTTAGTTATTCGGGCTTAAAAACCGCATTTGTCAGATTATTTTCTACAATTAAAGATCCCAATAAACAAGATGTTGCAGATTTAGCTGCCAGTTTTCAAAATGTAGCCTTCGAGCATGTTTTACGTGTCTTGGAGTTTCAAAGTAAAAATCAAAAATTTGAAATTAAAAATTTACTCGCAGGAGGAGGAGTTATTAATAACATTGAATTAAGAAAGAGATTAAGATTATTAGCAAAAAAACATGATATGCGAGTATCGTTCCCTTATACAAAGAAATTAAATGGGGATAATGCAGGAATGATAGGAGTTACTGCGTTCCTAAAAATTAAAAATGAAAAATTAAAAATGAAAAATTTTTATGATTATGATTCAGTTGACCGAAATCCAAGACTAAAACTTTAACTTCATGATACAATTGTAGGCATGGATAAACAATACAATCACAAGCTTTATGAAGATGAAATTTATAAAGATTGGGAAGAATCTGGTGCCTTTGTGCCTTCACCAATCACCAAGCACCAATCACCGTTCACTATTGTTATGCCTCCCCCAAATGCTAACGATCCCCTGCATATAGGCCACACCATGTTTATAACTATCGAGGATATCTTAATTAGATTTCATAGAATGTTGGGAGAATCAACTTTATGGCTTCCTGGAACAGACCATGCTGGGATAGAAACGCAGTTTGTTTTTGAAAAGAAATTAGCCAAAAAGGGTCAATCTAGATTTGATTTTGATAGAAACACTCTCTACAAGATGATATGGGATTACGTGCAGGAAAATTCAGACGTAGCAATTAATCAAATGAAAAAACTTGGTGCCTCCGCTGATTGGAGCAAGTTTAAATTTACACTTGATCCTGATATAGTTAAATTGGTCAAAGAAACATTTGTAAAGTTAAACAATGACGGACTTATTTATAGAGGCGAAAAACTGGTTAACTATTGTACAAAATGTGGTACTGGTTACTCTGAACTTGAAGTAGAACATGTAGAAAAAACTAACCCCTTATATTACATAAAATATTTTTTAGTTGACGAACCTATTCAATTTATAACTGTAGCCACAACCAGACCTGAACCAATTTATGTTGATACTCATCTTGCAATTAACCCTAAAAATAAAAAAACTAAACACTTAAAGGGCAAAAAAGTGTTTAATCCAATTACTCATGCTGTAATGGAAATAATCGAGGATGATTTTGTAGATCCTAACTTTGGTACCGGTATTGTTAAATTAACCCCAGCACACGATTTAAATGATTTTGAAATTGCCCAAAAATTCGGTCTTCCAATTGTTAAGGCTATTGATTTGCAAGGAAAATTGATTGGTGGACCATTGAAGGGAAAAAGAGTTTTTACAGCCCGTGAGGAAACAATTAAAATTTTACAGAAATCCGGACATGTAGAAAAAATTGATGATAATTATAAAAATAATGTTGGAACTTGCTATAGATGCCACAGTGTTTTAGAACTAATTCCACTTGAACAATTTTTTATAAAAGTAAAACCACTTGCTGACATGGCCTTAAAAGCACTTGAAAATAAGGAGACAGTCATGCTTGGTGCAGGACAAGACAAAATTTTACGACACTGGTTAAAGAATCTTAAAGATTGGAACATATCAAGAAATATTGTTTGGGGAATTCAAATTCCCGCTTGGTATTCACCACAAGGGAATTACGTTGTAAGTATAGATAAACCTGTAGGTGAGTGGGTGCAAGAAACAGACACTTTTGACACTTGGTTTTCATCAGGTCAATGGCCCTACTTGACTCTTAAAACGAACGGAGAGGAAGTATTTAATAACTATTACCCCACCACTGTTATGGAAACAGGATATGACATATTACCTTTTTGGGTTATGCGTATGATGCTACTTGGTATTTATATGACTGGAAAATCACCTTTTAAAACTGTTTACTTACATGGACTTGTTCGAGATGAACAAGGACGTAAGATGAGCAAATCTATAGGTAATGTCATCAATCCACTTGAGATTGCAGATAAGTATGGAACTGATGCTCTTCGTTTTGCATTAGTTATGAGCTCAACTCCAGCTCAGGATAAAAGTGTTGGAGAAAATACATTTCGTGGAATGCGTAATTTTTCTAACAAAATATGGAACGCTTCTCGATTCGTAAAGGACTTTGAAAATGACGCAACTAACGACATTGCGTTTTCAACATGGTTTGAAGGGACTCTACCAGGCGAAATTACGGGGTTATTAGAAAATTATCGCATTGGTCTTGCCGCCGAGTTATTATACGAAAACTTTTGGCATAAATTCTGTGATATCGAAATTGAAAGAGCAAAAAAGGGTGAAGTAAGTTCCAAACAATTAAAAATAGCCCTTAATAATTTTCTCAAACTTCTTCATCCGTTTATGCCTTTTGTAACGGAGGCTGTGTGGAAAGAATTAGGAAACAGTACTTTACTAATTAGCGAGAGATGGCCTAGTATAGATAATGGCCAAAAAGAAAAACCTCTCTAAAGATTTAAATTTTTTGCTTTACATTACCTTTTCTATTCTTATTCTTCTTTTATCAATATCAAATTTGCAAAATATAGAGAGAAAAAAAGTTGTCAAAGTTTTAGGGGCTGAAACAAATACTTACTTTTGGGAAGACTTTATGGCCAAACATCCAACTTACATTGATGGCTGGATAGAACTGGAAAGAATGGATAAAGTAGAAGAAATTGATCCTAATTTTCTTAAGTAGTTTTAGTTTCCTCTGCTGGTTTTGTCTCGCCCTCTTTTGGTTGTTCACCCTCAACTGGTACTTCATCTTCTACTGGGGCCACAACCTCAACAACTTCTTCTTTCGTTGGAGGCTCTACTTTAGCAACAATTGATTCAAGATCTGTTTTAATTGTTACCTTCTTGTCAATCTTTAAGTCTTTAACATAGATAGTTTGGTCTACTTCAATAAGAGTTGTGGCATCGATTTCAATCTTTTCTGGAAGGTCAGCAGGAAGAGCTTCAACCTCAATTTCACTTAACTGTTGTACAACAGTACCCATTTTTTGTTTTTCAGCAGGTGATTCACCAACAATCTCAACTGGAACTTTAGCTGTTATTTTTTCAGTTAGATCTACCCGCCTAAAATCAACATGTAGGTAATCAGAAGTTACTGGGTCAATTTGAAGACCTGAAACCAAAACAGGTTTATCGTTCAAATGAATAATTTGAGTCTCACCGGCTTTTGCAAAAACGTCAGTAAATTCTTTTTTGTTTACAAAAATAGCTTCAGATTTAATTTTTTTACCGAAAATATTAGCTGGGGCTAATCCTTCTTTTCTAAATCGTTTAACTTTTCTACCAAAAACCTCTCTTTTAGTAGCTTTAAGTGAAAATTTTGTACTTGTCATATTATTTTTTATGGTTTAACAAACAATTTTAAATTAAAATCGTAAGCTAAGTCTGTATTATAGTGTGAAGGGATGTCTCCCGTCAAGGAAAGATCTTGATACGAGATATTTATATTTAGTGGATCTTGCTCTGTACCAGCCTGTTTTCTAACCTTCATCCTGTACTCTCCACCTTGTGATAGTTTGTCTGTTGGAGAAATCCAAACTGCCTGAATCTTAGTTATGTTGTCAGGTGGTACCTCAAAATAAAAACCTATGTCTTTCCTGTTTTGATAATCTTCAATATCATATTCTAAATCAACAAAACTTCCATCAATTTGATACATTCTTATTCCTTTAATGTTTATGCCTTGAGGTAAAACCAAACGTGCATAATTTTTGTATGTCCCAGAAGAACCAATAGATCTGCCAGCTTTATTTTGATAGGTTACAAAAAGCTCATGGTGTATAGAATTTTGTGAAAGTGTTAGATTCAATTCATGTCTTCTGAGTATAAATTGGTTGGATTTATTAATACCGAGATTTGAATCAACTAACCCATACCCATCACTAAAACACCTAAGGTTACAGTTAGTATCCATATTGATGTTTCCAGCATATCCAAGGTCTTTAACAGATGTTTGAGCATTTAGATCATTAAAATAAATTTGAATATGTTTTTGCTCTAAACTTTTATATAAAGTTTTAAAAAAAACTATATATTTATCTTCAGATAAATATTGGATCTCTTGAAGCAAGCTTTTTGAAAGTGCTGATAGAAAACTTGCTTTTTTGATTGATCCAGCAAAAAAGTCATCTTCAACTTCACTTTGTGTGGTATCGTACAAATTGTCTGTATTTATTGTTTTTCCAAAATCAGTTAAATTAATCGGCCCTGTTATCTCAAGCAAACTCTTAATAAAGAAAAGGTCAATAGCAATAACACCATCGACTTTTTGATCAATCGCTTTATCTAAAAACCATTTGATCTTTTCAGCTGAAATTGTAAAATCAGGATCCCAGTTCGAATCTCTTAAATACCAGCTGGCCTCACCTAAATATTCTCTTATTGGCGTAGGTGGTTCAATATGTCCTTTTAGTTGACCATCTGCTGAGTAAACATCATTAACGGTCATTTGCGTCATCCTACCTTTATCAAGAGTAATTAAAGCGAACGAACCAATAAAACCACCAGTAGGGCGAAGTTCCATATTATTTTGGAATAGAATTAAATATTTTTTTGGTTCTTGCCATCCTAATAATTCTGAGAGCCTTGAGACAACTTTTTTAAGATTGTAAATATTGTTTTTGAATTTTGAAGTGTTTATTTTTTTTGAAATAAGAAAGTTATTTATTTCTTTGCCTACAACCCCCTGTTGTTCTGTAATATCACTTTGCAAAAAATTGATATCTGTATAGATTTTGTCTAAATTCGCAGAAATTTGGTCAGTATAGTTTTCTAATACATAAGTTTTATTGCCTATAATATTTATAATAAGACTATTGCCTACTGCTACTATATCTAAACTATTCCTTGCAATATTATTAATTTTTATAATTAAGTTAGAAGATTCAATATAGAAGGTATTGCCAAAATTTAAATTGTTTACCCTGTTTGATAAAAAGTTTGAAGTAAGAATTAAATTTTCTGAAACTTTGGGGTTGTTAAGTACAAACCTAGATGAGAGCATTAATGAAGCCATAGAACCCATTAACAACACGAGGGGTAGTAAATACAGACTTATAAGTAATATGAGTATAAATACAAATTTTTTGATTGTTTTCTTTTTATTTTTATTCTCTTTGCCAAAACTTGGGATATCAGTTTGAACATTATGATCTTTATTCAATATCTGTGTATTAATCTCATTGATTTGATTTACACTCCACTCCATTTTTAAATTTAAAACATTTGTTTTTAGTGATGTCAGCACTTTTTTAGTCATGTTTGGGACAATCTCTGAATAATTATTTACCTCTTTCCTAATATCTACGTAGTCATTAGTAATTTTTAAATATTTAGAGACGAAATCTCTTTGACTTCCACAATAACCTGAGATTAACAATTTTTTACCAGAAATTCCAAATGAGAAATTTTCTTTTATAACTTCTCCTACAAATTTAGATAGAGAAATAACATTAATAGGATTATCCCCGATCACAATTCTTTCACTAAACAAGGAGTTCTTAATTATTTTATGTGTAATATAATTTTCATTATAATAAACACCACTGCCAACCATTTCAGGTGCTAAAATTATTCCCAAATTAGTATTTGCCTCAAGCAGACTATCAATCTTTTTTGTAAATGACATGAAGAGTGGGTTTTTTATTTTATATGGAACTAAAACTAAAACTTTACAATTTACATTTTTAATAAGATTAGTAATACCATCAGTAATATTTAAATCAAACAAATCAATAATTAAGTAGCTAAATTTTGAATAATCTATCTTTGAAGCATCATCAAAAATTAAAACATTTACATACTTATCTATAAACCTTTCTTTTAATTTTTTTGATAAATAATTGTTCTTTGAATATAAACCTAGAATAGAATCGTACTCGTACATATCTATATATGCTAAGTCAATTACCTCAAATTAGCAATTTAGATTTTACATGAACTTTTTACTTTTCCCGTTGAGGTCGAGTTCCTCATTAACTAATAAGTCTGCTAATTTATTATAGTCTCTAAAATTCCATACAAATTTTATAGATAATTTTTTTTTCAAAATTAATTTCTTTATTTCATTATAAAATAATTTTAATTTTAAATTTTTGATTTTATAAAAACCGTTTAATTGTCTTTCTACTAATTGAGAGTCCAAATTAATAATTAAGGATTGAGAATTAAGAATTAAATTTCTCGATAGCCAGATAACAGCGAGGAGTACTGCAGAATACTCAGCGACATTGTTTGTTTCGTTTCCAAGAAATTTACTTTCCTTGTGTAAAACAGTGTTGCTATTTGTAACTACAAATGCAGATGCAGCAGGACCTGGGTTTCCCCTTGATCCGCCATCACAATAAATAACTAATTTATTTTTTTGCATAATTAATTGCTAGTGTATATGTTAGAAGAAGAATGTTTTGTTGTAAAGTTAACCAGTAGTGATCTGATAAACCAGTTAAAAGGATTGTGATTAGTGCATAGTGACTAGTGGCTAGTGAAAACGAAAAAAATATCAAAAAGCAAAAGGCGATTAAACCAAAAACACCAGTTTCGGAAAAGATAAGTAAAAATATATTATGTACTGGTTGAAGTTCCCAAGCATTTAAAAATGAGTTAGTCACTTTTGGTAAATTAGGAATAAAATTATTTAGTCCAACACCAAACAAAAAGTTTTCTTTGATCATGACCCAAGACGCTTTAATAAGTTCGATTCTATGAGTAATAAACCTCTCAGAAAAATTAATAAATAAGAATGAAGAATTATAAATTTTAGGAACCCTTAACAACACTAAGACTGCAATTGCGATATATACATTTAAAGAATTTGTAATTATTAAATTAATTCCAATTAAACTCAATAATAACCAAAAATACTTTTTATTAAACTTATTTTTAAATTGTATTAAAAATATCCCAAAAACTAACAAAAAACCAGCAAACGAGTTAGGGTGAGAAAAAGTAGAATAAGGAAAAGGAGAAACATTTGGATCAGAAAAAAGAAAACTTCTCTCACCTAAATAATAAAATATTCCACCAATTGAAGACTTATTAAAATACTGCAAAATAGCTAAAATATTAATTATGATCATTGAATAGGAAAGCGGCCTGACAAAATGTTTAAAGACATCAAATTTTTTAGTGTTAATAATTACTAAACCAAGAAGAACCATTTCAGTAACCTTAAGCCATTTGTAGATTGTAGGTATAAAATAACTAGATATATAGATATTAAATGAAGCAAAAATCACAAAAAAACAAACAATCCAAAGTCTTATTTTAATTTTTCTAAGTCCTAAAAATATTATCAGAAAAATAATTATGTCTGTTAGATAAAGGGTTGGAATTAAATAATCAATCTGAAAACCATAGACTGTTGATTGTAAAATATCAAAGTGGAGGCCTAATTGAGTCGGGAGAAAAAATGACAAAAGTGAAATTAAATATAACACTACTTGGATTTTACCACTAAAAATCGTTCGAGGTTTTCTCCTTGTGATTCAGTCACAATATCGTCTCTTTTACTTAAATACATATGAATTGTTCTTCTTTGGCCTGCAGTTAGGTTATAAATAGGTTGAGGTTCTTTGGTTTCAATTGCACGATCAGCTGATTGATCAGCCAAAACAAAGAGTTTCTCTTCTTGCTTCTGTCTGTAATCTCCAATATTAACAAGTATTCTAACCCATTCACCTGTTACACCTTTAACCATAATGCCTAAAACTGTCTGAATAGCGTTAATATTCTCTCCCCTGAATCCTATTAGAAGACCTGTCTCTTCAATTGTTTCAAGATTAACTTCATAATTGCCCTCTTCACTTTCTTCCACTGTAACTTTTACATCAACTCCTGCTAAAGAGAACAGCTCTTTGGTTAAACTTTCTATAGTCTCAACTGTGTTCATGGTTTCAATTGTATCAAACCTAAACGTTTTACAAAAGGGGCAAGACCTCCCCAGCCCGAGGACTTATATTGCTGATACATCTGAAATACTGAAAACAATAACCAATACAAAGCAAGTCCTGATGGGAATTTAATACCAAAAAGAATAGTCATTGCGGGGAAGGTATAAATCATTGACGACTGCATAGCTACAGCCATGTCATCAGCCCCACCTTTAGTATCTTTGGCAATTTTTTCTTCCTTTTTAACCATTGGTTGCATCATCTTAGCCGACAAAAACTGCAATAATCCTGCAAGGATCAGAATTGGTCCGGGGATTGGAAAAGGTATACCAGAAACATTAAAAACATCAGGAAGTCTAACATCCATATATAAAAATCGAGTATTTAAAGTTACATTCTCAGCAAACTTCAATGGAGCATAAAGCATCGAATTTAATTTACTGATTGCATCCCCATTTTGAGACAGAACTTGGGTAAAAACATTGAAAAGAGCAATTAAGATAACAATTTGCAAAATATAAGGTAAACAACCCGCGGAAGGATTAATTCCTCTCTGTTTGTAAAGTTCTGTTTGCGCAGTCATCAAACCTTTTTTGTCTTCCTTATATTTTAATTTTAGCTTAGCTACGAGTGGTTCAACTTCTTTAATTTTTTTCATTGATGCCATATATGGAGCCGTCAATGGATTTAAAACAAACCTTAAAAAAAGGCTGAAAGCAATTATGGCCAACCCCATATTTTGAAACGTGAGATTGTAAAACAATATTAACCCATTAGTTAAGGGTTGTATTAAAGCAACTTGAAAAATATTCATAATGCGTTACATGACAAAACTCTTTTAATCGCTAGAATTCCGCCTTTAATCATACCATGTTTTCCAATTACTTCTACTGCATATTCTGAACAAGTTGGTTTAAACCTACATCCTCCTCCAGGAAATAAAAAATTTAATGCGGGAGAGATACTATTTTTGTAAATTTTTAGTAATAATCTCATTGATTTCTTTTTCAATTTGTTCTCGATTAAGTTTAACAATTAATGGTTTAATTAAGAAGACAATATCTAGCCCTGTTTTTATTTTACCTAAGTTTAGCCTTAGGTAGTCTGAAATTATTCGTTTTATTTTGTTTCTAGTTACTGCTTTTTTGGAAATTCTAGTTGAAATTATAAAACCAAAGCGCGAATTATCTTTGTCTTTTCTATCATATATCTCAACACCAAACGATCTTGACTGAATTAAACGCCCATCAATTTCACAGCGGGCAAAATTCATTCTTTTCTTTAATCTATATTTAGAGGCGAGCATTATGCATTAACAAGCTTTTTTCTACCTTTAAGCATTCTTCGTTTTAACATTTTCCTGCCGTCTTTTGAAGAATTTCTCTTCATAAATCCAAACTTTTTTATTCTTTTTAGTTTATGTGGTTGATATGTTCTTTTTGTTGCCATGAGATGATTATATCAGACTTTTTGGGTATTGCATATTGTGGATAACTTTGTAAACATTGGCAATACTGACTGCTCCAGATTTTTGTATCAAATTCTATGGAAAGTAAAGATTACGACAAACTTTGGAAAGATACTTTGGAAATCTTACGAATTTCTGTGTCTGATGCAACTTTTAAAACTTATTTATATCACACACATTTAATAGACATTAAGGAAATTGGTGATAGAGTAATTGCTCAAATTGGCTGTGAGTCCTTTTTTATTAAACAACAAGTAGAACAGCGTTATTTCGGTTTAATCCAAGATACTTTAAACAAAGAACTTGAAAAACAAGCAGATCTAACTTTTGTGGTTAAATCTTCTCACCAATCACCAAGCACTAATCACCAATCACCTTCTCCTCTTTTTGATCAACCAAAAATAAATCAAGAAGAGATTAATGATGCACTAAAAAAAGCAAACTTAAGATTTATGTTTACTTTTGATAAATTTGCAGTCTCTGGGTCCAACCAAATGGCTCATGCTGCTGCGGAGGCAATTGCTCAAAACCCTGGGACTACTTACAACCCTCTATTTATATATGGAGGAGTAGGAGTGGGTAAAAGCCATTTAATGCATGCCGTGGGACATTCAATGATACTAAAAAATACTAATTCAAAAATATTAGCCTGCACTGCAGAAGATTTTACTAATGATATTGTTGATGGAATTAGAAATAAAACAACAGCAGAAGTTAGAAAAAAATACAGAAAACTAGACGCTTTACTAATAGATGATATTCAATTCATTGCAGGTAAAGACACTGCACAAGAAGAATTCTTTCATACTTTTAATGCTGTAACATCTGCAGGAGGTCAGGTTATATTAACATCAGATAAACCACCTACTGAAATATTTAAATTAGAAGATCGATTAAAGACCCGATTTCAAGCAGGTTTAATTGTAGATGTTGCCCCTCCTGATTTTGAACTTCGAAGCGCAATTGTTCTAATTAAAGCAGAGGAAAGAGGAATTACACTTGGAAATGAACAAGTGGCCTTAATTGCAGGTAATATTACATCAGCACGTGTGATACAAGGATTTTTGGTTAGACTTTTTACTGAAGTTAATTTTAAACATGTCGACCTGACGACGGATCTTATTCAATCCCTCTTAGGTAAGCCCGACGAGGCTTCAAATATTAAAATAAAAGTCAATCCTGAAGATGTTATTACCTCGGTTGCTAAATACTATTCATTAGGCAAAAAACAGTTATTAGGAGAGTCAAGACAAAGGCCCATTGCAAGACCGCGACAAATACTAATGTATATTCTAAAAACTCAGGTAGGTCTTCCTCATCAAGAGGTAGGGAGATTAATTGGAGGAAGAGATCATACTACTGTAATGCACGCGGTGAAAAAAGTCACCCAACTACTCTCAACCGATGTGGACACTCAGGAGGATATGAAGGGGATAAGAAAAACTCTTACTGGATAACTTATTAGATTAATCCACTTATCCACAAAAAGTATCATCTTATACACATAATTATCCACTGGCTTATATCCCGTACTAATTCCAAATTCTTAATTCTTATTTCTTAATTATTAACTTATCAACACTCTCTACTACTAGTACTACTAATTTAAAAGTGATATAAACAGATTATGAAATTAACTGTTCTTCAAGAAAATTTAAAAACTGCAATTAACTTAACTTCACATTTTATTACCAATAAAGCACAGCTTCCAATCCTTTCTAGTATTTTAATTCAAGCAAATAAATCTAAATTAACTTTATCAGCTACTAACTTAGAAAATTCAATAACAACTTCAATTGCTGTAAAAATAGAAAAGGAAGGAGAAATTACGGTTAATGGTAAAGTTTTTAATGAAGTGATTTCAAATCTTTCATCTGGAACAATTGATATTGAAGTTGTTAAAGAGCAAATAAAGATTACTTCTCCCAATTTTAAATCAAATATCTTAGGGTCAAACACCTCAGATTTTCCAAAATTACCTAAAAGTGTAGGTAGAAATTCAATTGTTTTAGAAAAAGAAGAATTTGTCAAGAGTCTGTCTAAAGTTCTTTTTAGTGTATCTCTTGATGAAACTAGACCTGTTTATACGGGAGTTTGGTTTATTTTTAATGACAAAAATTTAACTCTTGTTGCAACAGATGGTTCAAGACTTACTGAAATTATATTAAAAACAAAAATAACCTCAGATGATTTCAGTTTAATAATCCCTAAATCAATCTTAAATGAAATAGTAAGAATTGAAGAAGATGATAATATTGAAATGTCATATGATAAGGAGAATAATCAAGTTGTTTTTAAAATTGGAGATATATTACTTTCCTCAAGAATTATTGAAGGGTCATTCCCTGATTACAAGAAAATTATTCCTAAATCTTCTGTGAGTATTATAAATATTGATAAACTGGAATTGGAAAAAGCAGTTAAACTCTCGTCTGTTTTTGCAAGGGACGCAGGAAACATTGTTAAGCTAATAATTAATAATGAAAAATTAGTAATTAAAGCAGAAAGTTCAACTTCAGGTAGTCAAGAAACAGAAATAGAAATTAGAGTTGGGGAGGGAGAAAAGAGTATAGAGCAGGAAATAGAAATCATGTTTAATTTTAAGTTTCTTGAAGAAATGTTAAAAGTTATAGAAAATGATGAGATTTGTATAAAAATTACAGGAGCAAACACTGCAGCTATCTTTCTGGACTCAAAGTCCCCAAACTTCCTCCATCTTATAATGCCTATTAAGTCACAGAATTAGTTTTTTGTAGTATAATAAAGCCATGACTTTAACTGATCATGAAAAAGCTAAACTATTGGAATTGGGCGTGGACGCCTTAATTCTTTTTGGTTCTCAAGCACAAAATAATGCAAATATTAATAGCGATTATGATTTTTATGTAATTGGAACGAAAAGCACAAATACTTACAATTATTTATATGAAATCTTGTCGGAAAAAATTAATAAATTGACGAATATTGATATCGTTTTTGATTCTGATGCGACAATGGAACTTAAAAATCATTTAATTACATATGGAAATGTTATTTATCAAAAAAATGAGAAAATATTTCCCAATTTTAAAGAACAAGTTATGACTAATTATCAAGATTTTGCACACTATAGACAAATGTTTCAACAAGCTACTCTTGATAGAATAAATTGAAATGACAAATCTAAAACTAGAAAAAGATATAATCTTAAAAAGAATTGAAGGTATTGAAGGAGAAATAAAAGAACTTCAATTGCTTAGAAATAAGCCATTTGATGAATTTAAAAACGGTGATTCTTGGAAATTAACTCAATTTCATCTCCATCGAGCCTTAGAAGGAGTATTTAATATTGGAAATCACATTTTATCAAGAATTCCTGGGGCAACAGCTACTCAGTACAAGGAAATTGCTGTCAAGCTTGCTGAAAACAAAATAATTCCTAATGAGTTTACAGAAAAATTAGTTGAAATGGCAAAATATAGAAACAGAATAGTTCATTTTTATGCACAAATTACTCCAGAAGAATTGTATAAGTTAATAAATGACGACTTAAGTGATTTTGATGTTTTTCTATCTGCAGTAAAGAAAGTCTTACTAAACCCCTCAGACTTTTCTCTTGAAGTTGATTAATTTTCTTTGTAGTATAATATTTGTATGTCGATACCAAAGTTTTTACAAACTTATCTAGCTTCATATGATTTGTCAAAAATGGATATTCAAAGGGATAAAGATATAATAATTACTGAAATTTTAAATAAAGGCGACGGAAAGGCTCTGGACTGGTTAGTTAAATCTTATAAAAGGAACGAAATAAAAGAGATTGTATCCAAACCTGTACGTGGTTCATGGATGAGAAGCGTTTTAGACTATTGGATTAAAGTTTTTGATTTAGATATTCCAAAACTTGTTTATAATAAATCTATTATTAATTTAAATCCATACTAAATTATAATGACTAAATTCTATCCTGAAATGTTAAGTAATAATCAGTTAGAAGTTTTTAAAAAATTAGATTTTCTTAGAGAATTTAATTTTTATCTGGCGGGAGGTACATCTTTAGCTCTTCAACTTGGTCATAGAACTTCAATTGACTTTGATTTTTATTGTTTAGACCGTTTTGATTCGAAGATATTATATAGTGAAATAAAAAAAAGATTTGGAAATAGGGTTATTAAGACATTAGTGGAAAAAGATACGATGTTTTGTTTGGTCGATAATGTCGAAATGTCCTTTTTCAGATATAAATATCCATTAATTGATGATAAGCAAAATTTGTTCGGTGTAGATTTAGCAAGCGTAATTGACATTTCAGCAATGAAGATGATTGCTGTTTACCACAGACCTGTAAAAAGGGATTACATTGATATTTTTTATTTACTAAAAAAATACAAATTACACGAAATATTTCAATTTGTTAACAAAAAATATCCCGAATTTAACTATTATTTAACTTTGCGCGCCTTATCATATTTTGAAGATGTGGACGACAAAGGTAAAAGGTCAATAGAAATGACAGATAAAAATTTTTCTTGGGAAGATTGTAAAAAATATATTTTAGAAGAAGTGGTCAAATACCAAAACTCCATTCTAAAAAACTAAAATTCAACAAAAATGTACAAATTTGTGGTAAATTTACTACAAAAATGTAAAACTAATGAGGCAAAATTGACAGGGACTTTTGAAGATGTTAATTCTTTAATTAAATTATCAACAAAATTTGGCATAGGGCATTCATGTGTAATTTCTAAAAATTACAAAGAACAATTAAATATTACTACTCCTGTGATACTCTAATGAGGATTTCCTTTGTTTTATATTGCTAATAAAATCACAAGTTTAATTACTTGAAAAGGCTGGAAGATAGAGTATTGCTTGATTCGCTGTAGACCCAATTATTTCAACATTTCCACTAATTAAATATATTGGTTGTAAATAATTTCTATTCTTTTCTTCAAGTAAATATACTATTTTGATAGAATCAACTTCTATTTGATTAATATCTTTTATATTTATATCAGATACTGATAGATAATCACCAAAAATATCAATTAATTTTGCTTCATTAATATTATTTTTAATATCATTAAAGGTTTTTAGAGGGTAATTTGTTAAACCTTCTTTTATTTCATCAAACAATATTGCTTCTAAATAATAAATTTCACCATTTCTTAATATTTGTACAAAAGTACTCGGATTTTCTGAATATGAATTTACTATTGAATAATTCGAGCTATTGATTAGTGAAAAATTAATTTGAAGCATTTCTGCCTTTTCCTTATCTGTATTTTCAATGTCGGTATTGTCAGCGTTTCTTTTTAAGTATTTAATATCACTAACTTTAAAAAAATTGTTTATATTTAAAGAATTATTTTCTAAAAAAGTAATAGCTTTGTTTTGCAATTCTTCATCGCTCAACAATATATTTTTAATATTAGGGAAAACATTACCTGAAAATCCATATATTATTTTTGATTTGGAAGGAGTTGCAACTAGGAAATGGTCATTTGAATTAATGTAGTATTTAATACCGTCATTAATATCTTTAAATTCATTAATATTTTCTGATATGTTTAGCTTGTTTTTGACTTCATTAACAAAATCTAAATCAAATTTTTTATATCTTATATTTATTAGTGGAAGATTTTCAGGAAATGTAAAACTTCTGTTTTTGAAACGTACAACTTTTGAAAAGTCTGATTGTAAACCGTTTTCAATTGAAGGTTTTTGAGGTATAATTTCTCTGGTTCGTTCTTTATTTTTATTCTTATTCAATAAATTGTAAAATAAAAATGAAATTATTAAAAATATAAAAATGACAGCCATTTTTTTCTTCATGTTATTAATATGATACATTACATTCTCCTATTGACGAACAACCCCTAGGAACATCTGTAGGAATATAAGGTTTCATCATGAAAGGGGGGTTATTTGGCCAACTTGGTTTTCCATCTGGCCAGTATTTAAATTCAAAATGTAAATGTAACCCTGTTAAACCATAAACACATGATCCCGTTTTTCCACTTAGCCCAATAGTGTTTCCTTTTGTTACTTCTTGGTCAATTTTAACATTTAATGCTTCAAGATGAGAATATCTACTAATGAAATCTTTATTATCGCAACGAGATTTTATCTCGACTATATTTCCATAACATGAATCAAAATTGGATCTAACAACAGTTCCTGAATGGATTGCATATACACTAGCATATGCAACTCCTATATCAATTGCTTCAGATGAGCTATGAGTAAATCCTCCTGGTGAATATGCACCTTGGGAAATAAATAATCCATGATCAGTTGGCCACATTTCATTTGGACACTCGTCAGGAGGATCCCCAATAGTAATGGAGGCTGATCCAGAAGCCTTCTCGTTTTTAATTGTTGGGGTATCAGCTGTAACAATAATTGTATCAGTAATCAATGAATCTTCGAAAACTCCTGCGCTATAAGTATGTTTGTATGTAAAAGAAGAAGGTGATGTTGGTGATATCTCACCCTCTATTGTCGTGGGGATGTCGGGTTCTGGCTTTGGACATTTTATTTCAGAAGTTTCACTGGTAACATTGCAAGAGTAAGAAATTCTAACATTTGTAAGATTGCCTCTTTTGGCCTTAATTGTGATCGTATATTCCACTGTTAAAGGTAATTCTGAATTTTCAAATGGACCAGGAGGATTAGGTGTTTTAATAACTTCTATGTAAGACGAGGTTATTCCTCCAGAACCAGAACTTGGTCCTGGTGGGACCATGTAGGCACTGTTATTTATAACTAGCATTATAAAAGCAACAAGGGGTGGGAGAACTAAAAGTGTGATAATTATTGGCGTACTAATTGAAATTATAAAAGCAGAACCAATTGCACCAAAAAATCCCCAGATTCCTGCCCCAATTCCAGCTAGTGTTGCCCCCCTAGCAACACCAAAAGCTAATCCCCCAGCAGCTAGTCCCAATACTGGCGCCCCAAACATTATTCCCCCACCAACAAGAAGTAATGGCCCCAATACTTCCTTAAAAAACTTTTTAACCTTTGTCCAATCTATTTTTTCAATTATTTTACCGAGTATCCACCCCGCAACGAAACTAAGCCCTGCTGTCGCCCAACTGCCAAGTCCTCCTAAAAAAGTTAACGCTTTTGTTAAAAAACTCGAAGTGCCTACAGCGATTTTTGTCCCCGCTTGAGCTGTTACAGTGCCAACAACAGCTTGAGTACCACCTTTTGCTCCAACTAATCCCAACCATTTTTCACCAAACTTAACTCCCCCCATTGCAACCTGTGCACCTGTTGCTTGATTTGCCCCAGTTACAAATACTAAGGATAATTTTCCACTTTGAAATACAAAAGGTTTTGAAAAAGTTAACATCGAAGCGGAAGTGATTTCTTGGATTCCAGCTCGTGAAGTTAATAATCTTAACATTTGCTGGTTTCCCGCCGAAATTAAAGGTTGGCCACTTCTTGCCCATTGTGAAAGTAATGCTCCTTGTCTAAAACCATAAACACCTCCAACGATTGGCAAAGCTTTTGCTAAAACAGTTGTTGTTTTTGCTGCAGTTGTAGCATAGATGGGTTGAGCATATGTTGGTACGTAAGTTAAAGAAGTTGAAACTACTTCTTCAGTAGTTGTTGTGCCTGATCTGATTTTATTCCAAATATCATAGAATTTTTTACCATTATCATAAATTCCTTCAAGATCTAACTCTACCCCTTCATCTCTTTGTTCTTCTTGATTTTCTGCAATTTCAAATTGTGTAACGTGTCCATCTGCAGGGCCATAGAATGATGCTGCAATATTTTGTCCAAATACTGCATTTGCCCCTGCAAAATTTATTGTATTTTCTGCTTCAAGTCCTAGTGCAAAATTTTGGGCCATCTCAACAGACATTTTTCTTGCTTGTTCATCTGTAATTAATCCTTTTAGTTTTGCATCTTCAAGCATTGTTAATGCCACAATTGGAGACACAGGATTCATTACAGGAATTTTGCTAGGTATCTCATCTGGAGTTTTCCAATCAGGTGTGCTTCGTAGGTTTTCAGTTATAGAGACAGCTGTTTTTTCAATGACAGGCTCCGTAACGCCTTTTTGGTATTCAGGTGACGAGGATTGAACTGATTCTACGATCTTCTCCTTAACAAAATCTCTAGTTCCTGCAGGATTTTCCTTTGCCTCCTGCGAAGCTGTAAATAATTTTTCTTTGTCTTCTTTAGTTAGTTCAACTGTTGGTATTTCTTCTGTTGGTACAACAACAACTTTTTTACCTTTGAAAAATTGTTCGTAAAGTTCTTGTTGTTTCTTAATCCCCCTATCAACGTCAGTTTTTGCTCTCTCTCTGGCTTCTTTTGCTGTTTTTTCTCTATATTCTGCATCTCTAAAAATATCTTCATTAGCTTTTTCTGAAACAGTCGTTTGTGTTTGGGCTACATATTCTGGAGCTTCTGTAAAATTCTCATACCAATTTTCAATAACAATACCAAAATATTTATCAGGTGTATCTTCAGGTATTCCTAGATCAATAAGTTTTAGTTTTATTTTTTTAAACTTTTCAGTACCGATGTCGGTTGAATTTAATTCATCGCCTAAAAATCTCAAACTTTCTCTTGTTTGATCTTCTGGTATTGGTAATTCGAGTAACTGTGCTAATATTTTATTTGCCATTATGCCTCCTTATTCCATGCTTTTAAATTTGGCATGGTCCCTTGTGGTGAATCTTGTGGTTTAGTATTTATAAGTTTATGTTCTTCCTCAGAAGCAACAACTCTAATTGGTGCATGGTGTGGTCCTGCAAAGAATATTCCCTCTCCTACATTTGCAGCCAAAAGTAATTGTTTTTCTCCTTGAGACAAGTAGAAAAGATCTCCAATTTTATCAATTGCAGCCGGCGACTGTTTTAATAGAAGCCTTAATGCGCTATTGGTAACAATTGCCTTTCCTATGTCCTGACTTAGGAAGTCCTCAACATCTTGAGTGATTGTAGTGAGTCCCAGATAGTATTTTCTGGCCCTCTTGACAACAGACCAAAGAAATTGTGCAGTATCAGGATATCTCATCATATGCCACGCCTCATCAACAATTAATATTCTTCTTTTTATATCTTTTTTAACTCTAGTCCAGATGTAGTCAAGGATCATAAACATAGCAATGGGTCTTAGAGCATCTTGTAAGTCTTTAACTGAAAAAACTGTAAAGGGATTATTAAGGTTTATATTTGTTTGTTTATCAAATATTCCTTGGAAACTTCCTCTGACAAATTTTTCCAAACGAGCTGCTAAGTCAAGAGCATCAGGAACCTCCATTCCTATTAGGGTCTTATAAAGATCTTCAATTAATGGTGGTTCTTTAGTTTGTGTTTCTGGATCGTTTGTAATTCCTTTTGCTTTGTAAGTTAAAATTAAAGCTCGATCAAGCATTGCTTCCTGTGTTGGAGATATTTGACCCATAATAACTTTCATTAAAGAGTGAAGTGATAAAATTTTAAGCCCTAATTGGTTTTCTCCTTCTTCTCTGATTTGAGCTAAATCAAATGGATTAATTTTTGCAGGAGAGTTAAATGAAAAGGCAATATACTCACCACCAACTGCTTCACAAAGAGCTTTATACTCTGCTTCAGGATCTAAAATTATTGCCTCAGTTCCAACCATTAAAGATCTAACAGCCTCGAGTTTAACAAAGTAGGAGTTATGAATAAACATACCACCATAGCCTGCCAAAAACACTGAGTCGTTTACTTGTAAATCGTAAACGTAAGGATGTTTTGATTTAACTTTAGTAATTTTTATAATTTCATCCCAATAAAGATCAGATTTTGCTAATGTTTCCAGCCATTCTACCTTCTCTTTTATTTTCTTTAAAGAACTTAATTTTTTGCTAAAGATTTTGGTTATATAATCTCTTGCTTTTAATAACTTTTCATACTGGGCATTTGCATGTCTGTAAAGTGTTGATTCCCAAAGGGGAGAATCATATTTTTCTAGTGAAACTCCTGTAAATTTGAATGACCTATATAAAGCTCGTCCCACCTCATCTATTTCAATATCATATCCGTGCGTAATGTTTGCCGCAATTAATGCATTTTTTGTGTAAGGTGGTATGCCGTTTCTCATCGTTTTCCATGAATGATCTAAACTTTTCCAAAGAAGTGTGTTTAATCTTTTATCTTTCCCCTTCTCAATTATTTGCTGAACTGTTGGAAGGGCAGTTAGTTTTGAAATCCCGTCTCCTTCTAAACTTTCTATTTCATAAATTCTATTTTTTATTCCAGAGATTATTTTTAAAAGTTTTTCCCTTGATGGTTTAAATATTCCAAGCTTAACTTCAGAAAAGTTTTTAGGGGCTGGAATTTCTGAATTGTAAAGTTCATCATAGATTTCTTTGAAAATACTTTGTAATTCAGGAACAACATCAAAATTTGTGTTCGATTTTTTGAGAAGTTTTAAAGCCTTGTCGTTTTTTTCTTTAGTAATAAATCCTATTTCATCAATATATTTTCTAATATTATCTTGGCCTGATATTGAAATTTGATAATATTCTCTTTTTATTTTTGCAACGGTGTTTGTTGCAGATTTAATCTTACTATGGATTCTGGCAATAATTCCAAAGCGTAATAATAAATATGCCAGATCTGATGCCAGATTTTCAGACTTGGTTGTTGCTGTAATTTCATGACTTTCAGCTCCGCCGTCGCCCTCAAAATATGCTTTTAAATATATTGATATTTGTTTGTCTGAAAGACTAAAAATTGGGAATGGTACTCTTTTTGTACCTGATTTTCCATCGCCCGCGATATCTTTTATTAATCTAAGTAAACCTTTGTTTTTAAAATAATATCCTCTAACTTGAGTTTTAGATGGGTAATTATAAATTGGTGAGATGTCCAAACATAGATATTTTGATGCCCTAGCAATCAATTCTAAAATTTTATTGTCGGTATTGGAGATTGATACTCTTTTTCCAATATGTCCCTCGCTGGTAAACAATCCAAGGAGTGTTAAAAGTTCTTCACTATAGGCATTATCAAATCTTATTTCAGATTGTTTGACTTGTCGTGGAACAGGTAAATAATTTCCTATTTGAACAATATCTCCTTTAGTTGTAACAACATTTCCATCTTTAAGGCACACTAAACAGTGGTCTTTCGTAATGGTAACTTTTCTCCCGCTTCTCGTTTCCATTTTGTATAAATATTTTGGAGATACTTTTCTTGCCGCAATGGTTACATCAGACCATTTTCCTTTTAGGTTTTTATCAAAGGCAAAAACTTTAATGTTAGGATTGTAAACACCTTCGATATCTTTTTCTATTTGTTCAAGTTTTCCTTTTTTAATAATTTCTTCTATCATTTCACCAATTTTCCCATGTTTAGTATTTCCTTTTTGATCTTGATATAAAATAGGACATGAAAAATTCGTTGACTTTCCCGCGCCCGAAGTGGCAAAGACAGTCATGTTCCCATTCTCTAAAGAGAACCTGTCAAAGATAATAAAGGACTCATTTTGGGAATTAATTCCATACAAAACTCCCCTGTCAGACGAAAGTTCTGCTGATGTAAATGGAAAAGTAGTAGCAACCGATGTAGTATCCATGTTTCTGGTAATTGATAATCTGTCTTGTCCATATGGAGCTGATGCTAAAAATCCTTCTCTTTGATCAAGTGATGCGTGTTTGGCAATAATTAATAAAGAACCTAAGAGTGAATCAATTTGACGACTGATATTATTTAACTCATCAACTGAATTGGCAGGAATTGTTATATAAAATGAAAATTCATAGTACCTTTCAATTCCTTTAACAAGTTGTTCTTGTAAGGCTCTAGCATCTTCTAGTTTTGCTGTTGTTGAAGGGTCAACTATTCTTCCTCTTTCAATATCCGTTGAAATTTCAGCCTCCATTTCTGCAATTTTACGGCGCAAGTCATCAAGTACGGATTTCCCCTGGACGGGATAAACATAAAAAGAAATATCCAAAGAGCTATTAAAATTAACAACTGGCTCAAGCCAGCCAGGAGCAACAAACCTTGGATAGCCTGCAACAAACAAGGTTCTGTAGTAGACGTTATTGACTTTAACAAAATCAAAATCAACCTCAACATCATTTGGTGCAATTACGTCATGAAGTTGCATTTCTCCACTTTCAACCATGGCCACAGGGTTTTGAATGACAGGTTTAACTATGTCTGTGTTTTGTGATTCTGGTGTTATTTTTGTTGTGTTTGTTTTGTTGTCGTTTTGCATGTTTTTACTAATCACTATTTACTAATCACTATATATCTTTTTTAACTGCTGGTGGTTCTGGATTATTAATTCCATAATATAAATCTATAAGTTCATTGGTTGTTAACTGTTTGAGTCTTAATCCTAGTCTCCCCGCCTGTCTTATAAGGTGATCTCTTTTTGGGAAAAGCGTTATCTTTGCCTTCTTCATTACATAATCTTTTGGAAATGGAAGTGGACCCTTTTTAAATATGGATTGTGCAGACTTAGTTACACCTAATTCCAAAGCACTAAAAGGTATGACAATAAAAAACCTTTTTCCAAGAACAGTTTTTTTCTTGATGGAGTCTGTTATAAAGTGTCTGTAGTCTTCTGTAATCGCTTTTAACTTGGGGTTTACGATCTTTGCTGACTCTCTATCAAAAAAGTTAATATAACCTGAGATATCTTTTCTCTGAGTCCTGACAACTATTTGCATGGAAAATGATAATGAGTTGATTAATGCTGCAAAAGCAGCAACAACTGCTTGTTGTTCCTTTTCAGACAAAAGACCAAAATTTAAAGAAGAAGATTCTAAAACTATTGATGCTCCCCCATCTTTAAACAAAACAATGTCATCTTTAATATCTGCAATTGGCAAATGATCTTGAGTGGTTGATCTCAACGGCATATCAGGAGTACCAAAATATGGAATCTTGCTAACCAAATTTTTAATTTTTTGTTTAATGTCTTGTTTGTTATTCATACTAATTTCTGTTTTCTAATTTCTAACTCCTCGTATTGCTATTGCTGGAATTATTTCTCCCTTTGTTTCAAAACTAACAGGTTCAAAAGTAAATCCATCTTTTTCTGTTGATATTTCATATTTACCATTTTGTAATGGAGTAACAATTATGAAGTGTCCTGCCTTGTTGCTTTTTAAAGCTCTAACTGGCCTTCCATTTGCATCTTTAATTTCTAAAATTGCTCCCTCAATAATTTTTCTGTCCATATCCATCACTTGACCGACAACGGTATTTATAACTGTAGGTGGTGCTGGTGGTGCTGCGTCAATTGAAAATTCTGCAGGATTAGTTGTGATTTCTTTTTCCTCCACCTTAGAAACAGAAATTTCAGTAACAGTCAAATCGTTATTTTTTATTTGACCCGACTCTTCAACAACAAGTTTGGGAGCAGTATGGGCTATGACAGTTGGTATTTGTTGGGGAACTGGAACAGGAACAGTGATTGGTGCAACAATAGGTATAGCAATAGACGGTGGTGAACCAACAGACCATAAAGAACCAAGCTTTGAAAGAAATGTTTTTTCTGCCTCTTCAAGTTTTTTGGTGTTTGGTTCTGTGGTTGATTGTCCAACGGGAACAGCTCCAATTGTTGGCGTAACCGCAGTTTCTGTAAAAAAAATTACAGGTTTTTCTGTTTTTTTCCAAGAATACAATGTAGGTGAATAAATACTTCTGAAAAAAGCAATAATCCATTTTTCTAAAGGTCTTTCTTGAAATGGCAAAAAGGCCATTGCGGCACCAAGACCGGCAGAAAGTAAAATTAACGGCCATTTTATTAAACCATGAAGTGGGGTAGAGTAAAAAATTAAAGAAACAACAACACCACCAGCTACCTGAAAAAACTGCTTTAAAGTCATATCCCCCACCAATTTAAATTGATACGAGCTTATTTGTTGTGGTATAGGATGTTGTTCCATGGCAGTACTTACTATAAGCATAGTGCGTGAAGTATCTTGTGCAACAAGAAAGTCTTTTCACAAAACAAATTATGCTATAATTTTAATATGACTATTGATCCTGTGCTAAAGAATGAAGTAAAAAAAATAGTTTTTAAGTATATAGATCCTAAAGGTGTAAAAGTTTTTATATTTGGTTCAAGAGCAAGTGGAAAAAATAGAAAATTCAGTGATATCGATCTTGGAATACAGTCGCAAGATGAAATTCCAGTAACAACAAAAATGGATCTAGAAGAGGGTTTTGATCAATCAGATATTCCCTATAAAGTTGATATAGTTGATTTTTCTAAGGTGGCTGATAATTTTAGAAAAGCTGCTATGCAAAATGTGATATATTTAAATTGATTTTATGACAAAGAGAGAATCTATTAATAACGATTTGAAGAAAGCACTTGAAAAATTAAAAGAAGTTCTCGTCCTCCCATCAGAAAATATTGTCAATCAAGATGCTTCGATACAAAGATTCGAATTTACTTTTGAACTTTCATGGAAACTTATGCAGGAAGTATTGATTGAGAATCGTGTTGATACCTCTCGTGGAGTAAAAACAATTATTAGAGATTCAGCCAATTTAGGTATTATAAATGATCCTGAAATCTGGTTTAAATTTTTGGCAGATAGAAATACTACTGCTCATACTTATAAAGAAGATGAAGCAAGAAGTGTCTATAAAGACCTGAAATATTTTCCTCCATTAGTTGAAGAACTTCTCATTAAAGTTAAAGATTATTAATTATCATCTTATCCTTCCTTCTTTCCTCAGATTTGGTATAATTTTTCGTATGCCTTCAAGTTTAAATACTGCTATAATTTCTTCAATTTCAGATCTTTTTATTAACCTTTCAGCTGGTCGGCTGGGTGCAATAATAATTATTTCTCCGTTTTTGAATAAAGACAATAAATTGTCAATTTCATTGTTGATTGCCGACACTGTTTTTGCTATTATGTCTTTGGTTATAGCAATAAATTTACGAAACGTATGAAAAACAAATTTGATCTGACTGAGATAAATATAAAGGCTATATATATTTATGGATTTTTACTAATAGTGTTTTCAGTAATTTACTTCTTGGTACTTAAATAATTTTTGCCCCTTTTTAATATTTAGTTCTTAACTTTCAACTATTAATTATTAATCTTCCCCACAGTCTTTTATTAATTTTAAATAAGTTTCATGAGTGGGATTTTTAGCTACAACAATTATTTTATCTACATATTTAATTGGTTTTAAAATTGTTATTCTTTCTTTTAAACTAAAAATAGGTTTGTCTTTGCCTTTTAATTTTTTAATATTTTCATCAGATTCCAAAAGAACTATTAAATAATCTCCAAAACTTTTAGCTTTCTTCAAAAACTTAATATGTCCAATATGGAGAATATCAAAACAGCCTCCAGTTAAAACAATTTTTTCATACATCATGGCGGAGCGGGAGAGATTTGAACTCTCATTCTGGGTTTATTAATATAGCTCCACCCCTTACTTTATAAAAATATAAAGTCCTACAGCATCTATATTAATCAGTATTTAAAATACGCCAGGTGTTCCCAAATGTAGCGTCATTAGCTATCTTTCACTATCGCTCCTTCCAAATTATATCAAATTTTTCCTTAAACAAACAAAAGTTTGTACTTTGATGATATAATAAATTTATGGTAAAAATAAAAACAGATGTACGAATAAATGTTGGTAAGCCCACAATTGATGGGACTAGAATTGCTGTAGCAACAATTCTTAATTTAATCAAAAATGGTTACACAATGGACAAAATAATTAAAGCTTATCCAGTTCTAAAAAAAGAAGATATTAAGGCTTCTCTTGATTTTGCACAAGGAATTGTTGAAAGAGAAGAAATTGTTCCAAATAATATTAAATTTAGTTTTGCATGATGTTCACATTTCATGATAAAATTTCTGCTTGATGCTAATTTATCTCCAATATCCTCAAGATTTCTAAACCAGCGTGGGTATCATTCAAAGAGCATAACAGAAGAAGGATTAGGTTATTTAGAAGACATAGAAATAATAAAATTAGCTAAAAAAGAGAAAAGAATAATAATTACTTTTGATTTGGACTTTGGTGAAATTTATCATCAAAAAGAATCAAGTAGCACAGGAATTATTGTTTTAAGACTTGAAAATCAAACACCTGAAAGTGTTAATTTTGTATTGAAGCAATTTTTAGACAAAAACTTGAAAAAATTAATTCAAAATCAGAAAAGTTTAATTGTAATTAAAAAAGGAAATACAAGATTCGTAAAGTAGAAATTCCCCCAAAGTCTCAAAAAAGTAGTTTTTCATCCCACCCTTTTCTAATTCCCATGTTTTCTCCTAATTTGTATCTCCTTGTTTTCTCCTAATTCCTCTTTGCCCCCCAGTTTGCTATAATTTTGAAGTATGCCCAAGGCTCCAAATTACCTAAAAGACTATGAATCTTGGCATAAATTAAAATCAGAAATTGAAGGTAAATCAAGAATATTGAAAAACACATAATTGGCCTAATAAACGAAACGGACCTCTTGCGAGGTCCTCAGGTGCCTTTAAAAGGCAATTTGTAATTGTTATTATATTTAATTTGGCCAAAAAGTCAATCCCCAAACGGATTCTTAGCTTTTAATTTTTAACCCTTAATTCTTAATTTGCATGCAATTTGCAACAATTTGAGTATATAATATAAGCATATGGATTCAGAAAATAAATTTCCTGGCGAGATGGGTGGTTTCAGACCTGACTATGCAGTTGATGGTGGTGGCGGTGATCCTGTAAAAGAAGCTGAAGAAAGAGAAGCTTTTGAAAGAAATCGACGGGGTGGATCCGAGTATGATTTAGGTAGATCTATTGAGGCTGTTATGGCAAGACATCCTAATCCTGAGTCAGTAAGAACTGTTATAAGAGCGTTGGAATTAAGAGAAGAAACATTTAATAGCAACGGTGAACCAGATAACAGATATCAGGTGGCCCACCGTTCGGATACACTACAAGACAGGTCTATAGTTTTAAGTATTCCAAAAGATGTTTTAATAAAAAAAGAACTTGTTAGACCTCTTACAGTTAAAGATAAAGAAAAAATAAGAGAGGAAAGAGAAGGGGGTGGTATACCCGCAGAATGTTATCAAGACGATTTTGTATTTTCAAACCATGTTGATGGCTTTGGAGTTGCTAAGTTTACTATATCTACGCCAGATCTTGAAAGTTTTGACCTAGATAAGTTGGGTAATATGACCAATCCACGATATCGCATGGGTTTTCAGGAATATGTGTATTTAGGTAAACCTGTAGAACGGGTAAGGTTAAGTAAAGAATTTGCAGACATAAGAGATGAAGTGTTAGCAAGACATTTAATGATGCAAACATATGGACATCATGTAACATTTGCTTATGCTCTACAAAAATTGACAGAAGGTCATTATTTTGGAAATGTACTTTCTGCTGAAGGATTGGGAATTATTTTTAATCAAAAAAGCGTTGAAGGTGCTGCAACAGAAACTATTACAAAAGTTAAACTAAAATCCTTAGGTGACAAAGTGGAAACTGCAATGCGTCTTTATTATGTTGCTGCACTATCAGAAAAACCTTCAAGGTTTAAAAGTGAATTAATGACATCACCCGGCTGGAAACAATTTTTATTCCCAGAGGGGACAAATCCTTCTGTTATAAAACAATGGATTGGGGAACCTGATAATTGGGAACAAGAAACTCAAGTTGGCGGAAATCGTACCAAAGATACTTTATCAAATGAACGAAAAGCAAAAACTAGAGGCCATTTAACAATGAAAAATATTTTTGCAGAAAGTGATACTTATGTTGAAAATGAATTAAACAAAGCTATTGAGAAATTCTTAGGAGGAGGAGAAGGATCTGATTATATCAATAAAGTTGAAGCTGAAACTGCTAGAAGAATTGGTTTTAGAATGTTTAGACTTTTCCTTTTGGCAGATCAAGAAGGTTTGGAATTATTAAAAACATCGCCTAAAGGTGATTCTATGGATCCGTTTGATGGATTGGATATTGTTTTTGAAAATGCTCCTGCAGCCTCAGATTTTGGGAAACTAACCCACCCCGACGTTTATGCTGGAAAAAGTAGAAGAAAAAGTAGAGATTATATGCCACCTACAGCGTTTCTTCATTCTCGGGAAAGTTACTCAAAATTTATGGTTGATTTTTTGAGACATACAACAATGAAGACAGAAAATGGAGAACGTTCATTGATGGAGCGATGGTGGGGATTACCTGCTGAAAATATAAAAGGTACTAGTTATGAAGCTGAAAAAGCAGTTAGATTGGGTGATTTACCCTGGGTAACATTTACAGAAGATTTGACAATTTCAAAAGAAGAAGCAGATCTGTTAGAAATTCCCGTTGGAGGTTTTCACAATGAGGCCTTTAAATCTTTGTGGCTGGCTGGTTTTATGTTTGGGGGTACAGATAGGGCACATATGATAATTTCTGAAACTAATCATAATCCTAAAAATTTTATAGACCTTCACTGGTGGAATAAATTTTGGAAGATGTTAGATGTTGGAACGCGAGCATCTATTGTATTTGAAGGAAAAATGAGAGGAAAAACTAAAGATGAAAAAGATGAAGCGGTACGTAATCATAAAGTTCAGATAGTGGAAAACTTTTTGGTTGGTTTACAGTCTTTACCACAATGGGAGGAATGGGAAAAGGCTCCATCTGTTTCGACTGTAGAGCGAGGTAAAGAAAAAAGAGAAAAAGACCGTCGTTTGATAGATAGAATTTTCAGTGTGGCCAATGAAGCCTTGGCTAATTCTGGAGTAAAACTTAAACTTCCAGATTATTACGATCAATTATTCGAAAGATAAACTTGAGTTTAAGTTGTTGTTGATTACCCCTTGCCTTTAAAAATTCCAGAAACAGTTTGTATTGGCCTATTAATGCTATCAGCAAGGTCAGCCCACCCATCTGGTACAGGACGAACCCCTTTCTTGGTTTTGCTCATAATCCATCTAACTGGTTCTGGCCATTTATTTTCGGCAATTCTTCCGAGCCCATATAAACTTCCACCAGCAATTGGAGCTTGTGCTTCACCGATTGCGCTACCATAAGCAAATGGTTTGCCGGCGATTGCGGCCTGAATAATTTCTGAGGCTTTAGTTATGTTGCTAAATACCACAAAACTAACCACTACCCATAAAATATCGTCTGCTAATGCGAAACCAGAAAAAGGAGGTCTCCACGTGTTATTACCTATATAATTATATGCCGGATTGCCAAATACACTGGACGCAAATTTTGAATCAGCATTTCCACCTTGGAACAAAAAGAAAAATGAAAAGAATAATAATAAACCCATCACAGGATATACTGCTAAATAAGAAAGTAGTTTTCTAAACCATCCACCAAATGATAATTTACCTGTGAAAGCTCCTGCCAAAATTTCTAATGGACCCATGGCAATTGTAAGCATTATTAAAGCAAAGTTTTTAAGTAAAACATAAATTATTTTTATTGACCAGAATATAATTGCAAGTATGGCAATTATAGAAAAGATAAAAATCAATATACCTAAAATAAATGATGCTAAATTTGAAAAAAAAGCTACACCCGCTGTATACATAAAAGCTACCCAATATGCATACATAAGATAAAACATTCCGCCAACATAAGAAGTATTAAGACTACCAAACATATCAGCAAAAGATAAATTTGTTAATCCGCTTGCAATAAGTAGCTGAGAAATTAATCCAATAACCACATACATCAAATCAATAGCAAAACCAGCTATAGCGTAAGAAAAAGTAATAAGTACTATTGTAAAAATCACATTCGGTAAGGCCGACTGAACTGAAATCACAATCTGAGGAGAAATTTTAACTCGAAACATAATCATAAAAGACATAACAATTACAGCTAAAACAATTAATGTATAACTAAGGTTTCTTGTGGCTATCCACAATTTTTGTACTGCATTAGCGCCAGTATTAAACCCATAACCTTGTGCATTTATTGTTTTAACTAAACTAAATTTACTTAATATTCCTTTTACATATATGACTCCAGATATCTGATTATTTAATATGCTATTAATGAGTGGATTTTTATAAGCAGTATTAGAATCTAAATTAGTTGCTAATGGATTCAATAATTCTTTTAATGTGTTTAATACTATATCAAGACAAGTTCCAGTTGGCTCTTTATTTATCAGACAAACCATTGCTTCTGGATTTCCGGGAACTAAATTAATTATTCCCCATCCCACAGAATATAAAATCCATTGAACCTGTGCTGCTGTATATCTTTCTCCAAAAATTTCTGATGCAGGAGAGGTTTTATAATCAAAAACTTTTAAATACCACATAAACGGATCTTGATCATACCAACTTGATGTGGAGGTGGTGGGGGCTGAAGTGGGGGTGGGGGGTGGTGGATTTGGGGCAGCAAGGGCGGTTAAGGGCAAGGCAAGGGAATTAATAAACAAAACAAATGAAAGAATAATTAGGGCAAGTTTTTTCATATTTATATTTTAATTGACAAGCTCATATATTTATTGTAACATAACACAAATTGGCACTAGCCACGGCCTCTTTGCTTAGGCAGAGAGGAGAAAGAAACCATCTTAATTACTTCATCTTTCACATTTTTAAAATCGTTTGTATCTAGTTCAGCCAATTTATCTTGGATTCTTTTAGCACTAAAAACTCTAATTTGAGAAATTAAAGCCGAAACTGTTTTATCTGCTATTGTTACTTTTATATAATAGGGATTATTTTTAATTTTAGTACTCATTGGTACTCCCAAGAACAAATCCCGATTAAACTTTTTAAGTACCAATACAGGTCTTAAAAATTTGTCATGTTTTCCATCTTCTTCGTATCCAATATTAATTCCAATTGAAACCCACCAAATATCTCTTTCTTTAAACATTGGAGAAGGTTTTTCTTGAAAGTGATATTCTTTTTTCTTTTCTATCCAACCATCGAAATTCTTAATATGAATATTTATTATGGCAGGCATGAGAAAAGTATAGCAGAAATTTATGTTTGGTTATACCAACTTGATGTGGAGGTGGGGGGTTCAGCAGCCAGCAACGGCATGACTGCTGAATTAAGAATTAAGAAAGAAAAAAGAAGAATTAAAACAAACTTCTTAACAAAACTTAATTTAATATTTATAGACCTTTTTATATCGTTTTGTTTTTGCATATTTATTATTTATTCTTTCTTAACTTTTATTTGACCATTCAAGGTTAGTATACTTGAATTTAGGATATTAGTAATTTCTATGGATTCCTGAACCAAGATATCAAGTCCTGAATTGGTAGTTAATTTAGATTCCTTAAATAATTTCAACCAATATTCTGTTTCTTTTGCACTTTTGAATGCAATTCTAATAAAATTAATAAATTCCTTTTTTGAAGAAGATCCTTGCCCTTCGATGATATTGGCACCAATACTTGTTCCGGAGCGTAACAATTGATCTCCTAACGACCAATAAATTTTTTGATTTGGTAACTTAGAAATAAATTGAATAATTTTTAAAGAAAATTCAAAAGTTCTCTGTTTTATATCTTTTTTTTGTTATTTTGTGTTTGCATATTTCTTAACTGTTAATTCTTAATTATTAATTATCTTGACAAATGCGTATATTTATAATAACATAGTAATCAAATTGGCACTAGCCACGACCTTCTTGCTTAGGCAGGAAGGGCAAAATAAAAAGGTTTTTAATTTCTGTTAAGACTATCGAATAATCTCCCTTGTCGAGCTCAGCTAGTTTATTCCAAATTCTTCTTGAACTAAGAACTCTAAGTTGGGAAATTAAGGCTGAAACCGTTTTATCTGTAACAGATATCTGAATATAATATTTATTATCTTTTAACTTTGTGCTTAAAGGGACACCTAAGAATATCTCATTGTTAAATTTTTTAACAATCAAAACAGGTCGAACGAAGTTGTCATTTTTTCCATCCTCTTCGAAGCCAACATTTATTCCGATTGATGCCCACCAAATATCTCTTTCTTTAAAAAACGGGGGAAGAGATTGTTTGTTATGAATAAACTTCTTTTTATTGATCCATTTGTCAAATTCTTTAATATAAACACTGTTTTCAATATAAACTTTATTTACTTTGGCAGGCATGAAAAAAGTATAGCAGATTTAAAATTGCAATTTAGGACCAACTTGATGTGGGGGTGGTGAGCTCGGCAGCTAGCAGTGACATAGCTGCTGAATTAAGAATTAAGAGAGAAGAAAGAAGAATTAAACTAATTTTTTTTGTTAATCTTGACATATGCATATGTTTATAATATCATAGTTTTGCTGAACGAAAGAGTTTTTACTCTTTATGACGCTAACGTCAATTTATTGACCTAAGTGTGAGGCGTTCAGCTTTTTTTATCCATCACAGATAGGAATACTAAATTTCCAATTTTATCTTCCTGAATTATTACCTTAACAATACGTAAAGTTTTGGATTTATTTATTTTGACAGGTACAACCGCTTCTAAAGCAAAATATTTAATGCTATTTTTAACTCTGACGCTTTGGATGGTAGATGATTTTTTGATAATAAATTTTGCAGAAGGTAGTAGTTTTAATCTTCTATAAACGTCATTAAAAACCCTTTTCTTATACTGATCGTCTCCTGTTATGTGCCTCCATCCCTTGAGCGTGATGTTTATATTTTTCTTTAACGCTGGAGAATATGTTTTTTCCTTTCGCCAGTCATCATAATATATTTTAGCCTTGATTTTGGCAGATTTAGACATAAATAAAATTATATCAGAAATTTATGTTTTTATAGAAATTCAATTCTTCTTTGCTTGTCCAAAGTAAGAATTGGAAGAAGAAAAGGCACACCTGCCAAAATTATGATAGCAATTTACTTCGTTCATACTTTGTTTGCATGACTTCTTCGGGATAAACCCTTGTCAAACAGATGCAAACTTTCTAATTAAATTCACTCCATAAATTGAAATCAAATTTTAGAAGGTGGAAAACAACAAAAAGAGGGAGATGTTCTTGAATTAAATCAGATCTCTAATATCAATTTTGGATTGATTTAATATTTTTCTTAAAGTTCCTCGTGGAATTGGTTTTGCATGAACTGCAACTTGTGTCCATCTGCCATCCTTGTGTTTTAATCTGACGTGCGATCCTTTTTCCCCAATTTCAATAAAACCTTTTGATTTTAGACACCTCAACAAGATTTTTGGTTTAATATTCCTTGGCAGTTTGGGCATATTTTAAGCAAAAGCAATTGGAAATTGAACTTGTGTTTGTGTAACAATTTGATCAGTGATGTTATCAGACGGTATTTCGGCTTTTTCTTTAGCCAATGATTCAACAGCAAGTTCAATTCCATCTTTTAAACTAGATAAAGCTTCTTCTATGGTATCTCCATAATCTGCAATACCAAGAGTGGGGCAATAAGCATTATAAACCTTGTCCCCATTAGGATAATTTTCTGGTTCAACTATTACTCTATAATCTAATACTTTTGTTTGCATAAGCAAATCATATCAGATAATTACAAACGTTGTTATTGGTGGTATTATACTCTCAAGATGAGAGATCTTATTTTGTTTAACGACAGAAACTATTTAAGAGGTATTAATAAAGCAATATCAATTGGTCGTCATCCTGATCAACTCAGGGAGTTTTTGAAAGAATACAAAGATTATCAAAAAGTTTTGACTCCTCTTTTTTCCAAATACAATAATCCTACAAATAATATATTTACATTTTTAGTACATTTCGATTACCCAAAAAGAATTACAAGAATGATTGAAATCCATGGAAGACAAAGTTTTAATCAATTAGCAAAAACAATTATTAAATCTATGAATTGGTTTAATGATCACATGCATGGATTTTCTTTTGGAGATGATCATTATTCTTGGTTTGCACCATATTGGGAGGATGATCCTCACCCATATATTCACACAGATAAAGTAAAAATATATTATTTTGATTTTGGAAAGCACCCAAAACTAGATATGACATTTGATTATGGTGACAATCACCATTTTTCGGTGGAGCTTGTAGGGAAAAGGATTTTAAAACAAAACGAAAAACAATCCGATTTCCCCAAAACAATTGAAAGTAAGGGCAGGGCCATTGCTCAATATCCAGATCGTGATGATGAAACTGGGGAAATTATTAATATTTACAAAAACTACTTTGATAAATAACTCCCAAAAATATTCAGTCGCATTAGCTCTTGATATATCAAGTGTTGATGTATATAAACGAGGAAAAGAGTATTACGAATCTGGTAAAGTTAGAAAAATCCTGACTTCGCCAATTAAGTGCCCTGAATAAAAGATAGAAGTTTGGTGTTTTTGAGGAGTTGTTTTTGATCTTCTGAAGTAATTTCTGTAAATTTTCTAATTTCCTCATTTGAAACTTTGTCTTTG
>Ga0209210_1000445_pt1 | contig 43864 bp, 37 predicted proteins | sample RifGroA1_FD_183991 | JGI IMG/M metagenome (GOLD analysis project Ga0209210, IMG submission 183991) | Contaminated groundwater microbial communities from Rifle, Colorado, USA - Rifle Groundwater A1 (SPAdes) (version 2) | ecosystem: Environmental > Aquatic > Deep subsurface > Groundwater >...
CTAACGACACTGCAGGTCTAGTATTGGCACAATTGTCTCACCTCAAGTACCGTAACAGCGCAGGAACAATCACGACCAGCCTTGTTACTCCGGCTTCATACCAGAGCAACAATAACTATGTGGTTTCTGGTTATCCAACCATTGCGCTTGGTAACTTGACCGCTTCTTCTACCACGAATGCCACCCTTGGAACTGGTACTCAAACCCTTGCCAAGGTTGCGATTACTTCAAACGGTAATCCTATCTCGTGGAGAAAAGTTGTGTTCGCTATCACAACGACTGCAATCCCGACCCTAGACACATTCCAGCTGTTTGAAAACGGTTCGGAAATCTCTACGGCGGCCTCGCAATCTCTTGGTGGCAACAACACGATGCTATACTATGCTACGAACAGCAAAGCATTCAGCGTCGCTGGCGTGGGCAATGGTACTGTAACCTTCATGTTCAATACTGATCGCGTCATCTCTGGCACGACAACGCTTGAACTTAAGGCAAATATTGGTGGCGCCCTAGTTGCTGGTCAGTCGGTAACGACTAAGATTGACAACTCTAGCGGATCAACATTTGTTGCGCCGAGCACTGTAATTGGGCTTGGTGGAGCAGTTGCAGGTGGATGGAACACCGATGTGATCCCGAGCTTCTTGTGGACTGATAATTCATCCCCAAGTCACTCTGGCACAACGGATGACTGGTTCGGTGATGCACTACTTGGTGGCATCAACCAATCGCAGTCCCTCTCTCTGTAATCACTCTGATTACCTGAGAAAACTAAACCCCCCCGAAAGGGGGGTTTTAGTTTGGACAAAAACCTTTTTACCCCGTTAGAAACCAAAAAGCAATACGGTTTAATGATATGACAGAATTCGTGTATGTGCGCCCACAAATAACCAGCCAACTTTCTTGTTGGTTTCTAACGGGGTTTATTCCAAAAACAGCTTTGTATAGCGACCAACCATTTGCTGTACGCTAAATTGCTCCAGCACTCTTTGGTGAGCGGCTATGCCAAGTTTTTGCGCACGAATCGGGTCTCGTATTATTAATCCCAATGCATCCGCAAGCGCAGAAGGATCTTCAGATGGCACGATTAGTCCACTAACACCACTATCAATCATTTCTGGTACAGCGCCAACAGAAGTTGCCACTACCGCAAGTCGTGCAGTCATTGCCTCAAGTAGTGCCCACGGGAACCCTTCTTTTTTTGATGAAAGAGCAAACGCGTTAAATGCAGGCAAAAATTCCCATGCCCTTGAAATGCTTCCGGCAAAATGCAATCGCCTTTGAAGCCCACATTTATTAACAAGAGAAACCAGATCTTTATGTAATGGTCCGCTTCCTATGATTACAAATTGAACATTATTTGCCATTCGTGCCGCCGCACGGATAAATACGCCCAAATCTTTTGCTGGATAAAAATTTGCAATGGTGCCAACCACAGGACTATTGTCAAATGACACACCAAGACGCGTTTCAAGCTCTCCGCGCGCATCCTGTGAGCTTGGAAGAGACAAAAACGGATCAATACCATTATGAATACACACAAGTTTCTGGCGTGGGCAAATCCCGAGTTCTTCTGCCCGCAAAAGATCGTGCCTGCTATTTACCACTATCACATCCTTAAGTCGTGCGCTGAATTTTTCCATCCAACGGTACATGTGACCTTGCCAAGGATGCCACGGATCATTAAATGTCCATCCCCCTATTCTATATATCACTTTTGTATTTGGCAGCGCAGATCGTACGCGTCGTGCCGCAAGAGATCCTACAAACCCCGCCTTACTTGAAATAAGCAAAATTGAATCCGGCTTTCGTGTGCAAAATTGATTTGACAATTCCCCGATTGCCAATAAATCATTTATCGGAGACGGGTTGCGAACGAGATGTTTAATCGTGCTCCACGTTGTATGAGGAGGCAAAAGATGCGCGATCCCGTCTCCAGTATGCTTTCCCCATATAACATGAATGGAAAATTGATTGGAATCTAGATTTTCCGCCAACTGACCCACGAAGCGTTGAGCTCCACCCATCTCTCCCTGTGTGATGACACATAAAATACGATGCATAGCCATATATTCTCCAACATGTTACCATAATACGCAACTGAAACGCACATAATGCGTCCGAGAATCCTCATATTATCCACCGCATTTGCCCCTCTCATAGGGGGTTCCGAGCTGGCAATCCAGCGTATTGCTGGCGTACTTGCTGGCTTTGATTTCGATATCGTAACTGGAAGATATAACAGAGAGGCACGAACACAAGAAAATATAGGAAATATTCATATTTTTAGAGCTGGTGGGCGATTTTCTAATTTTTCATTTATTCTCCCAAAAATATTTTTGCCTGTGATGATGGCTATCACAGCAATTCGTCTTATTAGAAAGTATAAATATACTGCCATACATGCGTATCAAGCGTCTCAAGCTGCTGGTGGCGGACTCTTGGTGTCATGGATGTTCCCAAAGATTCCATTTATTGTAACACTTCAGGAAGGTAAAAATCTTTCAGCACAGCCACCACTATTAAAATGGTTTAGAACAAAAATTATTCGTCGTGCGCGACTTGTAACTGCAATAAGTAATTATCTTGTATTATATGCATTGTCACAAAAAGCTCGTTCGGTCGTGATGATTCCAAACGGAGTTGATGCTAATTTATTTACTCCCGCGCCAACATTGTCAGATGATCCGATTATTATTACCGTGTCACGGCTTGTCCCGAAAAACGGCATTTTGCTTTTGCTTGATGCATTCACGATTGTGCGCGATCAAATACCAAATGCGCAACTTGTTATTGTCGGAGACGGCCCACTTCGTAAAGAAGCGGAACAATTTATTTCTACGCAGAGACTAGAAAGTCATATTTCATTAAAAGGCACAATTGAATACGAACAACTTCCGGAAATGATTAGAAGAGCGATGGTTTTTGTGCGTCCATCAAAATCTGAAGGTCTGGGAACGGCATTTTTAGAGGCAATGGCATGTGGCGTGCCGATTGTTGGCCCGCTAATTGGCGGTATTTGTGATTTTCTAAAACACGAAGAGACTGGACTTATTTGCGATCCTGAAGATCCGAAAGATATTGCAAAACAATTAATAAGAATAATTTCAAACAAAGAGCTTCGGGAGCGCTTGCGCGAAAATGGACAAAAACTTGTTGCAGAACGATACACATGGGAAATCGTTGCAGGTTCTATGCAGAAAATATACGAACAATTCTTATGAAAAGCATTCTAATCGCCACTGGTATTTTTGATCCAGATATTGGTGGCCCAGCTTCGTATGCGAACACACTGGCAAATTGGCTAACCAATCACGGCATATCTGTTATGGTCCTTTCATATTCATCAAAGCTTTTTTATCGCGATAATACTAAATATTCATATCGAGTATTGCGTGTGTGGGGAGGATGGCCAATCTGGATAAAACATTTAATTTTTGGCATAAAACTTCTAATAAATACTCCAAAGTGTGATTTTGTTTTTGCGTTAAATATTTGGAATGCTGGGTTCCCTGCTCGTATTGCTGCATACATATTTAATAAAAAGTTTATTGTAAAGATAGTCGGCGATTATGCTTGGGAAGTGGCGGTTGGGAGTGGGAAAACCACATTTTTGCTGGACGATTTTGAAAAAAACAAAAAGAAAGGATGGATAAAACTTCTTTATAAATTACAAGCAAAAATTTGTAATAGCGCACATATTATAATTGTTCCATCTAATTATTTAGCTCGTGTAGTTCGTGGCTGGGGAGTAGCAGAAGAAAAAATCGCAGTCATAGCAAATGGGGTGCATTTTCCTGAAACACTAATATCTCGCGAAGAAGCGCGAAAACGCATCGGTATATCTGGAAATATTATTCTTACTGCGGGACGCATGGTTTTATGGAAAGGATTTCGTATGCTTATTAAATTAATGCCGAATTTATTAGAGCAAAATCAATTTCTCCGCCTGGTTATTGTTGGAGACGGTCCCGATCGTCCAGTTTTAGAAAAAATGATTAAAAATTTGGGGCTACAACGACAAGTAATTCTTGTAGGGCGACAATCAAAAGAAATACTTGAAACATATCTTGCCGCCGCCGATATGTTTGTATTAAATACCGGGTATGAAGGATTTTCGCATCAAATACTTGAGGCAATGGCGTCTGGCGTGCCGGTGATTACAACTACCGCTGGTGGAAATCGTGAAATAATAACGCACGGAGTAAACGGATTTCTCGCAGAATATAATGATGAAGCACAGCTTCTAGATCTTATCGGTATGCTTTGGGATAGAGGAGACTTGCGACAACAAATTGCCGATGCTGGTCGTATCACCGCAAAACAATACACAGATGAGGGGATGTGTGAACAGACATACGAAATTTTAAATAATCTAACGGGATGAATATCCTTATGATAACTAGCGATCGAGCATTGGCTTATGGTAAGAAAGCCGCATTTTACAATACAATTGAAGAATTACGAAAGCATTTTGATCGCATAGATATAATCTGTCCAAAAATAAGAAGTACATCAGAAAAAAATCTGCATCCTTTTGAAAATGTTTTTATTCATCCATCTTTATGGCCCCTGATTTTTCAGTGGTTATGGATATATGGTGAAGGCAAGAAAATTATAAGAGAGAACCATTCATCAATCATGACGGTGCATGAGTATGCGCCGGTGTTTAATGGTGTCGGTGCTCGTTTATTGCACTGGAAAACTCATGTGCCATATATACTAGAAATTATGCATGTGCCTGGTGTACCGCGCACTTCTGGTATACAAGAGAGGTTATATAGATGGCTTACGCACACGCTGATTGCTTGGGACGCGCAACCAGCCAGAGCTGTTCGTGTAATAAATCAGCATCAAACACCAGATTTTTTGGTGGAAGCAGGTGTGCCACGAGAAAAGCTGATGCACATTCCCGCATTCTATATTGATCTAAATATTTTTAAACCACTAGAAACATCAAAACAATACGATGTTATATTTATTGGTCGCATGGCAAATAATAAAGGACTAGACTTATTTATTGATGTCGTAGAGCGATCAGAATTTACAGCAATATGTGTTGGAGACGGACCGTTATTATGGGCGCGTGCAGAAGTAAATCGTCGTAGGCTTAAAATATATTTTGCAGGTTTTGCCAAAGATAGCGTTCAAGTAGCGCGTTATATAAATGAATCTCGCCTATTGATCATGCCATCGCTCAATGAAGGTGGCCCGCGAGTTGTATTGGAAGCAATGGCATGTGGCGTGCCAGTAGTTGCTACACCAGTTGGTATTGTGAGTGATGTTTTACCGCCAGAATGTATTGCAGATTGGGACGAAGAGGATATTTCCGATAAAGTGAAAAGAATTTTGGATGATCAAACGCTTTATGCTCAGCTTCGTGAAAGTGGCATACGCACGGCATCGCAATTTGAAAGGACATCGGCAATTACTAAATATTCTGAATTTATTAAACAAACGGCCAATGCGTAATTTACTTATAATCACTCAGAGGGTTGATGAGAACGATCAACTGCTCGGATTTTTTGTTGAATGGCTTAAAGAATTTGCCAAACATCATAATCGTATTATTGTTTTGTGTTTAGAACGAGGAAACTTTGATCTGCCTGCCAATGTAAGTGTAATCAGTATTGGGAAGTATCACGGCTTATCAAAATTGAGACAGGCATGGAATTTTTATAGTTTAACCTTCGGCCTTCGACACGAATACGATTCAGTTTTTGTTCATATGAATCCCATCGGGGTCGTTGTAGGGGCTTTCTGGTGGCATTTGCTCGGGAAGCGTGTTTTTCTGTGGTATACCAGTGGAGGAGTAACACTCAAACTTCGTGTTGCGACACGGTTTGTTGATGGTATTTTTACTGCATCACCAGAAAGTTTCAGAATAAAATCAAATAAAGTATTGGTTGTTGGACACGGCATTGATACTGATTTATTTTGTCCAGATGAGTCAAAGAAATCTAATGAAGATATAATTAGAATTTTAAGTGTTGGCAGAATTACTCCAATTAAGGGATACGAAACGCTAATTGATGCGGCAACTATCTTAAAAAATTCTGGCGTCATGTTTTCTGTAACAATTATCGGAGAACCAGCGCTAACTCGCGACGCAGATTACCTTAAGTCGCTCAAGTCCATAATACAAAGCCAAGGATTATCAGACATGATTACATTCGTTGGAAAGGTGGTCAATAGAAATTTGCCGATGTACTATCAATCACATAATGTTTTTGTTCACATGAGTCAGACTGGCAGTTTAGATAAGTCTATTCTTGAGGCGATGGCATGTGGCATGAAGGTAATAAGTTCAAACGACGCATCGCGAGCTTTTTTACCGAAAGAATTAACTTTTTCTGCCAATGATTGTAAAGATTTAGCTGAAAAAATACGAATAGCAGATAAAGTAAATTTTAATGGTCGGCAGCATGTCATGGATCATCACAATCTTTCACGACTAATTAGCACATTAAGTTCCATCCTATGAAAGTTTTATATTTCGGGACTTTTGATCCATCCTATGGTCGCAACTGGGTATTAATCAATGGCCTAAAGAAAAATGGCGTTGATGTGATCCAATTATACCGTCCACCAGGACGTTTGAATCTGATCAAATTATTTTTTGATTATATTAAATCGGGGATTAAGTACGACGCGATGATCGTCGGCTTCTCTGGGCAGGAGGCGATGTTTTTAGCTCGGCTACTCACTCGGAAGCCGATAATTTTTGACGCTTTCACAACACACTACGGTGGATATATTTTGAATCGTAAAAAGGCATCAATTCACGGTCTCAAGGCAAAATATTATCGGTTTTTGGATAAGTGGTCATGTCGACTTGCCGACATCGTTTTATTGGAATCACAAGCATACATCAACTTTTTTGTAAAAGAATATGGCCTTTCATCAGAAAAATTTAGAAGAATATGGATTGGAGCAAACGACGAGAGATTTAAGCTAGCCACTTCCGAACATAATGCCGATGGCATGTTTCGTGTGATATTTTTCGGATCGTATGCGCCCGTGCAGGGCGCGGAATATATTGTTCAGGCGGCTAAGATATTAGAGCACAAACAAGTGATTTTTACTTTTTGTGGCAAAGGACAAGACGGACCAAAAACACGCGATCTAGCAAAACAGTTGGAGTTGAAAAATACTGTTTTTCACGGCATGCTTGATGGTGATCAACTTAGTCAAGAGCTAGCTAATTCCGATGTATCTCTGGGCAATTTTGGTGACACCCCATTAGCGCCACTGGTTATTTCCAATAAAGTTTATGAAGCGCTGGCCATGAGAAAGCCAGTTATCACATCTGACATGCCAGCAAATCGTGAATTTTTTCGTGAAGGCGAGGCCGTATTGATTCCGTTAGCAAATCCAGAAGCGCTTGCGAATGCAATATTAATGCTTAAAAATAATCCAGCAATCAGAGAGCAAGTTGCACAAAAAGGCCACGAGAGATTTTTATCTTCCGCATCGCCAGTAGTTCTGGGAAGACAATTAATAAGTATTATTAACGAATTATGATGATTAATCCCGTTAGAAGCCAAAAAGTAATATAACTCAACAATATGACAGAATATGTGCATATGCGTCTACGAATAACCAGCCAGCTTGTTTGTTGGCTTCTAACGGGATGAATATTGCTGTTATCGGCTATCCATACACTAGACAAAATTATCGTGCGGTTTTTGAATCTCCAAATGTATATTTTATTCTGCCAAAAATATGGAAGATAAAAGATGGAAAAGCAGAATACCGCACCGAAAACAGCTCACATATTATTACTACAATTGCCCCGTTTTATCATTCGCACTATCCAATAATTGGCGGGCTACTCAAGGGCTTGATGCCAGCATTTCCGTGGTTATTATGGAAATTAAAGCGAGAGCACAACATTAAATTAGTGTTTGAGGCACATGAGTCAACGCTTCTGACAACGCTTTATCACGGCTTTTTTGTGAAACTATTTGGGATGAAGCACATAGTTTTTAGTTGGGAAAATATTCCATTTAGTGAAAAATTTAGCGGTATAAAAGGTATTATTCATGAACTTATTTTGAGATTGAATTTATTGTTTTCTGATGCAGTAGTATGTGGCAACACTAAATGCTTAGATATTTTTAGGGCTCTTACCAATAAACCGCTTGCGCGTATACCTCTTGCAGGGCTTGATCCAGAGAAGTTTAAGCCTCTTGCGATTCGTTCAGACCATGAAGATATTACATTTATATTTGCTGGCGCCATAGATCGTCGCAAGGGGCTTCATGTATTATTGCCAGCATTCAAAAAAGTATTAGATACAATACCAAGCGCAAAATTAGTTCTTGTCGGGTCTGGAACTTATGAAAAAGAAATCGCTCTGCAAGTCGTAGATCTAAACTTGCCTGTTACAAGAATCTCATGGACAAATCACGCTAACCTGATAGATATTCTTTCTCGCGGAGATATTTTCGTATATCCAAGCATTGCTCATGGTGGTTGGGAGGAACAGTTTGGATATTCTATAGCAGAAGCATCGCTTATGGAACTTCCAATAATTGCGACAAAAAGCGGCTCTATTAATGAGGTTGTTTTGGATGGGAAAACGGGCATACTGGTTGAGGCAAATAATATTCAGAAACTTGCCGATGCGATGACGAAACTTGCTTCAAATACATCTCTTTGCCACGAATATGGAACGACTGGGCGTCAATATATTATGAATAATTTTAGCAATGGAAAAATCAAAGAGTGTTTCGCCACTTTCTTTTTTTCAATTCAATCATGAAGCTTTCTAGTGTCTCATTTTTTTGTCCAGCACTGAATGAACGGGAAAATCTACCGAAACTTATTTCACATGTTCAGAGTGTACTACCAAGACTAGCTGATCAATTTGAGATTATTATTATTGATGATGGAAGCACTGACGGCACACAAATAATCGCAAAAAAACTAGAAGATTCTTATCCGCATATTCGCGTAATTCATCACAATACAAATCTAGGATATGGCGTATCTCTTGCAGAGGGATTTAAAACTGCAAAATACGACTATATTATGTATACAGACGCTGATTTCCAATATGATATCGGACAATTTTTACCGTATATTGATATGCTCAAAGATCACGATATTTTGAGTGGGTATGTAAAGAAAAAGGCCGCATCATTGGGCCGCTCTTTTCAGTCATTTATATACAATCAAATAATCCGGCTTTTTTTCGGTACCTCATTTCGTGATATAAATTGTGCGATGAAGATATATTCGCGTAAAGTCATTGACAATATCACCATTAAGTCTCACGGATTTTTTGTTGACGCCGAAATGCTTATCAAATCAAGTCGCAAGGGTTTTCGTGTCGCCCAGTTTCCGGTAGCTCATTTGCCGCGAAGTTCCGGCGTAGCAACCGGGTCTCACCCGTTATTGATTTTGCAGACTATAGCTGAAATAATTAAATTCCGGGTCGGTTTTTTATGAACACACAAAAATTTCATATCTTCGCCATTGTAGCAATCGTTTTATTATTTTTTATACTCATCCTTCCTGCGATTGGGCAGATCTATCATCAAGATGAGTACAGCTGGCTGACACAGATGGATGGGTCTGACGATTCGCCGCAGGTTCATCCGCCACTGTATTTATTTCTTGGGCGCACAGTCGGCGCATTGATTGGATTTGATCATATTCGCTGGTTGACCGTACCATTCGCATTGGCGAATGTAATTTTAGTGTATGTAATCAGTAGAATGCTCACAAAAAGACGCGGTGTTGCGCTTATTGCGGCGGGCTTATTTACGGTGAATGCATATGGCGTGCTTGCTGCCACTATGGTGGACATTGATGGAGCACTCTTGCCATTTTTTGTTCTCTTAGCTTATCTGGCGTATCTGCACATTTTGGAAAATAGGCGTAGATGGTATTGGATATTGGCCATTGCTATCATTGGAGGCTTTCTCTCAAAATTAGCTTTCATACTATTTGCTGGCGCACTTATTGTTGATTGGATTATTCGTTTAATTGAACATCGTAAAATAGGAATAATGCGAGTGTTGCGGCAATCTATGCCGTGGATTGCTGCAGGAGCAGTTTTGGCGGGCGCAATATATTTTATATCTGCCAGGTTTTTACCTGGAGTCGTGGCATACGCAGAACATTATTCCGTGTTTAATTTTGGATCTCGTGCCTATGCCGATTTAGTATTTAAACTTCTTAAATCAGCTGTCCTCGTTGGCCCGTTGCTTCTGCTCGGTGCGTTGTCATCGCTTGCTGATCGCGAGGCGATTCGTCGCTACAGATTTTGGTGGCTTTACCTTATTTTTTCAACACTTTTCTACGCGGTCATTTTTGATTTCACCACATTCACGATTGAGCGATACTTTATGTTTATCATTGTGCCGCTTGCGCTTATTGCGGCGGAGCCAATTGTCGTAATGGTAGAAACTGTTCGCAACGATCCTCGTCGAAAAATAATATTAATACAAACATGTGCGATAGCTGTGTTTGTCATGGCTGCACTATTTATTTCGCATGACATATTGCCTCTGTATCCGAAAGATGTTTTTGCGCATCGCGCCTTATCGTTGCGATGGAATTTCCTCGTCCCAATTACCGGAGGCTCAGGGCCTATAGGATTTTATATTTCCGCGTTGTTTACAGGATTAACATGGCTCATTATGGCTGGCTCTGTCATTTTTTGGATAAAAATAAAAAGTGTTAATCGTACATTTTTTGCGGCATTATTTCTTAGTCTCGGCGTGTTAATGACGGTGGTGATGCTTCAGGAATTTCTTTTTGGAGGAATCTATGGAAGTCCAAACCGCATTGCATGGGAGACAGTGCGATATATCAATGAAAATCCTGATATTAAACAGGTAATTACTTATTATAATATTGCGCCATATGATCTTAGGCTTAGTGGTAAATATGAGTCGCGATTTTTTGTAACGCTCAAGCGTGATTATACGGGTAGAGTTAATGCATTTCGTGGTCACTATATGATTGTAGAATTTCCTGCTATTGCATCCGATGACCGATATATGAAGGTAATTACAAAGTGTCCGATAATACAACAATTTCAAGACAAAAAGGTGCACTCGTACATATACGACTGCACAAAAATACCATAGTGAATAATGAAAAAAATACTAGCTGATCACTGGATTGCGATAGTTCTATCTATATTTGTCGGTGCGATTTGTATTGCACCGCAAATTATTGTCTTAAACGACACGTCATACAGAGGAATCCAAATGTTTGGGGCAGATGCAGAATATGATTATGTAGCAAAAATCAATCAAGCAAAATACGAAGATTATTCAGCCGGACCATTCCCAGCCGATTCTGGAAAAAACTATTATCTGGCTCCGATGATGGCTGAGAGAATTATGGCTCTTTTTGGTTCAATTTTCGGTATAAGTGCGATTTCAGTTAATGTTTTAGCAAAATTTATTATTCCAGCATGCTTATTTTTGCTTTTGTATGTATTTATTTTGGAAATGTTCGCGTCAAGATCCGTCGCACTTACTGCTCCACTATTTATTATTCTTGGCTCTAATCTTTTAGATTTTAAAGAAATAATAAACTTTTTTTCATTAAAAACTGATATTAGTACTTTCTTGCCATATACCAGACCAATAAGTCCGCAATTTAGCTCTCTTTTTATGTTTGTGTGTTTGTTGGCAACATACAGATTTGTGAAAAAAGAAACAGATGTTCGATTTTCTGTATTATTGGGACTAATTTCTGGGCTCTCACTTTATATATATATTTATACATGGTCATTTGTACTAGTGTTTATGGCTATATATGGTCTGCATTTTCTCATGAATCGCGATTGGAGGAAATTAAAATTAATGGTACTTGCCATTTTAGTAAATGTAGCAACAACCATTCCATTTTTTATCAATCTACTGAAAGCACGAGTAGATGCTGACTATATTGATACAGCCGTTCGTATTGGATTGGAAACAACACATGCACCGATCATCGGTCTACTTATAATTGCTGGGTTTTGCGCATTATTATTTTTATGGCCAAAGGATTATCTCGGAGATATAAAAAGATATCTGCTATATGTCTTTACTTCTATCGCTATTGTTCTTAACCAACAAATTATTACTGGTATTAAGTTACAGCCGGGGCATTTTCACTGGTATATCATGAAACCCTTTCTAATTATTGTTCTCGTTTTCTTATTATTTTATTACATCAATAAAATCACACGCGGTAGCGGAGTAAAAATCATGACCATTTTCGTTGCGGCAGTCATAGTACTTTCTGCTGTAATTGTTCAGGCAAATTCTTTTTCTTCTAACTACGATGTATTTATCAAAGACCAAGAATTTGCTCCAATAATTTCTTATCTAAACTCAAACTATAAAGAAAAGAAAACCATTTGGGCTGAACAGAGATTATCAACATTGATTTTGGCATATACTAAACACCATGCGCCAGATAATATTCATTCACCTTACTATACAAATGGACTACCTCATCTTAAAAATATGTTATTTCTTGAAAATAGAATTAGTAAAATAGGAGCAAATCACATAGACAATTTTAGTATAAATGGATGGAATAATTATATTGTAGGAAGAATTTTCGGCATAGATTCAAGCAAACAATATTTTGATGAAAAGATAATTGCATCAGAACTCAACGAGCTTTCAAGTGAATACAACAAATTCAAATCAGTGCCATTAAATGATGCAATAAAAAACCTCAAAATTGATTTGCTTGTTGTCAAAAAGAATCAATTATTGATAGATCCGAGCAGATTCTCATTTTTAGTCAAAGATGGCGAAATTGGCCAATTTTTGGTATATAGATCAAATGATTAATAGTCCAAAGCTATCAGTTGTTATTTTATGCTACAAAAGCGGGGAGAATATTATCCCATATGTCCAAAAAATGGAAGAGGAATTAAGATCAAATGAATTTGAAGATTATGAGCTTGTATTAGTAGGGAATTATCTGGCCAACACAAACGATCCAACGCCACGAATAATTCAAAATCTTGCGAGTAAGAACCCAAAAATTATTCCAGTAACAAAAGAGAAAAAAGGGATGCTCGGATGGGATGTAATTTCTGGATTTGAAGCCGCAAATGGCGATGCGATTGCACTTATTGATGGCGATGGGCAAATGCCATCGCTAGATGTGGTCCGTCTATATCGAGTATTGATGAGTGGCGAATTCGATTTGATAAAAACATTTCGGGCAAAACGGCTAGATGGACCATATAGAAAATTTATATCGAGTTGGTACAACTTATTATTTCGCATATTATTCCCGTCAGCCCATTTTAGAGATGTGAATTCTAAGCCTAAAATAATTACCAGAGAAGCGTATGATAGAATGCATCTGGATTGTAGCGACTGGTTTATTGATGGAGCAATTATGTTAGAAGCGATAAGATTAGATTTAAATATCGCTGAAGTACCGACTATTTTTTATGAAAATGAATGGCGAGGAAGTTTTGTTGGGATTAAAACAATATTTGAATTTATCGGCAATTTAATTTCGTACAGAATTAAATACTGGTTTAAATCGCACTAATGTCACAGACACAAAGTAAAAAAGAAAGAGCCTCGCACTTGGTATGATGCGAGGCTCACGCGTTTAGGGAGACAGTACTTTCCTTAAACGCGTGTAGACATGGACATAGAGAAACATCGGCATATTCCTCATAATCCAGTCGTTTCGTTTCCACTGGGCACGGGTCCGATGGAAGCTCTGGCTGGAGTTCGCACAAAACAAGATGCTTTCAGGGACTTCGTAAACTTCCGGCGCGACTGTAATCGCTATTTTCGCGCCTGCCTTTCTGGCCGCATACCTCAAGTCCCTAGTACATCTCCAGAGGTGAGGCTCTGCTCCTACCACCCAGAGTGTTGAGATTTTTCGTTGTATTGCCCAGTCAACACACTGAAACGCAATTTCAAGTGTTGGAGCTGGATTGCTTGGCTTCTCTGCGACATATGTCGCGTCAAGGCCAGAGCCCAGACGAATGAGACCCTTTTGCGTGAAAACCGGCAACCGATGCCAGCTAGCCATCAAAGAAGTGATTCGTGAGATGGCTAAATTTGAAGGAATGCCAGCCGGCATCCCAAACGCGAACGCCACGATACCGACATTTTTTCCCAAAGGACTACCCCCTAAGTTTATATTGTATCACAGGTATATCCATATTGTCAACTATTGTAGTGCATGTTAATATGCTCATATTCTAAATACCAATATAATGGAAGCTACCTCAATAAAAGAATACGAGCGACTTGACCAATATTATTGGTGGTTTGTCGGGCGACGAAAAATTCTTTTAAGTTTACTCAAGAGATTTTTTGGCAAAAAACACATACAAATTTTAGATTGGGGCTGCGGACCAGGTGGAAATTATAAAATTTTAAGTCAATTCGGCAGTGTTACGAATGTTGATGCATCCGAAGAAGCAATATTAGCATGCAAAAGCAAGGAGATCATAAACATCCAACTTGCCGCAACGCTTCAAGAATTCAAGCCACAAACGAAGTTTGATCTTGTTACGAATTTTGATGTGTTAGAACATATTGAAGAGGACAGCACATTTATGCGAGATGTAAAAAATATTCTTGTGCCAAATGGCTACATGCTCGTAACTGTGCCAGCGTATCAATTTTTATGGACGAAACTCGATCAAGTTCTTGGACACAAAAGACGATATACAAAGGGCGAGTTGATTAGAAAATTTGAGAATAGTGGATATGAAATTGTTTTTGCGTCATATTTTGTATTTATATTAAGTCCCGCGTTTATTATGTACCGTTTGATTGAGAAATGTATTAATCTAGTAATCAAGAAAGAAAAGAACACGCTCAATGATTCTGTGATTGAATTCCCAAGATTAATAAACTTGGTTTTCTCATTAACATTTTCAGTTGAGGCGTTTCTGATGAAATATATTAGTTTGCCGTTTGGGACTTCAATAGTTGTATTGGCAAGGAGAAAATAATTATTATGGATTCTAATAATACAAAGATAATCTATATCACTAATGTGCGACTCCCGACAACAAAAGCGCACGGCTTGCAGATAATGAAATCGTGTGAGGCATTTGTATTAGCAGGTGCATCCGTGAAATTGATTACCCCTTGTTTAAGGCCGATTCCCCCAGAAGACCCTTTTTCATATTATGGAGTCTCAAAAAATTTCACAATACAAAAAACTCCAATTCTTGAGTTGGTACCATATGAAAAATGGCTAGGTCCATTGGCTGGGTATATTCAAAATTTAAGTTTTTCTATTGTGGCAATTTTTCTCGGGATTATTCGTAGATGGTTTTCAAATGCAACTATAATATATACGCGAGATTATATGACTGCATTCTGTCTAACACTCTTTGGGTATAAGCCAGTGATTGAATTACACGACTATCGTTCCAAGAATTATAGATGGAGAATAAATTATATCTTACGAAATGCCCGTGCCATTATTGTTAATTCAGACGGAACGCTTTCTGCATTAAAATCCCACTATAAAATAGATGATAGCAAGGTGCTCGTTGCGCCAAATGGTGTAGATATTTCTTTTTTTAATATTCCACAATCAAAAGACGAATCAAGAGAGATACTAGGGTTGCCATCTGGTAAAAATATAATTGGATATATTGGTAGCCTTGAAACGGTTGGTATAGAAAAAGGAATTCATACGCTTATTAATGCATTCGCAAATTTATTAGATAAATATAATGATATAATCTTATTGATAGTAGGTGGGCCGAATGATTTAGTTGAGGAATATAAGAAAGAAGCGGCTAGCGTTGGGGTGTCAAATGATAAAATCATTTTCTTGGGACATGTTTCATACAAAAAGATACCAGTGCTTCTGCGTGCCATTGATATTGCTGTAATCCCATTGCCGAACAATCAATTTGGGCAGACAACTTCCCCCATCAAGCTTTTTGAGTATATGGCGGCTGGAAAAACAATAGTCGCATCGGATTTGCCGTCTTTGAGAGAATATCTTAATACAAATAATGCAATTATGTTTAATCCGTCTGGTTCTAATGATTTGTCTGAAAAAATCCAGCACATTTTAGAAAACAAAGATTTTGCAGAATCTCTTGCGAATAATGCCCGTGTTGATGCTTTGAGCCACGACTGGGAATCTCGTGCAAAGAAAATATTATCCTATATAAATGTTTAAAAAACTAAAAACTGAACTATTCTATGCACGGAGGATGTCCCAGTGGGGGTATGGTTTGCGCGATTGGTATAGATATGTTCTTAATAAATTTTTCTCTCTGCAACTTCTTGCTCGCGTGAAGCCGATTCAGTGCATAGAAGATGCTGACTTTGAACTACATATCCTTGCGCCAAGGAACGGGCTATGGATGGCATACTGGGCTATTCGCAGTTTTATGTATTATTCTGGCCATTGTCCGCGCGTTGTGATTCACGATGACGGTTCAATTGACGATAAGGCAAAATGGATTTTTGAGAACAAGCTTCCTAATGCGCATGTTCTCTATAGGAAAGAAGCAGAGAGATTGTTTTTTTCTGATCCGAATATACCCGATCTTGTGAAGAAATACCGTCGTGAGTGTAAAAACTTCTATATCATGATGTTTGTTGACCATTTCTTTTTAAGCAAGTCCAATAAAGTGATGGTTATGGATAATGATGTCCTATTCTACAACAAACCAAATGAGATAATTGATTTTCTAGAAAATAAAAATGTGCTGGATGCCGTATTTTATGGGAGTGAAGAGTGGGATGGCAATCCGCTTGATGTTACCGAAGAGTATAAGAATAAATATTCTTCAATTCTAACCGACGCTTCCCGATTAAATTCAGGAGTAATAGTGTTTAATAAAAATAAATTTGATTACGCAAAAATTACTGAATATTTTGAGAATGTAACAAAACCGCATGGCGATCTCATTGAACAAACTGGATGGGGAATGATTCTTTGTCAAAATCCGCACAAATTTTTACCAGAGGAAAGATATGTCTTCCGTGGAAGCATTGGGCCATCAGTCGTAGCAAAGCATTTTACGAAGCCACGACGACACGAAATGTTTGCCAGAGGTATTGATGAGGTGCGTAAACGAATAGGAGTATGAGAATATGTTATTTTGGACTATTTGATCCTGAATATGAGCGCAATCGCGTCCTTATTTCTGGGCTGCGCCAGAATGGGGTAGAAGTTGTTGTGTGCACAGGCCATGGCAAAGGTATTCATGCTTATTGGCGCCTACTGAAATCATGGTGGGCTACTCATATAAGATACAACCTGGTTATTGTTGGTTATTCTGACACGCGATTTTCTGTGATATTGGCGCGTATTCTATTTCGTTGTCCGCTTGTCTGGGACGCTTTCTACTCGCTTTATGATTCATATGTTTTTGATAGAAAGCTTGTTGCCCCATCGAGTATAAAGGCTGGCTATTATTGGCTCATAGATTTTTTGTGTTGTAAGATTGCTTCGCGTATTCTTTTGGATACCAGCGTTCATGTCGAGTACTTTAGGAAGACTTTCTATGTTAATAAACAAAAGCTGATTTGCTCGTTAGTCGGTGCTAGTCCAGATATATTTCGATCTTTACTTTTGACCGCACCTCATCATGGATTTCGGATACTGTTTTTTGGAAACTTTACTCCTCTTCAGGGCATAGCATTTATTCTTCGTGCAGCTAAATTGTTAGAGCATGCAAAAGAAGTCCGATTTGATATTATCGGGAGTGGGCAGACATATAATGATATGTGTCTACTTGCAGAAAAACTCCAAGTACCAAATGTTCTATTTCACGAAAGAAAACCAATTCATGAACTCGTTCGGGCTATTGCCGATGCGGATGTGTGTTTAGGTATTTTTGGAGAGACCGGAAAAACACAACGAGTCATTCCAAATAAAGTATATGAAGCGATTGCGATGAAAAAACCAGTGCTTACTGCTGACACTCCTGCAATCCGTGAGCTTTTTATTGACCATGAAAACATTCTCTTGTGTCGTGCGGCAGATCCTGAAGACTTGGCAAAAAAGATTAACCTCCTGATTAATAATAGAACTCTTCGTGAGCATATTGCCGTGGGAGGATTCGAAGCTTATCAGGCAAATTGTACGCCGGCAATTATTGGTAGCAAACTTCTCGATGTTCTTAAACGGGCTATATAAATCACTGCTTTGCGAGATAGTATGACAACGACAGAAGATATTGAAGGATGTCAAATATTACTGTATTATGTTCCGCTAGCGTGAAGGATATGAATATTTCAAGAAATGCCCATCGTTTCGGTAATAATCCCAACATACAATAGACCAAACCTTATATTAAGGGCGATTAAGTCTGTTTTACAACAAACCTTTCAGGACTTCGAAATTATTGTCGTTGATGATGGCACGAAAGAAAGAGCCGAGAATGCTGTGTTGTCACTACACGACGATAGAATTATCTATATTAAGCACGAAGTAAATAAAGGCGCCCCAGCTGCCAGAAATACTGGACTGATGCATGCTCGTGGTAAGTATATTGCGCTTTTGGACGATGATGACGAATGTTTTCCAAGACGACTTGAATTGCAGGTAGAAGCTTTGGACCAGAATTCAGAAGTAGGTCTTGTTTTTAGCTCTTTTGAACTTTTTGAGAAAAATAGAGCAGTAGATAAGTTGATGACTAAACCACTTACGCCAGGATCGCCAAAAGAAGAGATATTGCGACAAAACTTTGTTTTTAATACAACAATAATGATACGGAAATCGTGCCTTGATGGCGAACAATTTTTTGACGAAAGTTTTCCTAAAAATCAAGAATGGGATCTTGTTATCCGACTTATGGAAAAAACAAAATTTCTTTTAATTCCCGAAAAGCTTGTTCGAGCGTATGTCCTTGGTGACGGCGAACACTTGGGCTCAATTTCAAATATGCCAAATATCATCCGTGCCAATGATATGCTTATAACCAAACACGCCAAATTATATGCAAAATATAAAAAATCTTTAGCCTTCCGTTATTTTACTAATGGGCTCCTAAAAAGAGATTATGATAATTTTTCTGATGCAAGGAGAGATTTGTTTAAGGCATGGCGTATTGATCCTTTTTCTTGGTTATACGCAAAAAACTTTATGGCGACCATGTTCGGCAAAAAAATACTCATGTTTTTTAAGGGTCTAGAAGAATACGGGCCATCAAAGGTAATTAATGACATGCGAGATTTCTCAAAGCAATGGTATCGCATGAATAAAAATAATATCTTATTCAAATTTGTTGCAGATATTACGCGTAAAGCACGGAACAATAACTATTTTCAGAATTATCTTGAACGGAGCCAGGCCATATTTCAAGTTAAATCTTTGATTTCAAAAATGTATGACGATCGAAGGATGACCAAACAAGCAAAACAATATATCCATGAATTTAAGAAAAAAGGACTATTTAAATTGTCAGGGCATGTTTTTGGCTCGACGGGCCACTATGATGTGCTTGTCCTTTATGTTCTAACGAGAATAAAAAAACCAGCTATTGTTCTTGAAACTGGCGTTGCCAGTGGCAGGTCTTCCAATGTCATTTTAGAGGCGCTTGCAACGAATGGCGTAGGGGAGCTTTATTCTATTGATCTGCCAAAGTATTTTGATGGGGCAATTCCGCATCAGGTGGCTTCTGGCGAGAAGGATGGTCATCTGGAATACGAAGGATTTATTTCTTCTCATAAAACGCCCGGATGGCTTGTGCCACAAGCATTGCGATCTAGATGGCATCTATTGTTAGGTGATTCTAAAATACTCCTACCAGATACTTTGGATAAGTTGGGCGCTATTGACATATTTTTTCATGACAGTGATCATTCATATAATATGATGACATTTGAATATGGTATTGCTTGGCCCCAGGTAGTGGCCGGAGGTTTTCTATTATCTGATGATATCAAATGGAACAATGCCTTTCATGACTTTATAGAAAAAAATCATCCATCATTTCATGAAACTATTGGAGGTTTTGGCGTGGCATTAAAGTAAATAAAGGGAAAATGAGAATTAATTTTCTATTGCCACATCTAAAACTTTCCGGAGGCATTCATGTTGTGATTAAATTTGCAGAGGAGCTATCTAAAAGAGGGCACGATGTTATTGTTGCCACCGAAAATAAAAGATGGACAAGATATATACAGAATTTATTTAATAACCACCCACTTTTATCTAAAGGTAGTAATGTCAGGATTCTTAGAGTGAAGAATTTCTCAGATCTTCCCGATGCGGATATTTGGGTTGCCGATTCATGGAAAGTTGCTGAAAAACTATATGTCATTAATACGCATGGCGCTAAATTTCAGCACATTCAGCATGACGAGAGAATGTATCATGGAAATCCCGCAGATGTTGAGAGGGTCTTTCGTTTGCCTCTAAAAAAATTTGTAAATGCAACATGGCTTTATGAAATATTTAAGAAAGAATTTAACCAAGAGACAGAAATTCTTTTTAATGCAATTGACTGTGATCTTTTCAGCCCAAACAAAAGGGATAGGAAAGACAATGATACAGACATACGAGTTTTGGTCCTCCACCATGATTACGGATGGAAGGGGACTAAAGAGGGCGCTGATATAGTCAGAAAGCTACAAAAGATTTATCCAAATATTAAGTTGATTTTATATGGAACTAGAATGAAAAAAATTGACATGCCATGTGATGAATACCACTATAATGCTGTTGGAGAAAAGCTGGCTCGTATCTTTGCTAATTCCGATATATATCTTGGCTGCTCCATTGACGACAGCCGTCCCATTGCCCATCGCTGGGCAATGGCATCCTGTTCTGCGCTAGCTATCTATGATAATGTCAGTGTCGCTGATTACGCAACTGACAGAGAGATGGCCCTTATAGCGAAAAAGGGTGATACAGAAGACTTATCCAACAAGCTAGAAGAATTAATCGCGCACCCCGACCTTAGAAAGAAAATAGCAGATAACGCTCTGAAGTTTGTTCGCAGTCTTCCAACCTGGGAAAAGTTGACCGATAAATTGGAGAGCATTTTTAAAGAAGCGATTCTCAATAAATAAGAAATGATTTTAATCACCGGAGCAAAAGGATTTATAGGCTCTTCGTTGCTGACTTTTCTTGGTAAAAGAGGATATGATGTTGAAGGAATTAATGAAGAGATTTTAGATATTGAGAAACTGAGACCACACTTCAAGAATGCGGAATTTGTGGTTCATCTAGCAGCAAAATTAAGCCCAGAGCAAACCGAACAAAGACCGCACGATTTTTTTCAGGTAAATGTCGCAGGAACGATGAATGTGGTTAAGCTTTGCATTGAATATGGATGCAAGCTGATAAATACAAGCTCGATTACGACTAATACAGAATATGGAATCAGCAAAGTTTTATCCGAAGAGATGGTTAGATTATATGTGAAGCATCATGGTCTACGCGCAGTAACAATCAGGCCATGTATTATTTATGACGAGAATTGCGACAGTAGATACCCGTATATCAGTAAGCATTACCCTTTAGGAAAACTTGTTGAAGATATAGAAAATATAATCATTCATGATAATTTTAGAAGATATAAAGTTTATAAGATCGGAGGTCTGGGCCAAAAAATCTATTTTGAAGAAATCGACCTCTTGAAAAAGAAGATAAAACAAATATTCAGCCTTATCCGTAAACCTTTTTAGCATTGTTATTATGATGAATAATCCAAAGAAATGCACTCAGAAAGATATCAATAAGATCTGGATAAAAAAATGGGAAATAGTGCGCGGGTTAAGTTCGAGAGAAATTTTTAACAGTCGTCTTTTCCCCGAAGCATTTCCGGTTATTAAAAAATATATCCCAAACAAATTTAAGAATCTTCTTGATGCTGGCGGCGGAACCGGTAAATTTGGGTTGAAGTTAGCCCAAGAATTTCCAGAAAGTTTTATTACGATTTCGGATATTCTGGACGAATCCCTCTCGATTGCGCGGGAGCTTGCGGTGGAGACGGGGATCAAGAATGTGTGGTTCAAAAAAGACGATATCCTGGCGAGTGCTTTTCCCGATAACCATTTTGATGTGGTCTTTTCGGATGCAATGATTCAGTATCTTCCAGACTATCGGAAAGCAATCCGAGAAATACGAAGAATCACTAATCCCGGCGGGAGGATAGTGATTACAGCGGTCAATTTTTGGAACTTCCATACGCTATACAAGTGGCTGCTCGCGCTGGCAGGAAAAGAATATCAGTACGGATACGAAAAATCATTTTCAAAACGAGAGCTGACGGAAGCAATGGAAAAAGAGGGAATACGAGTTATCGCCACCGACGGATTTTATGTGGGCTACGGAATATTCAGGCTAAGAAGTCATCATCAAATATTCCGTTTCTTGGGTCGCCTAGTCAATCGATTATCTAAAATTTTAGACAAATTTACAGACCGATTTTTTTCAAGAAATTTTGGATTTGATATAGTGGTAGTAGGTCAAAAATAGTATTTGGCAATGAATACACTCGATACGGTCGAAGAACAACGGCAACTCAATTATTATGATCTCTGTATTTCTAACAAAGATTGGAATCGCGGGGACTTGAAAGATGCAATGGATTTTATCAGAAAACTATATGAGAGTGGAAATATTAAAGATATGCTAGAAATTGGATGTGGAATGGGCGATATTGTATCACAGTTGCCGACGAATTTGAGATATACCGGCATAGATCCTGTTGAATACCCAATCTCACAAGCTAAAAAGAATTATTCGAACCAAACATTTGTAGTTAGTTTTGCTGAAAATATGCCATTTGATGATTCTAGTTTCGATTTTATATTTTCGTTTCAGACAATTCAGATGATAAAGAATCCAAGGCGTGTCTTAAATGAAATCGTCCGAGTCACAAAACCAAATGGATATATTCTTTTGATAGCTCCAAATATGGAGTGCCCATGGAGCAGAAGCAATTCTCTCAAGCACTATTCTTGCTTAAAATTAGTCATACTGACAATTAAAAGATCCCGTGATTTATTCTTACGATTTTTTTGCAGATCAACATTTAGGACTATTCCAGAAACATACGCCGAGGTTACTGGCGATTATGATGGCAAAGATAACGACTTGAAATATTTATTGAGTGTATGGGAAATTGTTCACTACCTTAAATCGCACGGATTTAAAGATATAGGAACAAAAAAATCAAAATACAGTTGGATGAGATGCATTGATGTATTGCAGTATTATGGTGGCGGTATGTATCTGCTTGTCCAAAAGAAATAATGAAAATTCTTGGCATATCTTGTTTTTATCACGATAGCGCTGCCTGTCTTGTGGTTGATGGCGAAATAGTAGCTGCTGCCCAGGAAGAACGATTCACTCGTGTGAGGCACGACGATAATTTTCCGCAGAATGCCATCGATTTTTGCTTAGAGAGAGGGGGGACGACATCGCGAGATCTGGATTTGGTGGTGTTTTACGATAAACCATTCCTGAAACTCGAAAGACTTTTAGAGTCGTATCTCGCCTTTGCTCCATCTGGTTTTAGATCTTTTATTACCGCCATACCTATTTGGTTGAAAAAGAAGCTTTGGACGGAGCAACTAATAAGAAAAAATCTGGATTACAAAGAGAAAATACTTTTCACCCAACATCATCAAGCACATGCTGCTTCGGCATTTTATCCGTCTCCCTATCAAGAGGCTGCCTTTTTGACGGTTGATGGCGTCGGCGAATGGGCAACAGCATCTTTTGGAGTCGGTTCGGGTAATAAACTTGAGATTAAAGCGGAATTAAAATTTCCTAGTTCGCTCGGTCTCCTCTATTCGGCTTTTACTTATTATCTGGGCTTTAAGGTTAATTCTGGCGAATATAAGGTGATGGGATTGGCGCCTTACGGAATGCCCAAATATAAAAATCTTATTTATGAGAAATTGATTGATCTGCGAAATGATGGCTCATTTGCTCTTCATTCAGAATATTTTAATTACACAGTCGGCCTCACGATGACTAGCGATAAGTTTAATCAGCTCTTTGGGGGTCTTCCGCGAAAACCAGAGTCTAAACTTACTCAAAAGGAGATGGATATCGCAAGATCCATACAGGAAGTTACTGAGGAGATCATGTTAAAAATGGTTAATCACATACACAAAGTAACAGGGCATAAGTTCCTTTGTTTATCTGGTGGTGTAGCCTTAAATTGTGTTGCTAATGGGAAAATCTTGCGCGAAGGTCCATTTGATGATATCTGGATACAACCAGCTGCTGGCGATGCTGGTAGCGCGGCCGGTGCCGCTTTATATGCCTGGTATACCTACACTGATCATCATCGAATAGTCGACGGTGTCACAGATAGCATGAAAGGAACTTTCCTCGGCCCAGAATACTCAGACATTGATATAGGGGTGATGTTGGAAAAATATGGAGCCAGATATGAAAAAATTCAAGACAGCAATGAACTGACCATGAAAACGGCCGAGCTTTTGGCTCATGGGAATGTCGTTGGTTGGTTCCAGGGGAGAATGGAATTTGGGCCACGCGCGTTAGGAAATCGTTCTATTTTAGGCGATGCTCGTGATCCAAAAATGCAATCTCGTATGAATTTGAAGATAAAATTCCGAGAAAGTTTCAGGCCGTTCGCTCCATCTGTACTGGCAGAATGTGTTTCCGAATATTTTGAGATTGGCAGACAATCTCCATATATGCTGTTAACGGCAGATATTAGCAAGAATCATCGTCGTCAAATAACGGGATACGAACAGAAATTATGGGGAATAGATAAACTGAATGTTATTCGTTCAGATATACCGGCGGTGACTCACATAGATTACTCTGCGCGTCTCCAAACGGTTGATCCAATCACTAATCCGCTATACCATCAGTTGATATCTGATTTTTACAAACTGACGCAATGTCCTGTCATTGTAAATACATCATTCAATGTGAGAGGTGAACCAATTGTTTGTACGCCTGAAGACGGATTCAAGTGTTTTATGAGAACGGATATTGATTACCTGGTTATTGGCCACTTCGTGTTATCCAAAAAAGATCAACCCGCGTTTAGCGACAATGAAGATTGGCAGAAAAAATATGCACTTGATTAAAAAAGAGTCGTTAATCAATTCAATCCTTGTTGCTGCTGGCATTGCCGTTGCATTGGTGATTGCCGAAGTGTTTTTAAGTTTGATTCCTCCTAAAGTAGAGTTCCTCTCCGACGCGGTGCTACCTTATAAAAGGCCACCATTTTTTGATGGGCGTGATGCAAACGGCTTTCGTAATAAAGAAACCACTCAGCAAGCCGATATCGTTGCCATAGGAGATTCTCAGACCGAAGGGGCTAATGCCGAGACATATAGTGAATCTTGGCCGGGATTTCTAGAAAAAATATATGGGAAAAGTACATATCAGCTTGCTGTGGGAGGATATGGTCCTGCAGAATATTCATATCTTCTTCATACGCAGGGGCTGCCATTATCGCCGAAACTTGTGATAGTCGGATTGTATATCGGTAATGATGCCCCGAATGCCTACAACTCTGTATACGGGAATATATATTGGCAAGATCTGCGACTATCTAATATCAGGGAATATATTCCGAAACTATCAGACCCAAATGAAGAACTAATCCTCCAACATGGGGTTGATCCGACCTCTTCGAAATTTAAGTTGTTACAGCGGAGGCGATGGCTGTCTGCTCATAGCCGCGTATATAAATTATTAGGGCATGTCACATGGCCATTAAGAGTCAAGCTGGGACTTGCGAGTAGCCATGAAGAAAAGAAGAAAATGGTAGAAGATATTTTGAGTCGACAAAACGAAGTGGCTATATTGTACAAAAATGATTTCATTGGGACCATATTAAGGCCGAAGTACCGTTTCGATGCAGTCGATGTCCAGGACGCACGGGTCAAGGAGGGTTTGAGGCTCACAGAAAAGATACTTGGACGTGATGCAGCTCAGATGAAAGAAGCTGGCATACAGTATATGATAGCAATCATTCCGACCAAAGAGCTGGTTTACGAAGAATATTTTAAGAAAATCAATCAGTCGGTTGATCCTGAACTTGCTGACTTTGCCTCTAAGGAATTGAGATTTAAACAGGACATTATCTTATTCTGCTTGCATAACCATATTGTCTGCTTAGATCTCCAACCTGCACTGACTAAGGCACTCGAATCGAACCGAACTATATATCCAAGGGATCATGATAGTCATCCAGTCTCGGAAGGCTATAAGGTAATGGCAGAGGCCATACATTCCTTTATTATGAATAATAAAATTCTACGATGATAAACGAACTATTCGCAGAGATCAAGGATATAGAGATATCAAAGTCGAAAATACGGACTTTTATCTCCGCTTTCACAATTTTCGCTCTGTTCGTTGTTGTGCTGGTTTTCAAGATTTCTGGTGGTTTTCGTGACACAACAATAGTTTTATTGGCTATTATCTTTATGGTAGGCATGTGGCGACCAATGCTCTTGCGATCGTTTTACAAAATAACGATGGCGGGTAGTATTTCCTTTGGTTTCTTCATGTTCAAATCCCTTCTGATAATGATTTACTATTTGATACTTACCCCGATCGCTGTCATTATGAGATTAACTGGCACAAAGGGACTTGAGAATGGTACAATAAACAAGAATAAAATAAGTTATTGGGTTACAGTTGATGATTGCGACAATGATCCAAGGCGTGTTGAGCATCCATATTAATCATGAGTAAATTCGGATCGATAATAGGTTTTTTGCGATTTCTTATGCATAGAAAGAAATTTTGGCTTTTACCGTTGGTAATAATATTATTACTAGTTGCAGTTTTAGCGATAGTAGTTCAGGGTAGTGCTGTTGCTCCTTTCATCTACCCACTTTTCTGACGATCGACAATACCTCGCTTCGATTGGTAAAACAATATGAAAATCGCAGTCATACCAACTCTTGGACGCGGAGACACACTTGCCGAAACAGTTTGTGATGGGCTTATACAGCTTGAGCGCAATGGCGAGCTAGAATTTAAGCTTGCAAGTGAAATGGAGGAGCGCCTATTATTGGACGACCATATCTTGCCACAAGAAGAGTTTGCGGCATTCGCCCACAGCGCGGATCTCTTATTTTTATTTTATAGCAAGAAAAAAACGAATACTGATTTAGTGGATCATCTTGGATTATGGAGAAAGACATGCTTCTTTGATGGTTCAGAGGTTGGGCAGAATAATCGTTTTGATTTTGCACTCCAGAAAGCAGTTTTAGACGGGACTTATAAAAACTATGGAGGTATTCGCGATGACATACTTAAAAAATGCCCGATATACTTTCGTCGTGAAAAACCGTATCGCGACGGCATTATTCCGTTGCCTTATGGCATTGAGACATCGTATGTGCGATATGTATATGGCACAAAGAAAGATATTGATTTCGTGTGCGTATTTGGACAGGACGAATATCCTTTATTGCGGCGGTATGCTAGAGAAGAACTCGTACGATTCTGTGAGAAGAACGGTTTTTCCTATCATATTGAAAAAACAAAAACACCCGAAGAATTCCGCCAGATTCTTGCGCGAGCAAAAGTTGGCGTATCAGTTGGTGGCGGCGGGTTTGACACCCTACGCTTCTGGGAAGTCTTGGGGAATAATTGCCTTTTAATGACGGAGACTATAGATATTTATCAGCCCGATAGTCATGAGCTGGACTATAGACGCATATGGCAGTTCAATAATCTGCACGATTTTCGATACCAGCTAGAACGGGTCGGCCATTTCCTAAGAGAAGAGTATAGAGAAGACAGTCTTGGCGATGAATACGCAGATATTTTAAATACACACTCATCAATTGCCCGAGTGCGTACAATTCTTGATAAAGCGCGAAAGCGCGGTATTATCTGACATGAAATACAAGGACTCGAAGAGCATGGTTCATGCAATAATTGTATTCGTTGCTTATGTAATTGGACTAGATCATTTGTCATTGCTCGCAAGATCGCGAAAGTATGGCACAAGGGCTATTCTTAGAGTATATATTGCTCTGGAAAATATTGGCGACAGTAATTCAGAGACAAATGGAGAGTACGCATTTTTGAAACGAAATATCATATTGCCCACAAACAACGACGAAACTATTGTGGTATTTGATGTGGGGGCTAATCGTGGAAATTATTCACGGATGGTGCTCGCGCTTGCCGATCAAAACGGCCGGCATGTTGAATTGCATGCATTTGAACCGATGCAAAAAAGCTACAAAGCACTTAGTTGCGATTTAATGTTACATCGTATGAATGTCCATCTTAACCAGTTCGCTGCTTCAAGTTCGGAAAAGATGATTACCATGTATGCCGATGAGCCAGATAGCGAGATTGCTTCTATCGCACCACGAGGCTTGCGTTATAAGGGGATTAGACTTGATCACAAAGAGACGGTTAATGCGCTTCGGCTGGATACATATATTGCCCAACAGGGAATCTCAAAAATTGATTTTATGAAAATTGATGTTGAAGACCATGAATTAGAGGTTTTGCGTGGTTTGGGCAATTTGCTTAATCCAGATATTGTAAGTTGTATTCAATTTGAGTATGGGGGAACATCCGGGACGCTGTTTGATCTCTATACCATACTAGAAAATTCTGGATATCATATTTATAGGACGACAAAAAATGGTCATCTTATTGCAAAGCCATATGATCCGATGATGGAGAAATTCTTTTCGAACTATATCGCGCAGGTTTAATCGTATCACTATGATGTGGCGTTCTCTATAACGCTTTCTGGGGTACCTTCATTAATAATACGACCATGATCCAGCACGACAACTTGATCAGCTTTCATGATAGTAGAGAGCCGATGTGCGATAACAATGATGGTGATGTTTCCGCGCAAATCGTGGATAGCCCTTTGGATAAGCTCCTCTGAAGAAGTGTCCAAGCTACTTGTCGCTTCATCTAAAACGAGAATATCCGGCTTACGCGCTAGGGCGCGCGCTAGCGCAATTCGTTGGCGCTGACCGCCTGAAAGTTTCACGCCGCGTTCACCCACGATAGTTTGCAGTCCATCTGGTAAATCCGCTATTACATCCGATAATTGTGCCGATTGTATCGCTTTTTGGATCGTCGCATCATCAATATGTTCGTCATAGAATCTAATATTCTGTTCAACAGTATCATTAAGGAGGAATGTCTCTTGCGGGACATACCCAATATGCCGACGCCATTGTGTCAGATGTACAGAGCGGATGTCAGTCCCGTCAATCGTGATACTGCCAGCGGTGGGCTCAAAAAGGCGCAACAGAAGGTCAACAAGGGTTGTTTTACCTCCTCCCGATGGCCCGATAATGCCGAACATGGCACCACGGGGAATTGTGAACGATATATCTGACAGCACATCCTGCTTTTCCTTATAACTAAAGGAAACATCTTCAAATGAGAGTGCTCGTGAAAATGTGAACGGGGCAGAGCCGGTATCAGCTTCGCTGTGCTGACTTGTAATTTCCTGATGTTTGAGTGCGGCCCGCAGATAGGGAGCCGAACTGCTTATATTTTGGATTTGGCTTTGGATAGACTGGGTAAAACCGAACATTTTCTGTACAAGGTAGATGACAACCGCGAATGCCGCAATATTGAATCCTGGTGTGCGATATGATATCAAAAATAGCACTGCGATGAACACATACACAGCTGGTTCAAAGAAGGAGTAAACCAGGTAACTGTAAAAAGAACCCATAACGGATGAATGGCGAAGTTGGTTAAAATATAAGGATCCGGTTTCTGTTACTGCATCCTGGCTCCCCATAATCTTTACGACCTTCGCACCAATAGTGCTCTGTGCAACATAATGACTCATGGTTTTTTGCATGGTCGAGACCATCTCAAACAGCTTTCGTGTTCTGTAAAAAATCGGTTTGGTAAGGAAAAAAGAAATACCCCCGAATGCGAGCGTGAGAAGTGTGATCTTCAGCGAGATACTGACGGCAACCATTGCATACATCAGAAAACTAGTGAGGATGAGAATGGTAGAACTGACATTTCCTAGGATGCCTGCGCCATTCGGTATATCAAACAAGAGGACACGCTCCAGATATCCTACCTTTTGGTCCAGTAAATACGACCAGGATGCATGAGTTGCCTGGCCGAATAGTGTTTTTTGTTGCTGGAACACATATCGCGCCACGATTCTGTCGCTGGTGAATTTGGCATAGAATGTGGCAAACGCCTTTCCAATGAAGAAAACAACAATCAGGAGCATGAGAAACGCCGGATGGACCGGAAGGCGAAGCACTCCCGTGACGATACGCGTAGCGAAATCGGTACCCGGTATTGTTTGACCGGTTGCAAGCGAAAAAAGTGGAATTGCGGCGCCAATACCAATGCTTGCAAAAAACCCACTGACCAATCCTAGGATCGTCATCACGAGGAGCTGATATTTATAGCCCCAGAAAGCACGCCGTATTATCCGAGCAATGGAAAATATTTTTCGTGTATTAATCATAGTGACTTTTCAGATTGTACCATATTTTGAAATATTTTCAACCATGGGCTTGGTATACTGCAAAATATGTGTTTAAATGAGTTTTGGTCATGTTTAGCGTTGCATTCATTGTGGGTCTGTTTCCGGCCGTTTCGGAGACATATATTATAGGGCAAATCGCCGGGTTGCTTCGTCGTGGAATAAAAGTAAGAATTTTTTCTTTTCATCGTGGTGATGCATCTTTTGCTGCAAAAGAATTTTCCGAGTATGACATGAAATCAATGGTAACATTTCTTGATTTTCCTGTCCGTTGGCCAAGTAGAGCTATCCTGGCGTGCAAATCAGCAATGCAGTTATTAAAAACAAATCCGATTTCTGTATTGAGGTCTCTAAATATAATTAAATATGGTGCGGATGCTTGGTCATTAAAACTTCTTTGCTATACTGGGCAAATATCAACCCTTGATACAGATGTTGTACACTGCCATTATGGGAAAATTGCCGATCAATTTAGGGTTCTTCGCGACATTCTCGGACTCAAACAGCCATGGATTACAACATTTTATGGTTCTGATGTAAGTCATATACCACATCAGAAGGGCAAATATATCTATTGCGAGTTAGCTCGGGCATGTCCGAAATTCTTGGTGATGTCAGAAGATATGAAACGACGCGTGATTGCACTCGGATTTAATCCAGAGAAAGTATTTGTTCATCCAGTTGGAATATTCCCAGAAAATTATCCCTTCAGAGAACGAGCAGATCATTCAGATCCAATTCATCTTGCTACGGTCGCGCGACTTGTTGAGAAAAAGGGAGTTAACGATCTCCTTTGTGCTCTAGTAGAAGTTAAAAATAGAACGGCGCGAGAATTTACATGCACCATTGTTGGAGATGGACCTCTTCGCGAATCTCTACATAAGCTTGCACGCGAAAAGAATATTGAGGATATTATAAAATGGACTGGTTTTATGCGCCAGGAAGATATGATTAATGTACTATCAGAGGCAGATATCTATATTCAGCCCTCAAAAACCGCCACCAGCGGAGATATGGAATAACAAAAAAGCTCTAACGGGATGAATGTTTCAATCTCACAAGCACTTGCAACTGGACTTCCAGTAATAGCCACTCGACACAGTGGGTTTCCAGAGCAAGTTATAGATGGTGTCAATGGATTTCTAGTCCCAGAAGGAAACCCGCAAGCGCTTGCCGATGCGATTATTAAAATGATTGAACATCCAGAATTATGGGCGCAATTTGGGCGAGCTGGTCGCGAGCATGTAATAAAAAATTATAACGCCGACACTCTTATGGATAAACAAGTTGAAATTTATAAATCACTCATAAATGATTTCTAAAATCCAAGCACTTCTTAAGCGCCCATTTATTTTAAATGCGGCATCGTTTCAAATCGGCTCTGTTGGCGCGATGCTCGTGCAGGCAATCGCCGGTGTAATTTTGGCTCGTATTTTGGGACCAAACGAATTTGGACGATATGCAATTGTGATGTCTATGGCGGCAATTGGTAGCGTGCTGTTGGGCGCTGGCGCTACAGACGCAATAGCACCAGTGTTGGCACGCGCAAAACACAGTCAGGATGACGACGAAATTCGCAATGTAATTCTTTTTTTAGGCAAATTTGTATTAATCACATCAGTAATCGTATTAATACTTGGATTAACAATGCCAATAATCGCACAGTATTTATATGGCGACGCATCAATTGGATGGTATGGGCTGGCAGTTCTTACAGCGGCAGCAATTTCAACAATGCTTTTTGCCCCGACACAGCTAGGATTGCAGGTTTTTGGATATATAGGACGACTTTCCATCCTTACTTTTTCCGATCAGTTTATTCGACAGTGTTTTGTCGTTACGCTCGTACTTTCAGGGTTTGGCGTACTCGGAGCATCTATTGGACATTTATTCGGAGCATTAATAGTTATGCTGACGGCCGGTTTATTTTGGATATATCTTCGCAGGAGTGCAACAAAACTTCCATCAATAAAATCTCTTTGGATAAAATATCCGCAAAACGGGAGAAAATATTTAGCGCCAACACTGTGGGTGCTTATAGATCGCAACCTTGCAATGCTTTATGGCGCCGCGCCCGTTGCAATCGCAGGATTATTTCTTGCTACCACCGATGTGTCGTATTTTAAAATTGCACTTGGATGGGTAACGCTAGCGCTTGCAGTGCTAAGTCCGATATCTACTTTATTAAATACGGAATTAGCGCGAATTCAGATTCAACAGCCAGAAAAACTTCGCTCTCGTTTTTTGCAGGTTACACTTCTTTCCGTGGCTTCATCTGCTGTAGTTACAGCCATGGCGGCAGTTGTCGCGCGTCCAGTTTTTAATTTGTTGTACGGATCGCAATATATAAATGCCGTGCCACTGGTTTATTGGCTTACCCCATTCGGCGCTCTTTTTGGACTTGGCATTGCGCTTGGTCCAATGTGGCGTGCTCTTAATATGGTGCGTTCATCTATAGTTATTAATCTCATTGTATTGGGAGTTGGCATCCCGCTATCCTTTGTCGCACTTCAGCAATGGGGCGCATTAGGAGCTGTTGCAATGGTCACTGGATGGTATACAATTTCGCACGCTGTTTCTTTTCTGTATCTTTTTAAATCGTTAAAAAGATTAAACAGCTGACAAGAAATAAAAAATGCGCTAGCATACTAAATACGATGAACGAACCAAAGCTCGCAAAATGGCTTCGCTGGATGATATATGCGACCGCACTTATCCCGCTTGTCATTTTTGCGCAATTTATGTCGCCGTTTCATGTCGGCAAAGTTCTCGTGTTTCGTACTCTTATAGAAATAATGCTCGTACTTTATGTACTTTTGGTGTGGCGCGATCCGTCATATTTGCCAAAGCGCCACCCGATTTTATTGGCAGTCTTCGCGTTCGGGCTAATATTTACCATCACAACAATCACATCGGTTGCCCCAATACAATCATGGTGGGGCACACTTGAAAGGATGGGCGGACTTTTTAATTTTTGGCATTACATCTTTTTCTTGACGATGATGGTTTCAGTTTTGCGAACTCGCGAACACTGGCAGACACTTATTGATTTGACCGTGTGCGTTGCCGTTGTTTCGGCACTCTATGGATTTCTCCAAAAAACTCACTGGGCAACAATTATCGGTGCAGACGGTCGCACGCGACCATTTGGAACGATTGGAAACGCCGCATTATTTGCTGGCTACGAATTGCTCGCATTGTTTTTTGGTTTAACAGTACTGTTGGGACGACGGCTTCAAAACATTGCGACATCAAATAATGGGTGGCCTCTTGTCTGGTGGGGCATTGGCGTGTCCATTCTAATATCCTTAATATCTTATGTATTCGTGTGGATGAGTGCCACATGGGTAGTGCCACTAGGCATTACGATGCTTGGGATTTATCGCATTTTTGCATCATCGGCGCATGGACGAATCTTATTTTATCGTGTCGCACTTGGCATAATATTTCTTGCGATTATCATAACGGCTGTTCGCGGATCATTACTCGGCATTGCCATAGGAGGTGTGGTGCTTTTATTGGCCGCCAGCACAGTTGGCCGTTCACATAAGGCAAAGATATTCCTCCTTACGCTTGTAGCTGGTCTGGGGGTTTTTGTAATTGGCTCGCTGTTACTCCATAATTCAAAATTTGTTAAATCATCATCATATTTAAGTCGCGTAACAGATTTTTCTCCGGCAACTTATACAGTCCAAACTCGTCTTTGGACATGGACATCCGGTCTGCAAGGATGGAAAGAAACACCAAAAACAATCCTTCTTGGATGGGGTCCAGAAAACTTTAATGTTCCATTTGGAAAACACTTTAATCCGAATCATTTTAAGGGTCCAGGAGCAGAAACATATTTTGATCGCGCACACAATATGTTTATTGAAGTACTTGTAACAATGGGGATTGTGGGCGAGATTGCTTATCTTGCAATTTTCGTCGCACTATTTTTCACTTTTGCGAAATTGATGCACGGCAGTCGCGATCAGAAGGCACTTGCAATCGGCGGACTGGCACTTGTAATAGCGTATATGGTTCACAATTCATTCATATTTGATACTTCCGCAAACTTTGTTGTATTTTTTATGATTCTTGGATTCTTTATATCCGAAGATCAACCAGTAATAGAAATACCAAGAGCACCATTGAAAAGAATTCCAGAGAAACAACTTAGTAATACACAAAAAGTATCAGCAGTAGCAATGGCGATTGTTGTGTCTGTCATAATCTTTAAATACAACATTCAATCTGCACGAGCGAATTTTATATCTACACGCGCAATAATTTCTGAATGGCAAAATGATTGGCCAAAAGCAATCGCAAGATATCATCAAGCAATTGCCTTTACCGTCCCAGGGCATTATGAAATTCGTCAGCGATTCGCGCAGTATGTACTTGATGTGTATAGCGCAAATTCATCAAAACTTCCGACCGGATTTGTAGAAGAAGTACAACGCGCAATTGTGGCAGTTGAACAAAATAAGCAAGAAAATAAATCCGACTATTTGCCACTCCTTTATCTGACCCGTCTTTATGCAACGCTAGGCAAAATTGATATTACTAGCTCCGCAAATGCAACGGCACTAGACTATGCTAATCAGGCGCTAAAATTATCGCCGACTTTTGTGCGCACATATTACGAAATAGCCTTCGTATACAATACTTTGCATGAATATGATTCGGCTATATTGAATTTCAAAAAAGCCGCCGAGCTAAATCCAAATGTTGCGCTAACCTGGTGGTATCTTGCAACGATAAAATCACAGCAGGCATCAAGTGTTAATAGTAACGAAATGCGTCGCGAGGCTTTGGATTATGCAAAAATTGCCATTGAAAAGGGATACGGTTCAAGTGAAGACGAAAATCTGCGCATCATTGATATGGCGATCAAACTCAATGATATACAATCTGTTGTCGTTGCGGCAAAAAGACTTGTTGCCATGAATCCTGATAAAATAACATATTGGGAAACACTAATTGCCGCTCAAGTCAGATTGGGACAAAACAAAGAGGCGATTGAAACAATTCGCGCAGGGCTCGCAAATCCAATTGTTGGCGCCGACGCAGATTTTCGCGCCAAAGCCGCTAATCAGCTTGAAGCACTCGGCGCAACAAGCAATTGATTGTATTACGATACTAGGTGTCGTCTTTTTCGCAATTCTCTTTTCTTTCGTACTCAATATCTGTAATGCCTCGCTCTTCGCACTACAGAGCACATCAGAATCTCGCCCTCCCCAGCCCAACCGAGTGGGGCTGGGTTCAGCTCAAACAGCTGATGCAACTGAAGTGTTCATATCGCTTGGCCATTTGATATGCCGACGCACCTTCAAGAGAAAAAGAATTGCGAAAAAATATTAAACTAAAAAACGCCACATTAAGCGGTCTCCACCCATTTTTTGTGTTGATTTTTGGGATAAGAAATTGGATAATTAGTGATGATGGGCAAATTTAATTTCAAAGACGAACAAGACTTTGAAAAGGTTAGGGTTGAGGCTGAAACATTTTACGCTTCTATTGGTGAAGTCCGCTGTCCTTACTTTGACGAAAAAGTCAGTTTTAATGCTGAAGGGTTGAGACATCTGAAATTCAAATCAGATATGGTTGCTCGTTCGCATTCCGAACAATACACCAGATTGAAGCTGTTGATTTTCGCGCCACAAGTACTTTCCTTGTCGCGTACAGTTCAGGGGATTTGGCACACTAAACATTTTGAGAGGATTCGCATCCATGGTCGCACCGATACAATTCTTAAATCCATTTCTTTCTATGAATTTATATCAGTTTTAGAAAATACAAGAGTGAAGGTAATTGTTAAGCAGATTGATGATGGCCAGAAATTCTTTTGGAGTGTTATCCCATATTGGAAAATTGATTCCGCAAACAGTCGACGAGTCTTGCATAGCGGAGATCCAGAACACGACTAAACTAAAAAACGCCACATTAAGCGGTGTTTTTTAGTGGTGCCTGGTTACAGCTTGGATAGCCGTGACAGGGCGGACCCTCCAAGAACCGAAATTATTGTAGCAAGTAAGTTATCCACAATCAAGCTGTAAATTCCAGCCCACTTTTTGTGTTGATTTTTGCGGATGATTGTGGGATAAAAGAGTTATGAAAAATTTAGAAGAATTAACAAAACTAGTCACCAAATTTCGAGATGTCCGAGACTGGAAGCAATTTCATAATCCAAAGGATATGGCGATATCCCTTGTTCTTGAGGCCGGGGAAGTAATGGAACATTTCCAGTGGAAAAATGCGGACGAGATGGCTGATCATTTGCAAACAAGAAAAGAGGAAGTCGCCGATGAACTTGCCGATGTATTATATTGGATTCTCTTGATGTCTCATGATTTTAAAATTGATATTAGCGATGCGCTAAAGAGTAAGCTCAAAAAACAAAATAAAAAATATCCTATTGAAAAAGCAAAAGGAAGGCATACAAAATATACTGAGCTATAACAATATTTAGATGGACTTTAGTTCGGCACTAAACCAAAAACAATTCTTCAGATTTACTGGGCCACCGGAGCATTGGTTAACGGCTTTTTAAAAATTGGGAGGTTGAACCTACAAATCCCGAATTCTGCCGAGAACATATTTTCTTGAAGGTGCGACGGTATAAGTAGCAAAAGTAATATTGATTATCGCAGGTGAGAGCGATAAATTCAGCGCGTAGCAATTGAGTCCCGCCATGGCGGGACGAAAAGCGGAGCATTGGTGTGCGATCACAAGATAATCAAATCTACTGAGCGAATATTTAACAACCCATAGAATCTAAAAATCACTATCTTCCCGCTCTTCGCAATGCGATGCTGATAGTTTTGAGAATTATCTCAACATCAAGGCCAAATGATCTGTGAGCGATATAGTAAAGATCGTATTCAACCTTTCGTATTGCATCTTGAATGGACGCATAGTAATAAGGCGGATTAATTTGAGCCCATCCAGAAAGTCCAGGCTTGATGAGGTATCGTTCTGGATAAAATGGGACATGCATTTTTAATTGCGAATCAAATTCTGGCCGTTCTGCGCGCGGTCCGACAATAGACATATCTCCGCGGAGAATATTCCAAATTTGTGGTAGTTCATCAATTCGCGTTTTTCGTAGAAAACGACCAAACCGTGTAACGCGTGGATCGTTTTCTTGTGCCCAAACAACACCGGTCTTTGCCTCCGCATCAGGAATCATCGTGCGAAATTTTATAAGAGCAAACGGCTTTCCGTGTAATCCGGTGCGTCGCTGATGTATAAATGGATATCCTGGCGATGTTATCCATATTGCCGCGACAACAAATGGAGAAATAATCGCAACCGGAATTCCCAATAAAATCGCACCAAAAATATCAAATCCACGCTTTAGCGTTTCGTATGATTTTTTTGATCCTTCTGCAATATTTTCCAGAAACCACGCCTGATCAATTGCATCCAATGGGACACGACCGGTAAGCTGTTCTGCCAGCGAAGAAAGTTTTATGAAGTCAATTTTCTTTGGGAGAGCTTCAAATAACAAATCTATAATTTCATCGTGTGAATATACTGCCGGACTAATAACAATAAGATCAACCAATTTTTGGTCAACCAATTGAGCAAGATCTGAAAGTTTTGTTAACACAGGCCATCTTATGGTTCGCGTGGCAACGCCAAGCGATTCTTGTCCGAGCTGTACAATACCATTTACAGAATATCCAAATTGAGGATTTTCGTGAAGAAATTCTGCAAGATCAAGAGACGCATCATTTAGGCCTACCATGATTACGCGCTGTTTGCCGCTTCTAAAAAGTATTGTGTTGATTGTCGCACGCACCAAAACCGTTAACGCTGTCACAATAATCATAAACAAGAATAGATTTGCGCGAGGTGTAATTGCAACAACGGCGACCAAGTAAAAGAAACTGATTGCCAACAGACTTGCCATAATTACTGCCTGCCCTAGTCGTTCAGCGAAAACTCGCCCATTTTGAAGCGTACGATGCTCGTATAAATTGGCGATATAAAGCGAGACAAGCCAACACACTAAAACAGCGGTAAATGGTTGCCAATGAATGCTCCATTGTGCATTAAATTGCTCGTCTCCATAACGGATAAGCAAAGATACCGCAAGAGCGGTATAAAACACGCAAATATCTATTATTCCAAGAGTAGATCCGCGAATCTGCATATATTACCTATTATACATAAGAAATATAGATTAGTCAAAGGGCGTGAAGTCTTCAGTCATGATAGTATGTCTAAATGCGACGAATTTTCATAGTATTATTGTTAATTTCCGCACTCTTGCCACTTAGGGCGGTGGCCCGCCTAGACTCGGCGAGGCTGGCTGATGTTTATGGTCAAAACATGGTTTTTAATGTTGACCCGTCTTATGATTTTGCAATGGCATCGCAGATAAATGCCACGCTACGAGTTGTAAGTAATCACGCCTATTTTTATGTAGATGACAGATTTTGGAACGAATTATCATCAGGCCGAGCGTCTGCCGTTTCAGACAAACTTCAGCAACTTGCAACTGCATTTGATCAAACTATTTATCCCATTGAGACTGCTTTGTGGGGCGCCGAAGCAAATCCGGGAATTGATAAAGACCCGCATGTTGTCATTTTGCTTGAACGATTGCGGAGTAATTCCGGAGGATATTTTTTAACAATTAATGGATACAGAAAAGATATTTTCCCAGATTCAAATATGCACGAGATGGTATATTTGAGTGCCGGCGCGCTTGAAGTCGGCGATGCGCCTGGATTATTAGCGCATGAATTTCAGCACTTGATTTCATTTAATCAGCGCGAACTATCAAATAAGGCACAAGATGAGATATGGTTAAATGAGTTGCGATCAGATTATTCTCCGACAGCCGTAGGGCTAAATAGCATTTTTGATAAAAGCTATCTAGAGACTCGCATGGAAATATTTCAGAGCGATCCGTCGGATTCGTTAGTTGGATGGAACGGTGATTCTGGAGATTATGGGATTGTTTCTATGTTTGGGCATTATCTCGTAGACAGATATGGAGAGAAAATGCTCGCGGAAGTTAGTGAACTCCCAGAAATTGGCATATCGGCAATAAATCATTGGCTGTCAATCAATAAAAAGATGGAACGATTTGACGATGTATTTGCGGACTGGATGCTCGCAGTCGTTTTAAATAATCGCTTATATGATTCCAGATTCGGATATTCTCGCATCGGATTAAACCAATTTCATATTTCTCCGCAGACCGTAGTTTCTTTCACTCCAAGCGAAGAAAGCTCAATTGTCTACACAATCGCTGAATGGCAACCGACCTGGATGAATGTTTTATTCACAGCACCACCGACAAGCAAAGGGCTGGAAATTAAAATACAGCCAAATACGGGCGGAACATGGTCTGGGAAATTATTTGCTAGATATGCAGATGGCACGATTCGCACAGCATCTATTCGTGGGAATTTTCCTACAAGAATTCCCACAAAATCCGAATCATCCTCACCGATACAATCTATATTGGTTGCATTAACACAGGGGACAGACAGAATGATTGATGACACCGAAGCGATAATATATACCGCAACACTTTCTGTGTCGCCATCAGATTCGGCTGAAGAAGACATAAAAGACGGAGATCTTGTTCGTAAAATTAACGAAAATGATATTTATGTAATTTGGGGAAACTACAGAAGGTATATTCCTCTAAAGACATTAGCACTATATGGAATGCAAAATCGTGAAACGCGAGAAATATCACAAGAAATTTTTGCAAAGTACACAACATCAAATTATATTCGCGCAGATGGCGACAAAAAAGTTTACGCAGTTTGGCCGGACGGCACAAAGCATTGGTTAAATATTACCGCCCAACGATGGACTGACTCTGGCCGTGATTGGGGCTCAATCTTTACAGTAAATACTTCCGAGCTCAATTCATATAAAACCGGAGATGAGATCAAAAGGTAATTACTAGCAAAAGAATTAATTACACTAATTCGTCGCCAATCTCTTATTTCTCGTGCTCCTGTATTGTAATGCCTGCCTGACGGCAGGCAGGTCTCACTCTTCACACTACAGAGCGCATCAGAATCTCGCCCTCCCCAGCCCCACCGAGTGGGGCTGGGTTCAGCTCAAACAGCTGATGCGCCTGAAGTGTTCATATCGCTCAACCACTCATATTCCATCCGCACCTTCGAATAAGAGATCGGCGACTCATTAGTGCTGTATGGATAGCGAAGCAGAGGAATCGCTATTTAGCTCTATCGGGCTGGCAGTGGGATCCGCAAAGAATAATAAAATAGAGGCGTAGAGATAAATGGTGATTCCTATGGTGAGCTATCGATAAAACTCATTGACTCTTCTGCCAGTCTATCTGGATTGAAATTTTACAAAAATGCGCTACAATGGAGATGGCATGAAAATTGACATAAGAGCAAACCGTGTTGTTCTGAATGTTCCGTTAAGGACTTTTATTGAGGAAAAGCTTGAAGATATCGCACGGCGTTTTGGACCATCTCATGAGGTTCATGCGCAGGTGGAAGTTGGAATTCCTTCAGGACGACATCATTCTGGCGCAATTCATTATGCCGAAGTCAATCTTACTGTTGATGGCCGTTTATTTCGCGCAGAGGCGATACATCACGACCTTCACTCCGCGATCGTTGAAGTAAAAGACGACCTAAAAGTTCAATTACAAAAAATAAAAGGGAAATTTATAAGAAAAAATAAAAAAACATGAGCTTCTGGCAGGCACTTTTCTCAAATTCCAACGACCGGCTAATCCGGTCGTTGCAGCCATTGGTGGATCAAGCCAATTCTTTTGAGGAATCAATGGAAGCAAAATCCGATGATGAACTTCGTGAATGTACGAAGCAATTTCGTGGGCGTCTTAACTTAAGTGAATCATTAGACGATTTATTAGCCGAAGCATTTGCCGCGGTTCGCGAAGCGTCAAGACGAACTTCAGGGAAAAGACATTTCGATGTGCAATTTATGGGTGGGATCGCACTTCATCGGGGCATGATTACACAGATGGCAACCGGAGAAGGGAAAACTCTTGTTGCAACATTACCCGTGTATCTCAACGCGCTCACTGGCGACGGAGTGCATGTGGTTACGGTAAATGATTACTTGTCACGCCGTGATGCGGTTTGGATGGGCGAAGTATACGAAGCTCTTGGAATGTCAGTCGGCGTTTTAAATCATGATACGAGTTATCGTTATGATCCCACGCACATTGCGAAAGAGAATACGGAAGCGCTAGATGCGGAACGCGATCAGACTGGCGCATTTCGCGTTGTTCACGAGTTTCTCCGACCTATCACGCGACAAGAAGCATATGCGACAGATATAACTTATGGCACAAATAACGAATTTGGGTTTGATTATCTGCGCGACAATATGGTGTCTGACAAATCACAAATGGTTCAGCGCGGTCACAATTACGCAATCGTGGACGAAGTAGACTCAATTCTTATTGATGAAGCAAGAACGCCACTGATTATTTCTGCTCCAGATGAAGAGTCCGGGGAGCTTTATCGGACATTTTCTCGTGTTGTCCCGCATCTTGTTGAAGAGGATGATTTTACGATTGATGAAAAACTGCGTACAGTCAGCATTACAGATAATGGCATTGAGAAGGTGCAGAAACAGCTCGGGATAGAAGATTTATACCAGGAGGGCGGAACGAGATATGTCCATCACCTTGAGCAAGCACTTCGTGCGCAGTCGTTGTTTCAGCGAGACAAAGATTATGTTGTTACAAATGGCGAAGTAGTAATTGTAGATGAGTTTACCGGTCGCCTTATGCCTGGCAGACGATGGTCTGATGGGTTACATCAGGCGGTAGAGGCCAAAGAAGGAGTTGCTGTTCAAAGGGAAAGCCGTACTTTGGCCACAGTAACATTCCAAAATTATTTCCGTTTATATAAAAAACTTTCTGGCATGACTGGTACAGCTCGCACATCTGCCGAAGAATTTCATGCGGTTTATGGTCGTGATGTGGCGATTATCCCAACTCATCGCCCAATGATTCGTAAAGATCTACAAGATCGTATATACAAAAGCGAACAAGGAAAATTTCATGCACTAATTGCCGAAATAAAGAAATGTCATGAATCCGAACAACCTGTACTTGTTGGCACGGTTTCAATCGAAAAAAACGAACTACTATCGCACATGCTTACTCGTGCAGGGGTAACGCATCAAGTGCTTAATGCAAAAAATCATGAGCGAGAAGCTGAAATCATCGCACAAGCTGGCAAGCCATCAGCAGTGACCGTGGCTACAAACATGGCTGGCCGTGGCGTTGATATTATTTTAGGAGGCAATCCCTCAAACGAATCTGATGCAAAGCGTGTGCTTAAAGCGGGCGGGCTTGCAGTATTCGGCACCGAAAGACACGAGGCACGACGAATAGATGATCAGCTTCGTGGACGATCTGGTCGTCAGGGAGATCCTGGCACAAGCCAATTCTTTGTCTCATGTGAAGATGAGTTAATGCGAGTTTTTGGTGGCGATAGAATCAAGTCGCTTATGGAGCGACTTGGAGTGACAGACGATGATGTAATAGAAAATCGTCTCGTGAGTCGTTCAATCGCACAAGCGCAAGAACGGGTTGAAGGACACAATTTTGATTCACGCAAACAAGTGCTTGAATACGACGATGTCATGAATCGTCATCGTCAAACGATTTATCGTCTTAGAAGTGAAATACTTTTTTCTGAAAATAATCGCGAGCGCGTCATAAATGCATTTGACATGACGATTCAGAGTTTAGTCACATGGCATATAAATGAAAACACCGGAGAGATTGATACAAAAGAGATTACAGATGCACTTCGTGGTATCGCTCCGTTCGCAGAGATGCTCGGAGATTCAATTTCTCAATATTCTGGAGGCAATAAAGAATCGCTTATTGAGTATTTAAAAACTGAAATAAGAAAATTATATGAAAAACACGAAGAAATAATCGGCGCAGGACAAATGCGTTTAATTGAGCGAGCAATTATACTTCGCATAATTGATGATGTGTGGGTTGAGCATTTGGAGACGATGGAATCGTTGCGCGATTCTGTGCGACTTCGTGCGTATGGCCAACGCGATCCGCTCGTAGAATACAAATTAGAAGCGCAAAGACTTTATAGCACGCTTTTATCTGTTGTGTGGAATCGTGTTGCATCCGTAATCTTTCGCATACAAGTCGACCCGCCTTTGTCCAACCAAGCAGGACTACGGCGAGGTGAACCCACCGCAGTATCTGAAAAATCCGAATTAGGCCGAAACGATCCTTGTTGGTGCGGATCGGGAAAGAAATATAAGCGTTGTCATGGCGCATAACAACGCGCAATCCCGTGATCCCGCTATGGCTGGATTTTACGGGATAAAAAGTGTCATGGGAAATAAAAAATGATAAAATAGCTGTATGTTGGTCACAATAATAAAAGAACCAATAACACGCTTTCGGTTACGAGAAATCGCTAAAGAGCGTTTTGGCGATTTGGTAAAAGGAGC
>Ga0209210_1000448_pt1 | contig 43573 bp, 41 predicted proteins | sample RifGroA1_FD_183991 | JGI IMG/M metagenome (GOLD analysis project Ga0209210, IMG submission 183991) | Contaminated groundwater microbial communities from Rifle, Colorado, USA - Rifle Groundwater A1 (SPAdes) (version 2) | ecosystem: Environmental > Aquatic > Deep subsurface > Groundwater >...
TACCGCCCCTTCCGTTACCTTTACCGAAAGGCCTGACTTTATGCTTAATTATCCTTCCATGGTCAAACAAATCCCCAGATACTGGCAGGAAGTGGCGCCATAACGATCTTACTTGCTCTTGAGGTTTACATCCTCGCATCCCTCCAGAGGCGGGCAGGCGCAAGAGCGATGTTACGGGGCAAACCCCATAAGGAAACTGCTTAGTGAAGTTCCGCTTCTTGACTTAAACACGATCTGCATTTAGAATTAAAGTAAATGCCGTCATTTGCGCCGGAAACAATTTTAACAATAGGAAAGCTTCCTATTACCAATACTCTCCTTAATACAATTCTTGTAGATATAATTCTAATCGGAGGAGCTTTTCATATCGGTAAAAAAATCACGATTATGCCCGACAACTTTCTTCAAAATATGGCAGAATTTATAATAGAAACTTTCTATAGTCTTACGGAGTCAATTAGCCAGCATGTTGCCCCCAAAATATTTCCCTACTTCATGACTTTCTTTTTGTATATATTATTCATAAATTGGAGCGCGCTCATTCCCGGAGTCGGGTCAATAGGTTTTTTTCATGAACATGAACTCGTACCGCTTTTCAGAGGCTCTACGAGTGATCTGAATACTACGCTTGGATTAGCGCTTATATCTGCGGTCGCCACCCATTCGCTAAGTATTCAGACAATTGGAATAAAAGAATATCTCGGCCGATATTTCTCCCTCAACCCAATCAATCTCTTTATAGGAATTCTTGAAATCATATCGGAATTAACCAAAGTTGTTTCCCTCTCCTTTAGGCTATTTGGAAATATTTATGCGGGGGAAGTCGTATTGGTTACAGTATCTTCAATTTTCGCCTTTGCATTCCCTCTCCCATTCTTACTTTTGGAAGTAATCGTTGGCTTTGTTCAGGCTCTTGTATTTTCGATGCTGACCATGTCTTTCATGGCAATATTAACAACGTCTCACCAGAAGACGCACTAAAAGTATTTGCATGAATATAAATGATAGTGTAAGATGAAATACAGACGATAAAGGAGGTGAATTATGGAATTTAGTATATCGGGAGGTTTAATTATAGCTATAGGAGGTATAGGTCCGGCAATAGCAATTGGTCTTATTGGTACAAAAGCGATGGAAGCGCTCGGAAGAAATCCCGAAGCGTCAGCGAAAATTTTACCCGCGATGCTGCTTTCAATGGCATTCGCAGAAGCAATTGCAATTTATTCCCTAATATTAGCTTTTGGAAAATAATCTATTGAAGGGAAAATTTCCTTAATGTTCTTAATATATGGAAATAATAAAAAATTTTGGATTGAATCCTGTACTTTTGGGTGCTCAAGTATTAAATTTTTTAATTGTACTTTTCATATTAAAAAAAGTACTATATAAGCCGATTCTTGATGTCTTGAAAAAAAGACAAACTACAATTAGGGAAGGATTGGAACACGCAGAAAATGCCAGAATAAAGCTTGAAAAAGTACTTATTGAAGAAAAAAACATATTAAGAAATGCGCAGCTTCAATCAAAGAAAATAATTGAAGACGCAAAACAGGAACTGACAGTAGTTACCAGACAAGCAAACGAAGAAGCAAAAAATCACACGGAAAAATTATTAATTGATGCTAAAGAGCAGATTGCAAAAGAATCGGCAGCAACAGAAAAAAGGCTGGCTATGAACACCAGTAAATTGGCTGTCACATTCTTGGAAAAAACCTTGAGGGAATTCTTTTCATCCAAAGAGCAAAAAGAAGTTATTTCGCAGGCGTTGAAAAAAATGAAGAAAATTGATTGAGTATGAACAAAAAGAAAATAGATGAACTTATCGGAGCAAGCTATAGATATCTTGACCAAAAAAAGGTTGAAAAAATCGCTTCCCTTCTTAGCATCAAAGATTTAAAAAAGTATATCAACGGTTTAAAATTAGGAGAAAAAGAAAATACGCTTATTATCTCCAGCTCTTCACCTCTTAATAATCAAGACCTGAAAAAAATTATAAAACTTTTTCCTTACAAAAAAATTATTTTGGAAAAAGATCCGTCGCTTATGCTTGGCATGCGCATCGTAGATAATGACATTGTCTATGATTTCACATTGAAGAATTCACTTCATAGGATCCTTAGTTTCGTAGAACAAAATTATGATTGATAACAATAAAATTATAGGAACACTGGAAAAAATATTAACGGCATATGGCGGAGATGTCAAAATACAAAACGTTGGAACCGTTATCAAGAACACTGACGGCGTAATAACCGCATCAGGACTATCCCGGGCAATTATGGGAGAAAAAGTTATCTTCGAAGACGGAAACGCCGGAACCGTCTTGAATCTTGATGAAGAAAGCGTCTCCATAATACTCTTGGGGGAAACATCAAGCGTAAAAGAAGGAGACACTTTGAAAACAACAGGCAAGATGCTTTCAATCGAAGTGTCTGAGGAGCTATTGGGAAGAGTAATAGATCCACTCGGGAATCCGCAAGACAACAAGCCCAAAATAAAAAAAGGCAAAAATATGCCTTTGGAAAAAATTGCGGCAGGCGTTGTTGACCGTGAGCCTGTCTCCACACCCCTTAAAACAGGCATCAAAGCAATCGACTCCATGATTCCAATTGGCCGGGGACAAAGAGAGCTTATCATAGGAGACAGGCAAACAGGAAAAACTGCAATCGCGATAGACAGCATTATTAATCAAAAGTTTAATAAAAAACCTGTTGTTTGCGTATATGTAGCAATCGGGCAAAAAAAAAGCACCATAGCTCAGGTCATTGACAGATTAAACTCTGAAGGAGCAGGAAGCTACACCATAGTAGTATCCGCAAGCGCTTCCGATTCGGCCGCGCTGCAATATCTGGCTCCATATTCGGGATGCGCAATAGCGGAATATTTTCTGGACAAAGGAAGAGACGTTCTGATTGTTTACGACGACCTTACGAAACATGCTTGGGCGTATAGGCAAATTTCCCTGGTCTTGAAGCGGCCTGCAGGAAGAGAAGCATATCCCGGGGACATTTTTTATCTCCATAGCAAACTTTTGGAAAGATCGGTCAAATTGAATAAAGAAAATGGAGGAGGCTCAATAACCGCGCTTCCCATCATTGAAACACAGGCTAACGATATCTCTGCCTATATTCCAACAAATGTTATATCTATTACCGATGGCCAGATATACCTACAAACAGATCTTTTTAATGCAGGGATCAGACCGGCCATTAACGTCGGACAATCCGTATCGAGAGTCGGAGGCGCAGCTCAAACGCAGACAATTAAATCAGTCTCTAATAAATTAAGGCTTGAACTTGCTCAATATAATTCTGTTGCAGCTTTTGCGCAATTTGGCAGTGAAGTTGATCCGGCAACCCAAAAACAGCTTGACCGAGGAAGAAGACTTACGGAAATCCTTAAGCAACCTCAATACTTCCCCCTTACGGAGAATTTGGAAGTATTAAGCATTTACGCTGTAACGAGCGGACTGATGGACGACATTCCGGTTGATTCTTTTCATAGGTTTGAAAAAGATTTACACAGCTTTGCGAAAAAGAATTATCCGAAAGTTCTGGAAACATTATCCGCGGGCGATAGACCGACAGAGCAGGCACTAAAACAAATTTCGAAATTGATAGATGAATTTAAAAAAAGATTTCAATAAGTATGGCAAATCTCTTATCTCTAAAAAGAAGAATCAGAACTGCAGGTAATGTTGCTAAGACAACCCACGCAATGCAGACGATTGCCGTATCAAAGCTTAAGAAGGCTCAGAATGCAACCGTAGCAGGCAGGCCATATGTAGAAAAACTGTTATCCGTATCCCAAAACGTTTTAAGCAGCATGGACAGCAAGTATACGCATGAATACATGAAGAAAAACAACAATAATAAATCTCTTGTAATTATTTTTTCTCCGGACAAAGGCCTTTGCGGCGGACTAATTACCAATCTTATTCGCGAAATATTAAATTACGATTCCCAAAATAAAGACACAATTTACCTAACGGTTGGAAAGAAAACCGAAACCGCAGTTGCGAATTTAAGCAAGGAACTGATCGCATCATTTAAGTTTGGCACGATTCTCCCCACTTTCGACATGGTTTTGCCAATTGTGAAAATCATTGACGAATATTTTCTGGGACAAAAAGTTGGAAACGTTAAAATAATATCCACAAATTTTATCAATGTTTTTTCTCAAAAACCAAAAATAATCAACGTTTTACCTATAGAAGTTCCGAAACTGGAATCTGCTTCATTTACTCTTTTTGAACCGGGTCCTGAAAAACTACTTCCGCCACTCCTGAGACACCTTTTGGAGATGACTATCTATCAACATCTTCTTGAAAGTTACGCATCCGAACAAGGAGCCAGAATGGTTGCGATGCAAAAAGCTACAGACAACGCATTGGAAATTACCGAAGATCTAAAGCTTGAATACAATAAGGGACGCCAGGAAAAAATTACAAACGAAATTTTGGACATCGGAAGCGCATATTTTACGTATGTCTATGAATAAAAATAATGTAAATGAAGGAATTGTTATTAGAGTAACCGGTCCGGTCGTGGATGTTCGTTTCGCATCCGATCCGCCATTCATCCATGAAGCTCTCGAAATTGAACTGAGCGGAAACAAGAAGTTGATATTGGAAGTCGCTTTTTCCATAGGCAATAACGAAGTTAAAACTCTAGCCATGGGTACAACCGATGCTCTGCATAGAGGCATGAAAGTTAAGCGCACAAATTCTCCCATAAAAGTTCCCGTAGGCTTTCCTACACTTGGAAGAATTTTCAACGTTCTTGGAGAGGCTATTGACGGTAAGCCGTTCAACACAAAGCACAAGAATATCTCTTATGATCCGATTCACCGCGAAGCGCCACTCTTAACCGAACAGGAAACAAGACCTCACATTTTGGAAACGGGACTAAAAGTCATTGACCTCGTAGCGCCATTCACTAAGGGAGGAAAAAGCGCGATATTTGGAGGAGCGGGTGTCGGCAAAACGGTCATTGTTCAAGAACTAATCCGAAACATTGCAAAAGAGCATCAGGGTCATTCGGTATTTGCAGGAGTCGGAGAAAGGACAAGAGAGGGAAATGGCCTTTGGCTAGAAATGAAAGAAGCCAAAGTTATGGACAAAACAGTCATGGTTTTCGGACAGATGAACGAACCGCCTGCCAACAGAATGAGGGTTGCCCTGACCGCCTTGACGATGGCCGAATACTTCAGAGACCAAAAAAGAGAAGATGTTTTGCTTTTTATTGACAATATCTTCCGGTTTGCACAAGCCGGGAGCGAAGTATCGGCCCTGCTTGGAAGAATGCCTTCTGCTGTTGGCTATCAACCGACACTTGCATCGGAAATGGGAGAACTTCAGGAGAGAATCACATCAACCAAGCGAGGATCAATTACTTCGGTTCAGGCAGTTTATGTTCCGGCTGATGATTATACAGACCCTGCTCCTGTCACCATCTTTGCCCATCTTGACGCCACAATCAATCTTGAACGTGCAATTGCGGAACAGGGCATCTATCCCGCAGTAGATCCTCTGGCATCAACATCCCGAATCCTAGACCCCAATGTTGTAGGAGAAGACCATTACAATGTTGCGCGAGGCGTTCAAAAAGTCCTGCAAAGATATAAAGATCTCCAAGATGTAATCGCAATCCTTGGAATTGATGAGTTATCCAACGAAGACAAATTAACTGTTTCAAGAGCCAGAAAGATACAAAAATTTTTAAGTCAGCCCATGTTTGTAGGAGAAATATTCACAGGACAACCCGGAAGGTATGTGAAAATTGAAGATACCGTAAGGGGATTCAAGGAAATTCTGGACGGTAAACATGATTCTCTTCCGGAAAATGCATTCTACATGGTCGGGACAATCGAGGAGGCGGTTAAAAAGGGAGCAGACGAAACGAAGTAATGAATCTTCTTCTTGAAATAATTACACCTGAAAAAGTAATCTACAAAGATGAGGTTGATGAGGTAGTAGTCCCAACCGTAAACGGTGAGATTGCGATTCTGCCTAATCATATCAGCCTTTTAACTCAGGTGAATCCTGGAGAAATGATCGTCAAAAAAGGAACTAATCAGCAATATCTTGCAATAACAGGCGGATTTTTGGAAGTTCAGAGCAATAAGATAAGCATTCTTGCAGAACATGCAATAAAAGCGCAGGATATTGAAGTTGCACGGGCAATGGAAGCGAAAAAACGCGCAGAGAAAGTTATGAGTGAAAAATCAACCGATAACGAGCTGCGATTGGCCCAAGCTGAGATGATCAAGGCAATTTTAGAGCTAAAAGTCGCCACAAGACACAAAAGGAGATAGCTTTGGCCTACTGCTTTAAAGCCTTACCAAACCCTGGAAGCACAAGAATCTGTCCATTATCAAAGACTTTTTTACCTCTGATAAAAACTGTTTTAACTTTTCCTTGGACTTCCATACCGGTAAAGGGTGTCCAACCGCATTTTGTTTCCAATCCATCATTGCTTAGTTTATGTTTTTCTGCCAGGTCAACTATCGTATACGTTGATTCCGGAAGCTTTATGCCTAAAATTCTCTGTGGATTAGTACTAATAAGTTCGATCAATCGGGGCAAGCTCAAGCGACCCCGAGCAACGGCAGTAAGCATCAAAGGAAGCATTGTTTCCAATCCCGGAACTCCGGACGGAGGTTTTTCGGACAGTTTTTCCTCTTTGGTATGTGGCGCATGGTCGGATTCGATAACATCTATGAATTTTAAATTTTGCCATAGAAAATCAACGTCTTCTTGGGTTGCGAGTTCCGGTTTCATATAGCCGAACGATCCCAATCTTTTTACATCATCTTTGGTCAAAAATAAATGATGAGGCGTAACCCCGCAGGTTACAGGCAGACCTTTCTTTCTTGCCTCAATTATCGGCTCAAAGTCTCTCTTCGTGCTTATATGATGAAAATGCGTTCTTCCCCTTGTCTCCTCAATCACACTTAGGGCAAATGGTACCATATCGTTTTCAGCGTGAAGCAATATTAATCCATCCTCAGGCCAAGCCGGATAAATTTTTCTAAGTAAGTTTGGATCAGCCAATTTCAAATTGCCCGTAGTCTCATTAAGAAAAACTTTTAATCTATTTGTTAAATGTTTTATTCTTGGAAATTCATCTAAATTTTTTCCATCAGAGCCAAAATCAAATCCCACGTCGCACAATATTTTTGGTCTCGCTACTTCCATCTCTTCTGCAAGATCTTCAAATGTAAAAATTGGTTTTTGTTTGTTCGACTTATCGTCTACCAGAACAAATCCTCCGGCCAAGGCTGCACGTGTCCCCGTATAGAAATCTTCTTTTTGGTTTTGACCCACATCACGAAGATGCGTATGAAGATCAACCGGCGCAGGGATCCTTAGGTGCTCAATGCTCATTAAGGTTTTGTTAAAGGTATACCTTTGCTACACGGACCAGAAATCGCACATTCTGCTGAAGTCCAATCCTGAAAACGTATATTACACAGGGAATCTATTCCTACTTCATCTTCTACTCCAATATCTTTCGGCTTGACTCCTCCTCTATTCCAAATTACGCCTACTCTAACTACTTTAGCTCCGGCCTTTCTTGTTTCGTCAACCGCGTCTTTTAAAGATCCTCCTGTTGTTAGGACGTCATCTAGGTCGAGGGCTCGTTTATCTTTAATTAATTCTGCTACGCCTTTATGAAATTCAAATCCTCCTTCTTTTCTTTTTTCCAGAAAAGCACTAATGACTTTTTTCCCTGTCATAAGCGTTAGCAATCTAGCAGTTTCAAAAGATAGAATTATTCCACCGGTCGCAGGCGCAATTACCACTTCTATATTGTCATTCTTAAAATCCTCGGCAAACATACTGCAGATTTCAGTAGTTTCTTGGGTATAGGCATAGAATAATCTTTTATCAACGTATCTATCTAGATGTTTCCATGAGTGGGCAATAAAGTGCCCTTCAAGAATGGCTCCACTCTTCTGGAAGATTTCCCTTACTCTTTCTTCTCTGGGTAATGGTCGTAATACTTCCATATTTCTTTATCTTTAGCGGTACGCATTAATTGCGTCGCGCCATTTCATTGCTTCTTTTCTAACTGCCTGCATATAACTTTCGCCACTTTTTGGCTGAGCAAAAATAACTTCTCTGGAAATACTACCAATGACTCCTCTTTTTGCAGAATTATATCCCAATACCATATCCTCAGGTTTCCCTCCTTGTTTTCCTAATCCGGGTATTAGAATCGTCATGTCCGGTCCAACAATTTTTCGAACTTCAGCCAACTGCTTAGGCCAAGTAGCGCCTACGACTAAACAAATGTTTTTATTGGCATTCCATTCATAGGCAGCTTTATATGCTACGACTTGGTAAAGTGGTACTTCTCCTAGCTCAAGATGTTTAACAATTAAATCTTGTACATCTTCAGCACCCTTATTTGATGTCCTGCACAAAACAAAAATTCCCTTATCTTTTCTTTCCAGGAAAGGTTTTATTGCTTCTCCTCCAAAGTATGGGTTAATTGTAGCAGCATCCGCATCAAGATAATCAAAGATAGTTTCTACGTAAGGAATATTCGTATTTCCAATATCTGCTCTTTTCCCATCAGCGATAACAGATATTAATGAATCTTTCTTTCTAATGTAATCAATTGTATCTTTTAGCACCCTTAATCCGGATTTTTCATAAAAAGCCATATTAGGTTTATACGAACATACAAGAGAATTGGTAGCATCAATTATTTGCTTGTTAAACTCAAGTATTGCTGAACCCATTTCATAGCTTGGAAACTTTCCCATAATACTATCGGGGATCTTTGAGTAATCAGGATCAAGACCAATGCAGAGTACGCTATTAAATGAAATTTGTCGTTGTTCTAGGGGGTTTTTGAAGTTTCTTTCTTGAGATCGTTCTTCTGTTTCTTTTTCTGTCATATTTTGCAAGAATGTTCTTTTAGATTAGTGTTTCAATTAATTTATAGTATTCCCAAACCCTTGTCAAGATATTAAAAATTATCAAGTATAAATTGCTCTTTGGTGGAAAATTTACTACAATATCGCCATTGGCCGATATAGTTCAGTGGCAGAACAGCGGTTTCGTAAACCGTAAATGGTAGTTCGATTCTACCTATCGGCTCTGGAGAAAAACTATGATTAGGTCAAGACTATCAAAAAGAATGGAGCAAAAAACTAAGAAAAATCTCGCATTAAGTATTCTTGGTATTGTTCTCGTAGTCTTTTTATCATTCAAATTTGGAATTCCGCTCTTGGTTAATCTTAGCCTTTTCCTATCAGGCTCCCAAAGCAAAGTGGAAACGAAAATTCAAAGCTCTTCCTTTATTGCTCCTCCTGTTCTTGATTCATTTCCGGAAGCAACTACAAGTGCTTCTATTATAATTTCCGGAATTGCCTCAAAAAAACAAACAGTAAACCTATATATAAATTATAACTTAGTTGACACCGTTAAAGCGGGCGATGATGGAAAATTTTCATTCAAGCAAACAATAAAACCGGGCGAGAATATTATACAAGCCAAATCAGTTGTGAATGAAAAAGAAAGTGATTTCTCTAACACCATAATTACAGCTTTCAAAAACGCTCCTCCATATCTCAGTCTTAATTCGCCAACAGACGGACAATCTTTCTCAAAAGACCAAAATATTGCAAGTATTAAAGGGGCAACGGATACCGATGCTAAAGTAACCATTAACGGTTTCTGGGCAATCACGGACAGTAATGGAAATTTTTCCTATAGTCTTCCTCTTCAAAACGGAGAAAACAAAATAAGGGTTGAGGCTATAGATATTGCAGGAAACAAAGCTATAAAGGAAATAAAAATTATCTATTCACCTTAATTGCAATAATTATCCAAAGCCACAACATGATGAAAGGATAAAATAAGCTATTTATAAATAAGCTATTAATAAATATTCCTGCGATTGAAGCAATTGCCAAAATAGAGGCAATTTTAAATATCCTAAACCACAAAAATAAATATAAAATAAACCCTACAATTCCCGTAGTGGCTGCAACAAATAAAAAACTGTTATCAACTCCTGCATCCGCATGGCTTATTAGATATAACTTGTTATTCCTCAAACCATAGTCCAATTTTGCATACCTATAAGAATTAAAACCTACTCCAAAAATTGGCCGGCTCAATATTATTCTCACCGCTTCTTTTGCAGTTGCAAGGCGGGCTTCTGACGAAACAATTCTAAATAAATTAATATTTTCAATGCTGAAATACCTTGATGACATCGTTATCACCAGAATTGTAATTCCGAACAATATTGCTATCCATATTTTTTTATGCATTAATACAAATAATAAACTTGAACTTATAATTAACATGATCAAAGCGCTTCTGGAAAACGTTAAAAATACGGCTCCCAATGTCAACATTAACAATATTCCTGCTGAAATATTTTTGTTTTTCAAGAATACTCCGATTAAAAATAAAAAAAATAGTACGAAAAAAGCTCCGGCAAAATTCGGATCAAGAAACACAGAAAACATTCTGTGCATATGTTCATCCCATCCTAAATAATATAAATTTCTAAGGTTTGAATAAAAAAAATACTGTAAATATCCCAACCCCACGATTAAAGAACCCGCAAAAATTAACAAACTTAAGATCTTTTTTTTGAAATGTTTATCAAAATCGCTGACTACAAAGAATACGCCTGCATAAATGACCCACCTAGTCAAATATGAAAAAGAAATGAAAAATTCATTTATAGACAAACGAGAGCTGTTTATGATTAACGAAAATAATCCGATTAGAGCAAACATGAATATGGGTAATAATATGTTGGTTTGATTAATTTTTTGTTTCCTAATAAACTTAATCAATAGCCATAATAAAACAAGAGCCGCTACTCCTATATCTAGGGGTTTTATTACTAAGCCTTTCCCAAGATTTATACGCACTATTTCGCCCAACGGAAAGAGAAATAAAACAAGAATAAATATTTTTTTTAGTAAGTCCATCTCAAGCCTCCCAGAGAATATAATCTTATATTAGTCTTATCATTATAATAAATTAAATTCCAAAATCTAAATCTATAAGGAAAATTGCTTCCCTGAACAGCTATATAATTAAACACATCTCCTTTTTTTATATAGGACGAATCTATAAAAGGAAAATTTATATAATAAAGATTATGAAACCCATAGAGAAGAACTTGGTCTTCTTTTTTTATTTTATCGGCAAAATAACCATCCGTATCATAAAAATCCCCAAATGAAAAATTTAAATACTTTGTGAGGAATTGAGATTTTGATTCTCGCCCCAAAATAACAGGAATATGTCTTGAATTCGCAGCACCTCTATAAATTATAGAAAATAATGCTAAAGCAACTATTAACCCAATAAAAATACTGCGTAGCGCTATTCGTTTAATCATATTAATAATTACTAATGTCATTAAAGAAAAGGCTGGAAGATAAGGCAATATAAACCTCCCTCCGCCTGTCTGCGGAGTCAGATACCACGCAATAATTGCAAGAAAAGAATATAGAGATATTATTTTGAAAGATAATTTAAGCTTTTTATAAATAAATATTGTTATTGGTAAGAATATTACATAAAGAGAAGAAATGGGATCTGAAAGACTCAAGGGATTAATTAAATCAAGAGTAAACTTTACGGGATAAATACTTGTAAAAAATGGGTATACGGGATTACCGGTATAAATGTAGGAAAAAATAAACCAGGGTAACGGAATTATTAAAGCGCAAAAACAATAAATTAAGATATTATTAATTTTGCGGGTAAAAATTACTATAAGGATAGCAAAGATTAAAAGACTACCCAACGCCAAAAGTTTGGTTGATATTGCTAAGCCTAATAATATCGCCGAGATAATAAGCCATTTTTTTTCTTTTTTTTCAATCCAATTTACAAATCCCCACAGTGCCATTATTTCAAAAAAAGTTCTGGCTAAATCAATATAAGCAGATATTGATATCCACCCAACAATCAGATTGGAATAAAAAAGAACAAGCGCCAGAAGGGAATAAGTTTTTGATAAAAACTTGCGGGACAACCTATAAAGCGCTATTAAAGTTAAAATTCCGAAAGAAAAATGAATAAGTTTTGCAAAAATTTCACTCCCAAATGATAATCCGACCGTATAGAGCATTTCCGTAAGCTTGGGCATTGTTGAATAATATAAGAGTCCTCCGGGAATATAGAAAATTGCGTGATTTTGTAGGTAAATTTTAGGCAACGTCAAGTGATACCAAAGAGCATCGAATCCCAATTCCGGCCCCAATGCCCCAATAAGATTAACAATTCCCTGTAAAACTAATATAGAAAAGGCAACGATTGGCAACCAATTGCGTTTTGCACTTTTAACATTTATCTTCTGCATTTGCTTCAATACTTTAGAATACTGAGGCAATTTACTTTTTATCTTTTTTTTATAAAAATAGAGAATAAATAATCCGAAGATAAATGTTGCTAAAACTATGTGGTCTTTATATAAAATTCCTACCAGTCCAAGCTCAAAAATGAGATATGAGTAAATACCAATCAAGATGGCTAGAGAAAACATATCATTTACTATTCCACATCAACCGCAATTTGCCTCTAACCAAAAATGAATGAAATGACATAAGGAGCGCCTGCATCAGCCCCGGGATTCCGTCCAACAAGCCTTTTTTTAAAAAATAATTTAAAACGAATTTGCAGGAAGGATACAGAATTATTGATAATATATTAACTTTTATTTTCCTTGAATAAAGCTCTTTTGCTCTCAATGCAGTATAAAAATTAATTTCCGATAAAAACTCTGAAATTGTCTGATGCGGATAATGAATTATTCGGTTTTTTAATGAACCTATTTTTCCATTAATTTTCCATTTTTCATGGACTAATCCCTCCCATTTCCCTGCATTTTTTTTTGCTAGCCTTAGCAATTTTACTCCTGAATCTCCATACCTTAATTCTTTTCCCCAAATGACATCAAAACGGGGAATATAAAAGCCTTTATATTCATTATCTATTTCATTTGTCCAACTTGATAGGACGTTTGAAATTTCAAAAGCAAGAGCGCCTGAAACTCTTTCGTCCGCATCTACAAATAGCATCCATTCTCCACTTGCTTTTGTGATCCCAAAATTTCTTTGATTTGAGAAATTATCTAAAGACCTTGAGTAAACTTTTGCGTTATTTTTTTCTGCAATTTTAACAGTTTCATCAGTGGAATTATCGTCAATGACAATTGACTCATCACACCATTTTAAATTTTTCAGACAATCAGCTATATTTTTTTCTTCGTTTTTTGCTAGAACGATTGCCGATATGCAAATCTTCATCTTTATCTCCCCAATAGAGTATACTATTAAAAAATATGCACAACAACATAGCTATAATTATTCCCTGTTACAATGCGCATGAAACAGTAATCAAGGCAATAGAGCGTGTATTAGTATATTTTCCAGAACCTAAGATAATAATTGTCGATGACAATTCGCCCGATAAATCCGCGGAGTTGATAAATGAACGTTTTTCTTACGACAAGAGAATAAAGCTAATTTTAAGAAAGAACAAGGGAGGAAGGGGATCGGCGGTACTAAGAGGATTTCAAGAAGGATTAAAAAATAAAAATATAGAATTTTTTATTGAAATGGATGCTGATTTATGTCATGACCCAAAATATATTCCCATTATGATAAGTAAATGCAACATGTTTGACGTTGTTATAGCATCTAAATATTTGAAAGAATCAATAATCAAAGGATTGAATGTAAAAAGAATAATATTTAGTCGGATTGTTAATTCCTATATTAGATTTATGCTGAAAGTTCCCATTACTGATTTTACAAATGGATTTAGGTGCTACAGAAGAGAAGCGCTAGAAAAAGTCGATTTTGATTCATTTTATTCTAAGGGTTTTATTCTGTTATCAGAAATCATTTATAAAATATATAAAAAGGGTGGATCTTTTGGAGAAATACCATTTAACTTTGTCCACAAAGAGATTAATAAATCTAATTTTAATTTTGCAGAAATAAAAGAAGCATTCATCACAATCTTAAAATTAAAATATAATTTTAGATAACCTCTAATTTGGGTAAGGGAAAAATAAAATGTCCTCCGTCTTGAAGATATTTTTTTTCTCGTCTTAAAAATTCCTCCCTGAAAAACCAAGGCAAAACTAACATATAATCAGGCTTTTCTATTCTTGCTTGTTCTTCGGAAATTATTGGCACACCAACCGAGGCAATTTTTTTACCCCACTTTTCTGAATTTCTTTCTACAGCTGCTTTAATTGATTTACAGTCTAAACCGCAATACTGCAATAAAGTATTTCCCCTGGTAGATGCGCCATAAATATAAATCTTTTTATTTTCTTTTAGCAATTTTAAAATTAGTTTGGATAATTTATTTTTGTTTTTTTCTACTTTTTGCGCAAAATCCATATATATTTTTTTGTTTTTAAGATTTATTTTTCTCTCCCTAATCCTCATATTAACAACAGCTTTTGATATTTTTCTTTTGCCGATATTGGATATATAAGTCCTGAAACTTCCACCATTCATCCCATCTTCTTCAATATCAAATATTTCAAGCTGATGTCTTTTAAGTAGATTTTCCAATGAGAGCAGTGAATAATATTCCAGATGTTCATGCACTATATTATCAAAAGCATTATTGCGTAACATACTTGCTAAATAATTCTGCTGGATGGTAATTATTCCATCATCATTCATTATTTTTTTAACATCCGACAAGAAAATATTGGGTTTTTCCATATCATAGAAACACGATATAATCGTAATAATATCTGCTTTTCTTTTTCCAACTTTACTAAAATACAATTTATAATTAAAAAAATCGTTTATTATTACATTTGCTTTTAATCCGCACTCTTTAGCAAATTTTTTAATCGGCTCTATTCCAATTTTAAAAACTTTATCTGAGTAGTTGCTTAAAAGCGTTCCGTCATTTGCTCCAATATCTACCGCCGTCATATCTTCTTTTTGTTTCAATTTACTAAGTGTTTTATCAACTATTTCCTTCAATTCTTTCCGCATAGTGAGATTCATTCCTGATTTATATCCGTATCTTTCCGTGTACAATGAAGACTGCGGAACATTGTGTTTTAATTGCAATAAACTGCAATCATTACAAAGCATTATGCTTAGCGGATATTTCTCGGGCTTTTTATTACCTATTGTAAAGTCGGATAAATATTGAGTGCCCAAAGATAAAATATCTTCAAGCGCTGATGAGTCACATGCTCGACATTTTTTAATTTCCAAAGACTTGTAATTATAATGTTTCATTAAGTGCATTAATTTTCATTTATTATATAAAAATCGTTACCTTATGGCAATCTGGTAGATTCTGATATACTGTAAAGATTGTATTTTCCTATACCCTCAGGATAACTGACCAGCAATTTAACTTTGTTTGAAGAACAGTTTTGCAAACTTAATGATTCGCAAAACCAAAAAATGTCCCCTCCTTTTATGAGTAATTTTGTTACGTTTTTTTCCATAAGTAAATCAAACGATTTATTGTTTTTTCCGAAAATATAATATATATCTATATAGTCAAAGTCCGCATAGTAATATCCTGATATTCCATATGTCGCGACTTTATCATTACTTGAAATCCACTTGCTAAACAAATGATCAAAATCATAATAACTTGCATTATCTCTAAATAGAATTCTCGTTAAATACCTATTGTTGTCTGCCCATCCAAAACCATAAGGAAGAACTAATAACGTATTTGTAAAATAATAAATAAATAAAATACCATAAATCATAACAAAAACAATTTTATATATATTATATTTTTTAATTAAATCTTTTAATCCTATCGATACAATCAGTACCGCCAAAGAATACAAGCCCAATAGATACCTTCCAAAATGATATTTTACGAAAATGTATTCGGCAGCAAGAAAAACAAAAAATAAAGATAAGTTAGGCCTGCGTAAAAGTTTAAATGCGCAACGCCAATGGAGAATAACAATAAACATTCCAAAATAAAATAAGGGACTTAAAACGCTTATATTTTGCATGCGAAACATCAGGTTGTTAAATCCAATAATATTACCAGCGCCCAGCGCCCCGCTTCCTCCATCCAAAGATGTGATTGTTGAGAACACAGGATATAAAGGATTACCGCTTATGATAAAAGAGCGCCAAAGCCAAACAAGGTTGATTAGAAAAGCAGACAGAGAAAATGCAAATATCATTCTTAGCTTAGCCTTTAAATTTAATTTCCTATAAATAATTAATAAATACAAGATAAAAAGAGGGGAAAAGGCAATTGTCCATAATTTCGAAGCCAGTACCCCGCCGAATAATATTCCTATCAATATCATGTTCTTTATTCCTCTTTGTTTGCTTTGAGTAACAAGGAATATTGAGAGTAACCAGCAGAGAATCCACTGAAAATCTACATTTGCTTTTGAGGATATTTGAATAATAACCGGAGCAGTTACGAAAAGTAGCGCGCCATACGGACTAACAAGCATCAAAAGGAACACTACTAGAAAATAAAATGAAAAATGAATATACCTTGTTGAATCCTTAAATCCTATAAATTCCGATATGGTATATGTCATTTCGCCAAGATGAGGAGCTGGCATTGCCACGTAGGAATGCTTAAGCACTGTTGTGTGATTCTTTAGGAATAAATATGGATCGCTTGTGTGATATCCTATTGCATCCTCTCCAATTTCAGGAGGAATCAAACGCAGAAACGCAATAAAAACGAATAAAATCACTCCAAAGAAAACCCATTTATTTTCATTTAAAATTCTTTTTGTTTTGCTGATAGAACTACGCAATTCAACCATACTATTTTTTAGCGTACGGTATGGATAAATTGAAATAAAAAGAATTGTAATGATATATAGCCACAAAACCGTAGGATAAAGCAGGGAAAGTAAACCTAGAATCGCTAATGCTGAGTTTACAAAAATATATCCTAAAGCAACGTTAACAAAGTTATGAAAATTTTTACAATCAATATTTTTAAATAAAAATATCCTTATCTTTCTTCCAATCAAATAGTAAATTGCTATAAAAATCAGGGCGATTAAGATATTAATGACAATGCCCACAACCTTATCTATATGAAATTCAAATCCAATAAAATCACCTATTAAATATGACGTGTTCTTCGGGACATTATTAAATACTGTAATATAATTACTAAAATCCATGAATTATTTTAATTTATAAACTGTAACTAAGATTGCCTTATCTGCTTTTACAAAATATATTGGCGTATAATTCTTTTTTATTTCTGCCGCACTAAACCCGTCGCGGATTATATGGTAATTATTGACTACAACATAATCATATTTCTTATCAACCGACCAATCAGAATAATCTAAGCCATCAAGCCTCGGCATAGTGTGCTTAGGAGAAATAGCTAGCCCTATTTTTGAACCTACAGCAGCTTTGTTTTTCAAATACAATCCTGCTTCTTTCAGTCCTTGTCCCCACCAGCCTGTTTGAAAAAAATTATACCTATAAACAGTATTTACTCCTCCGACCAATTCATTGAAGTAATCAAGATAATAAGGCTTTATAAACCAAAGGGAAATAAATAGATATGCAACAATTGGCAAAAACAATAAAAATCTATAAAGTTGACCTCTAGCAAGCTTTTTAGTTAAAGTTTCAAATCCTATCGCTGAAATTATCGCCAGTGCAGGATAAATTTCAATAATATATCTTAAGCCATGCTGTCTCCAAGAATATATTGAAAGACTAAACGGTAAGAGAAACCAAAGTAAAATCGAAAATAAATAAATGCTCTTTTTCTCAAACACCTGTCTTACCCCCGCAAAAAATAAAAATAAAATAAGAACAGGTATTGTAATAAAAAAATAGATAATATAATAGAAAATTGGCGCTAACATTAGTCTTCCAAAGAAAATTTCAGGAGGAGAAAGTGTAATTTGCCAAATTTTGGGAGAAAATCTAACACTCCAAGTATCATTATGAATCGCATAAACTTCCTTAAAATGAAACAAAATCTGTGGCCAAATAAGCACAAAAACGCATAACCCAATTAACGATATCGCTATAATCGCCTTAATCCTTGTTTTTGCAAAAATTATTTTTTCTTTTGTTTTTAACTTAAAATATTGAATAAAAAATATCAAGCCCAGCATTGGAATGAGTAAGAAATTCGACTGCTTTGCTTGCAATGCAACCCCGGTTATTATTCCTGAAATTAATACCTTTTTCCAGGAAAATTTTTCAAGCAACAAAATATAGGCATAAATTGTCAAAGGATAAATAAATATTTTCAAGCTCTCTGTAGTTACGAGCTGAGAAAGTCCCAGTGAAAATGGCAGCATTGCAAGAATTATTCCGGAAAAAATACCAACAGTTTGAGAAAATATTTTCCATCCAATAAGAACGACTATCGATACGCCCAAACTAAACAAAATAGCTGAAAGAATTCTTGAATAAGTTAAATCGTATTTTAGAATTACTTCTCCATTTGATAAATATTTCTCCACATCAAAATGAGCAGCAATTCCGTAAAGATACTTTACTAAAGGCGGATGATCATAGGTTGTATAAAAGTAACTATTGTTAAAATCTCCTTTCTTTAGAAGCTCGACCATCCTATACCCCTGCTCCGTGTATTCTGCTTCATCCCAAGTTCTTCCCATTTCATTAATATTCCAAAGTCTTAATGAGAGGGAAAATAAAAAAATAAATAGAATTATTAACCGCTTATTCATTTTTTATCAAGAATATACCGCTTTTATTTTCCTGAATAATGTACTTTAATTTTTGAGGAATTTTCGAAGAAGAATTCCCTAACCACCACGCAAGATATTGATAGTTCATAGTAAAGGTTTCAAACTGACTGCCATCTCCAATGCCTACAATGTTATATTCTCTCCCATTAGCACTCCTAACAATTTCTTTAATAATCGCTAATCTATTGTAAAAACTGAATCCTCTTTCGGAATATTCCGACAAGACAATGAAGTGGATATTCATAGTTACAATAAGCGTAATCAACAAAACCACTGAAATAAAAAATGCTTTTATTTTCATAATTTTGTCAAAAGAAAAAGCTGCTAAAAAAATTAAGGCCGGAAAAAATATCGGAAGATATGCTTCCGAGAATGTTTTATTTACGAAATATCCTGCAAGAGAAATTAATATCCACAATATTAAAAGTGAAATCCCAACTTCATGCGCTTTTTTTCTTAAAAAATTATAAGCATGAATAAATAGCGTACCAAAGCTTAATATTAAAATTATGAAAGTAATTATATTATTTTCAGCAAAAATTAAATTTTGGTAATAACGGAAAGAAAAGGCAACCATTGAATTCATATTCGCTGAGTCAATTTCACCATGAATACTGGGAAAACCAAAAAATTTTAGGATTCTGTAGCCTATCCACAGAATAAATCCTAAGGTTTGCGGAAAATCATGATTGAAGTCATAAATTAAAATCGGCAGCATTGGAATTAAGAATGCTATGGCCGAATATATTAATATTTTTTTATTAAATAATTTATGAACCCATTCTTTTTTCTTCCATACCCCATACAACAGGATAATAAATAATACAATCCACAACGTAGACGTGGCTAACTCTAAATTATATAAAATTGCTAAAAATAAAATTGACAGTGGAAAATAAATATTATTTCCTTTTATCCATCTGTACAATGACAAAATAAAAAGAAGCGTAAACAAAGAAATAGGACTTGTATGATAAGGAGTGCGGGAATGAATAACAACAAGAGGAGATGTTGCGTAGAGAAGGGCAGAAAATAATCCTATTCTTTTAGAGAACATCTCTGACCCAACAACACATACCATTAAAACCGAAAGTATTCCCAATATAATTGTTAAATATGCCCCGTTTAGCGGATTGAACCCAAAAAGCCAAAAAACACCTGCAAGCAAATATGTCCATAGCGGACCCTGGTGAAGCCATGGATGGCTTGAAGCAATGCCTACAAGCGGAATTTGGCCATTTATAAGCATATCCCTAGCTGATAGATAGAACCATCCCTGATCACCTATAAATGGCATCGTTTTCTCTATGTTGATAATCCTTAGAAAAAAAGCTAAAGCTAAAATTAAAAATAAGGATATAAATGTTCTATTAATAGATAAGATCATTTGCGTAAATATAGCTTTAAGTAATCCATAGTGTTTTTTTAAATATAAATATCTGCTCTTTGAATAAACATTTTCTATATTATTCAAATTCTTTGTACTTCTGCCAACCAGATGGATAATCTTTGCCGATGGAACAATAAATAATTTGTAACCAAGACCGCTAATTCTTTTTGAGATATCGTTTTCTTCAAAATAAAGAAAGAAGTTTTCATCAAATCCCTCCATTCTTCTAAAAAGATTTGAACTTACCATCATCGCTGCGCCGGGAACCGAAGAAACTTTCCTCGAAGATTTTAAATCCCAGTCAATTAATGCATTTTCGTTGTAAATATTTTTATTTGAAAATATTTTCCTTAAAAATGACTGGCAAAATATAATATTTTTTGGAGTTAATTCTTTTGATCCTTGGGACTTAAAAGGTTTTAAATTATTATCAAGAAAAAGCGGAGAGATAATTCCAACATTATGATTATTAATAAAGAAATTATATAAATTATCCAACGCTCCATCCAGGACTTTCGTATCGGGGTTTAAAAAAAACAAATATTTTCCCTGAGCATAACGCGCGCCTAAATTATTTCCTCCACCATATCCTAAATTATTTTTACTTTTTATATATATAACTTGAGGAAATATTTTCTTTAAACTCGTTTTTAATTTATCTTCCTTATCATTATCAACAACAATTATTTCGTGTGTTGTTTTAGGTTTTGATTTCAGAATTGAATTAATACAACTAATTAATTCCTTCTCAACTTTATAATTAACAATTATTATTGAAACATTAATCTTTGTATTTTTCATATTTTATTATTTTTAAAAATCTATTTACACTTTTGTCCCATGTCCAATTTTTTAGTATATTTTCCCTATCATTTTTCCCCATTTCGTTTCTCAGTTTTTCATTATTAACAATCAAATTAATTTTAGCGTAAAGCTGATCGGGGTTTCTTGAAATTAAAAAACCTGTTTTATTATTAATGATAGACTCGTTGTAACCGCCCTCTCCAACCGCAATAACAGGTATTCCGCACGCCATTGCCTCCAGAGATATTAATCCAAAAGGCTCATTATGATTCAAAGCAACTAAGACTTTAGATTTATTATAAATTTCCACCAACTCCGTATCGGAAACACTTAATTTACCGTCTTCTCTAAATATTGCGCGGATATTAATCTTATTTGCGGGGATTTCAGGCAATTTATTCAAAAGGTTATACCCGTTATCTTTATTTCCTATAAAAAGAACATCTATTGTTTTCTTTAAATTTTGCGGTTTAAAAAGATTTACATCTACCCCCAAATAGCAAACTGCTGCTTTCCTTCCGTAGGATTTATAAATCAACTCTTTTGAATAATTTGAATTTGCCAAAATAATTGATGCGTTTCTTAAACTCTCTGAATCAATCCATTTCCTTAGTCTACGATTAAGAAATTCATATAAATTCTTCGGAAAAGAAATATCCTTAATATTTGAAGAGATTGATGAATCATAAATTATTCTTAATGGTTCCTGACAATAATAAATACAGCTTTTTAATAATCTAAGAAGAAAAGGAGCCTGGGTAAATTTCGAAGGATGTACAAAAATATAATCATATTTTTTTGATTTAATGTCCGACGCTATTTTTCTATGCAATCTATAAAGATTGCAAAGCTCAATTGTATCTTTATACAATCTTATTCTCCAATTATTTCCCTCCCACTTCTTGGGATAAAAAGAATAATAAAATGCTTTATTTATATGCTTTTCAATATCTTTATCCATTTTTTCATCAACGTAATACAAATCAACCTCAAAAAGCTTATTAAGTCTTTTTGAAAATTCAAAAACCGCTCTTCTTGCTCCGCCAGAATCAAGCTCATGAAAAATAGCAATCCTCATATTCCTTAGTATTATAACGCAAAAAACGTGGATTTCAGACAGTCAATCTTTCTTCAGCAGTTTAAGTAGTCTTCTTAATCTATGTTTAATAAATAACTTTAAATAAGGTAATGGAGAATAATATAAAGAAATAAGGGAAATGATGATTTTAGTCCTTAATTTATTTCCGCTACAAATCCTTGCAGCCTCACAAGCTTTCACATAAGCCTCGTGCTTAATTTTTTTAATATGAGAGGGTAGATTGGGAAGAGAGAAAAATTTGTTTAACAACCTAAGATGTTCCATTGCCATTGCTAAACCTTTCTTAGATGCAGTTGCGGCGTTCGGGTGCACACGGAATGTTGCTAAAAATTTTGGAATTCTTACGAAATCGCCGATCAAACCCGCCCTTAAGACAAAATCAAAATCGCTCACGTATTTAAATTGCCTATCTCTTCCTTTAAGTTTATCTATAATAACTTTCCTATAGAAAGTTGCAGGGCCGGGGATAAGACAATGTTCTCGCAGCATGTATTCATAATTATAATCCGGTAGAATAACCCTTTCTATTTCTTTTCCGTTACCATCTGTTCTAATCCAATCAGGATAAACTCCAATTGCCTTGGGGTTATTTCTCATAGCTCTAACTATTTCCGAAATAGCTCCGGGCAGTAAAGGATCATCTGAATTTACAACCCCAATGATTTCTCCATGCGCCATCGAGAAACCTTTGTTTACCGCCCACTGCTCACCCATATTTTTATGCGAATCCCAAATAATTTTTCCTTTAAATTTTTCGACTACATCCCGTGTGTTATCAGTGGATTCGCCATCCAAGACTATATATTCGATATTCGTATAATCTTGATTCAATATGCTCAGTATTGTTTCTTCCAAAAATGAGCCACGATTGTAGGTTGGAGTAATAACGGTAACAAGAGGATATTTTTTGCTTTCTTTAGGATTTTTTTTCATTTATTTACCTCAAAATCTTAATTAAATAAAAAAACATAAAAGGGAGGGCTGCTAAAGACCCTAGTATTTCAGCTATTCCCGCACCGATAATTCCAAATTTATTAATAAGCGGAAATATTGAAATAATCATTACGGCAAAACTGATAATTGAGATTACGGTAAGGTATTTTTGTTTTTTTACCGCATAGAACACAGCGCCAGATGGACTGCCCAATACGCTAAACATTGCGAAAATTGCTAAAACTCTTAAAACATCTGCTGCCTGAATCCAATTCTCTCCAAGAAATAATAAGATTAATTGTTCAGGAAATAATAAAAACAATAATAATATGGGAGATACCATCCCTACGGTCAAAAGAATTGTTCTAACATAGGCTCTTCTTAATCTTTTTTTGTCATCAGACATTTTTACATATACGGGAAAAGTAACTCTTGCAACAATATCCGATATTTCATTTAAAGGAAGCGTTGAGATGCTGTATGCCATATCGTAAATTCCAAGAGCCCCTGTTCCAAGCATCTTTCCAACAACAGCATTATCAGCGTTTTGGAATAAATAACTAAAAATTCCCGCACCCGTAATCCATTTTCCTCGAGAAATAATTTTCTTAAAAATCTTTTTATTAAATTCAATAATTGGCATGGGCTTAATAAGAAACAAAGATATGATCACCTCAAAAATTGCACCCGCAATAAGACTGTAAATTAAAGCAATTGGATTTTTCATCACCACAATTAATACAATAGCTGCAATTGTTTCAATTAAAAAAATCCCGGATCTATAATAGAACTCTTTATGAAACTGTAAACCCTTTTGAAATTTAGCAACAGACGGATTAATAAAACCTCTTATAAGCGGAACAACGCTGACCAGCATTAAAAGCGCTAAGGTATCCGGATTTTTAAAAAATTCCGCTACAAAAAACGAAGAAGAAAAAATTAAAAAAGAGATTAGAATTCCCCGAATAATTGAAACAACCCAGGCTGTACTAATATATTTTCCAATATTATCTTTGTTTTGGACTAAGAAAACATTTATACCTGTTTCCGTCAATATTTCAATAAGCGACAGAGCAAGAGCGGCAATTCCATAAACGCCAAATTGTGCCGGAGAGAGAATGCGGGCAACTATTATTGTCCGCAAAAAGGAAAGTACACGAGCAAACAGTCTAAACGCCCCAAGCCAGGAAACCCCTTTAATTGCTTCTTTTGTATATCCCATTAATTACCTCAAATTATAACACACGGAAAATTTACTACCATAAATTTCCTGAATTTTTAAGATCAAAAATCCTTATTTCGCCTTTATATTCTTTATCTGCAATGATTTTTTCCACCAATCTTTCTTTGTAAAAGAAAGGAATTCTTGAAAGATTAATAATGCACACTTCATTTTTATTGCAAGGATTAAAATAAACAGTTGTAGAGTTACCATTTTTTGTTTCAAATTCTATAAAGATTAAGCTTCCTGATTTATTTACCGTACTGGAGTTAAGAACAATAATCTTACTACTCGAAGACAAATTATTTTTCTTCAAAAATGAATTAATCTTATCAATGCTCCCTTCAATAATTATCTTATTATTATTCTTTAAATAATTATATTTGTATAATCCTTCAGAGTGAGGAATTTTATATAAATAAACGTCAAGCAAATAGTTTTTGTAGTCTTCTACTTGTTCTAATATTTTAGAAGCAAAAAAATCATTATTTTGCGCTTTTTTTAATATTATATGATCACCAATTACCGCAAATGGCTGATAATTATTTAAAATATATTTAAAAAGAAAACCTTGTCTTATATAATCTGGAACTGTGTCTTGAACGGACAATTTACTCGTATTTAACGTGACGTATTCAATTTCATTATCTCGCATATATTTAATAGCAAGATTCTGGTTACCATAAGATGCTCCTTCGAAAATCGCATTGTAATAAGGGGGTTTTTGATTTAATAGAACATAAAACGCTGAATCTCCGGTTGAAAAACTAAATACTTTATTGTTAAAACCCTTTTGCTTTCTTAACAAATTAATAATTTTTGCATAAGACGGATTATTTGTCGAAAAAAACTTTAAATTATTATCAAAACACCTATTTCTCGTTAAAAGTTCGTAGCTATTAAACAAGTACGAAAAATTATTTATAGGGCGTTCCACGTTAAAACCGTATACAAGCGTAGCTACGGTTATAATAATTATATAAATAATTTTTCTATTTTGATTTTTATTTATAAGCATATTAGTTAGTTCATAAGCTATAAACATCAAAAGAATCAGAGAGACAAAAGTAATTTGCCTATCTATTGATCTGATAATGCTTTTTTGCTCCATGATCAAAATTGTTATAATTAAGGATGTCTGAAGAAATGAAGAGAATGTAAATTTGTGTTTGAAAAAAAATAACTTAATAAAATTATAGAATATTGCGAAAAATAAGATTGATACGGTAAAAATATTTGCCGGAGAATCTATGAATGAGAAGAATGGTGTTTTTGCCACCATAACGATATCTATTACGTCTTTAAAATATGTAAAAAAGCTATAAAAACTACCAAAATGTTGTAGGATTAGAAATACAGGAATCATGCTTATAAAAAATCCAAAAAGTACCGCTATGCTTTGTTCGATAGTTTGGATGAAAAAATTTTGTAGTAAAAAATTTATTTTTCTTGCCTGTAGTAATTTGCTGAATATAAATAAGGAAATAAAATATAATACTAAGTAAGCACCCTGATCATTTATTACAGTAAAGAATAAACCTAGAATCATTCCGCAGACAAATAATGTAAATGTTTTTATTTTTGTACTCTTTGTATTTGAATAAAATATGCACGAAAAGATTAATGAAATTACCACTAATAATCCGTATCTGGCAAATGCTGGAAATCCCACAATAATTAATACGAATACGTAAAAGAAAATAAAAGAGAAAAACAAAGATAATTTGTCTTTAAAGACTTTTTTAAATATAAAATAAATAAAAGTAAACAAGAGTGGAATAATTAAATAATATATAAACGTAAGAGCTAAATTATAATATTTAAAATAGTTAAGTAGACCATAAGGATAAAAAATATCCTTATAGGGAAAACTACCGCTTAAAGACGTATAATGCCACAACAAAAACTCCTGTAAATCAAAATTATAATAATTTAAATATCCGCTACAAATATCTACTATGTAAGATGCTGATAGAAAAAAAGATAAAATTAATATTATTAAGTAATCCTTATTTTTATTTATCAAACCTAGTAGGTATTTCATTTGTTTTTACTCAGCAGATAAACAACTATAAAAACTAGAACAGGAAGAAAAATTAAGAAGAAGAAAAAAATAGTATCAAAATAGAACGGATACCCATAATATTGCGCAAATCCTATCAGCTTATCGCTATTTATTTCAGGAATAGGGAAAAGCGTTCTTATTTTTTTAAAATAAAACATAAGAACGAATATTATAAGAGTCGAAATCGACAGAGATTTCAGAACAATTTTCCCAAAATTAGATTTGGCTATTTTTAAAAGCAAGTTCATTTCTTTTTTTCAAATATTGATATTCCATCAGGGTATGCAAATAAACCTACATATGGATAATAAAAATAACCGTCAAAATACCGATATGCGGGCAATGTTAATGGAAAATATGCAATTTCCCTATACCCTTCTTTACTAATTCTATTTACTAATTCGTTTTTTATAGATGTTTTTAAATATTTTTTCTCGTAATTAATATTTGAAATTACAATATATTTAGGTAAATTTTTTGTATCTTTATTTATGATGAAATAATTATATTTCGTTCTAGTGTTTGAATTATATTGTTTATTGTAGAATTCTTTCAGAATAAAATCCGGTTCAAATTGATAAATTGGTATATTTTCTAGTCCTATATTCGAATTTTTTTGAACATTTTTCATTATCCACCTGGATGAAAGCTGCTGGGGTGAGGGGGCAATTTTAAGATTAATCCACAAGTAGGATTCAAATACTTGAATCGACGAAATAATAACTAAGAGTATTATAAATACGTTTTTTAAAACAGGTCTATTTTTTAATAAATTAATTAAATTTTTGAAAGCTGTTCCAACAATTAAAACCGCTAGGGGAAGCAAAATTACTAACCTATTCGCGCTTATTGTTATTCCAAGCGGAATAAAGCTTAAGGAAAAAATAATAAAAGATATCATTATGAATAGCTTAATTTTGAAATCATGATATTTCTTATTTCTTAGATCTACAAATGTCAAGACTGATACATAAAAAAATGCAAAAATATTAAGAGCGTATGAGATGTGCCCAAAAATGGCCGGCAACTTATGCAATAAAGTTAAATTTAAAAGTGAACCTCCCAAATTATAATTTCCTATAATTTTAGATGATCCGATTATATTTTCATAAAGATATAGATACATACTTTTTCCAGCAAAAATTATATCCGGCAAGCCCAGAAATACGGAATTGAATAAAAATATTAAAATTCCAATAAATAAATAACGGTAATTTTTATTAAATTCCGGAGCAAAGAGAAAATATGATATTAAAATAATTGGCAATAAAGGTAAGGCGCTTACTTTTACAGAGAACGCTATTCCGGAAAAAAAGCAGGCAAAAAGAAAATTCCTAAATTTTGGAAAAAAAGCATATTTTAAAAAATAATAGAATGATAATGTAATCCAAAAAGTCAAAGCTATATCATATTTAAAAAAATTACTTAAAACTAACCAAACAGGCGTGAAAAGGAATAGAATAACTATTAAAGATGAGTTTAATTTTAAAAGCTTTGCGATTTTTGACAAGATACTTAAAGTCAGAATTCCAAAAAAAAGCGTGGTAAGCCTTAGCACAATAAATAATCTTTCCTGATCCAAAAGGGAATCTACTGAAGATTTTATGACAAAGGGATTTATAACTTTTGTTATATAAAAAGGAATAAGGAGTATTCCTGAAACAAAAAAATGAAACATTGTTCCATTTGCAGAACCTGCCAAATTGGGCGAACCAAACTTAAACACATTTCTTACTGCGGATAGCTGATGCCACTCATCCATATGATATGGAAACGGATGTGTTTGATTTGGAATTCCCGACGCGATCACTGACAGCATTGTCAAAACATAAATTATTAATAAAATTATTAACACTAAATTGTTTTTTAAAACCCTTTTATAATTAATTTTTAAGATAGATTTAATTATGCCAAAACTTGTCCCTGTTAAAACGGCTAAGTCAGAAACAACTTGCAAGAGAGGTAAGACAACAAATGCTTTCTTATTATTAATGTATTTATAATTCTTTTTTATTGACCAGAAAATATAAATAAATAATCCTAAAACAATACCAACCCAGAGAACTAGTGATTTTTCTACAGAAGCTAACCACAAAAGATATAAACTAAAAAAATACCGAACGAATACTAAAATTGCCTTATCTCTAAAAATGCCGCTTTCGCTATCTCCAAATGCAAAACGGAAAAACATTTTAAACGCACTTCTAAAAGTATTTCTTGGAATCCAACTTACAATAGCTTTTTTTTCAAAAAAAATATGCGCTCCAATCTCTTTGAGTTTGTGAGCAAAAACATAATCTTCATTATGAGAATATGCTTCATCAAATCCTTTAACTTTTTCCCAAATAGATTTTCTAAAAGCCATTGATCTTGAAGCCGGTAAGAATTCCAAGGAATTAAGTTTGTCTTCCATCACCAAAACATAAGGAATCAGACATTTTTGGAAAATCGTTTTTGGCCTTCCCTTATAATATCCGGCAACAACATCAACTCTTAAATCATTGAAGGGAACGATAATATTTTTTACCCAATTCTTATCAAGAATGCACCCGGCATCAGAACAAACTATAATTTCATTACTCGCCTGCTTAATTGCCTCATTCCTCCCAACCGCCCTATTCCCTTTCTTTATCAGAATTTTAAATTTTACATTGTAATTTTTAATTTTTAATATTGCATTTTTAATTTTAGCGACCGTTTTGTCGCTGCTCGTCCCATCGACAATAATAATTTCATCAGGAATTCGTGATTGCCAAAAAATAGACTTTAGAAAATCCCCAATTGTTTTTTCCTCATTAAAGACTGTTGCAACAAAAGACACCTTCATACTTGTTCTTTTCTTGAGTAGATTATATTATATCATCATGCTGGATCCATATAGAATGGTCTTTATCAACATTATGTCCTCGTTAGCATTATTGGGCGGCTTATTGTTCTATAAATTCATTTTCCCAAAGAAAAAAATCAACCTATTCTTTCTACTAATACTAATCTCGATACTGCCAATTATAAGCATATTTAGAAATGGTGATTATGAGTCCGGAGATTTCAATATTCACATTTATAGAATAATGTCCTTTTACGATTCACTTAAGGAAGGAATTATAATGCCGTCTTGGGCAGCAGAACTTAATGCGACCTACGGAAATCCACTTTTTATTTTTAATTACTCTCTTCCCTACTATATTATCTCTTTATTTCACTTTATAGGAATCAGCTTTATAAGCAGTATGAAACTTTATCTTGGTTTAACTTTATATTTGTCCGGAATATTTATGTATTTATGGATAAAAGAATTAACTGGAAACAAACTTGCCGCATTTACATCCGCTATCTTTTATATTTTCAATCCTTATCACCTAATCGATGTTCACTTTAGAGCAACTTTAGGCGAATCTACTATTTTTACGCTAGTGCCGTTACTTTTCTATTTTATTACAAAATATATAAAAAAGAAAAAATTTACATATTTAGCGCTAATTGCATTGATGTCGCAGCTATTATTTCTTGCGCATCCTATGATAGCAGGCATATTTACTGGAATAGCCAGTCTATTTGTCTTGTCGATGATAAATATTAAAAAGGGTTTAAAGAGTGTTTTCATTACGATAGTCTTCATGTCCATAGGAATCATAGGAGCCATTTACTCATGGGTATCTTATATTTTATTTTCTGCGTATACATTTCCTAATCCCGGAGGAATAATTTTTCAGGATACATTTTCCAAAATATTCTACTCACCTTGGAGATATGGTTTTCTCTTTCAGGGACCAAACGGAGAATTTGCCCCGATTATCGGATATACTCAAGTATTCGTTGTCGTATTTGCAATATTTTTACTAAAAAAAAATTATATATCAAAAAAAATAAATCCATCCTATCTATTTTGGTTATTAATATTCTTTTTAATACTGTTCTTTATGTCGCCATATTCAAAGAGAATTTGGTTTCAATTTCCTTCTCTTTCAATGTTGCAAAGTCACCGATTGTTGCTACCTATAGCCCTATCTACATCCGTACTTGCGGGATATTTGGCGATTTCTTTTTCTGATACCCAGAGAAAAAAAATATTTATTTACTTGCTTATTGTAATTACAATCGGGTATACAATCTTAAACTGGGGACATCGAAGGTTAATTACGGAAATTAATGACTATACACTTAGGAAGAACGTTTGGATTAGCACAGTAACAGAAGGTACAACGGCCTATTTTTTAAATAATAGGTGGGCGGACATAAATAACTTTTGGTTTTCTAAAATCCCAAACGATCATTTAGAAATTATTCAAGGAAAAGGAACGGTTAGGGAAATAAAAAGAAAATCAACTCAGCATAATTATATTGTCAATGCACAAACGCCAATTGTCATAAAAGAAAACACGCTGTATTACCCCGGATGGAAACTCAAAAGCAATTTTAATGACATATTTGTTTACCCTGGAAAAAGAGGGTTAATTTATGCAAATCTTCCTAGCGGAATACAATATTTGGAACTTAAATACGAAGACATTTTGCCGTATAAAATTGCCAAAACTATAAGCATCGCAATCTTTTCTATTTTAATAATTGTACTTATCTACATTTTACTTATCAAACGCTTTACGGCCTAGCCACAACATTTCCCCTGGCAAACGGAGATACCATATGGGCTTTATTAGGAAGAGAAGCTTGATTAAGGGCATCAGGTATTTATGGAATTTATATCTTTTTAAAGAATTGTTCACTTGTTCATACGTAGCAGCGATAGGATAACGTTTTGTAATAAGATGTTCAAAATCAAACAAAGAAGCTAAGCTATTAAGACTTCTACTGGTAAAATATTGAATATGCTGACCTTGCCAATACCACCAGCGCCTACCCAGAATGCGACTCATTATTCCATCAATATTTCCTGTCCAAATCACCAATAATCCTCCTGGTTTAAGAAGTCTATTGATACAAAGCATTTCATCTCGAGGAAATTGAAAATGCTCAATAACTCCCCACATCGTAACAATGTCATATCTCGCTGGAAATTTCTGAGCAAGTACTTTTAGTCTGTCCATGTAAACTGTTATGTCTTTTTTACGAGCGATTTCTGCAGACCAGCGAGACAATTCAAGTCCTTCAGCGGAATATCCGAAACTTTTTGCTACTGATAAAAAATCTCCCGTAGCGCAGCCTATATCAAACACTTTTCCCCCAGAAGCATAGTTACGGATAATATCTAATACCGATTGCGAAGATAATCTTCGAGTTTGCGAATGACGAAGATATTCCTTATCAATTACATCTTCGTAATTTTTATACATATTCATGGGCAATGGAGAACAGAATGCATGAGTACACTTACGGCAACGAGCCACACGGAATGTCTTTTGAGATTGCGGAGTAAATTCATACGTAAACATTATTTTTTTTAGATCTACGTTGGCAGGATATAATTCATACGTATTCTTAGACAGGCAAACCGGACATGCGCTTAATCCAACTTCGTTTATTTTTTTCATATTTATTTTTTTTGACTATATTTTTGTTGCGACGATAAAGAGATTAGTACCGATTTTTTCTTCTTTTTCAATGTATTTTAAAAATATTTTTACCAGCAAATCCTCCATAAATTTTGGCCTAAATACTTTTCTCCTTCCGATAAATGGTCTAAAAAACTGAGAGGGCAATGCTGTGGGAATAAAAATATCGTAGAGTTTTGTAATTAAAGGCGAAATGATATTTTTTGCTAAAACTATTTTAAATCCGGCAGCTTTAATATCTTTTATCCATTTTTCTTTTGAAGGTAATGTTCTGCGGTGAAATTTAGTATTGTACGCCCATGTCAGCCAATTACTTAATCTTGTCAATCCAATTTTTCTTAAAAATGGACGGTAAAAAGTATTTTTGTCCACATCATCCGTTTCCATCGTAATAGCCAAAGTTCCACCTGGTTTAAGTGCTCTATGCATTTCTTTCAAAAGTTTTGGAGTATCCGTAATATGTTCAAATGTGCTGATTGAAAAAATAGAACCGTACGAATTTTCCGCAAATGGCAAATTTCTGGCGTCGGCAAGAGTGAGATTTTTATACATATTACCCTTCGCAGCAGCGTACAAATCTTTTGGCGCAATATCAATGCCCATGTCTATAATCACCCCGAATGCTTCTGCAAATTCTCCCCATCCGCACCCTATGTCTAGAATTGGACGGGGCAATTTTACTCTTGATAAATGTTTTGCCTCAACAGACCTCCAAAGCGCAACGCAAAGAGGGGCAATCTGTAAATATTTTCTGAAGTATTTTTCTGTTTTGGTCATCTTCTAAATTTCTATTAATAAGCTCCAATCGTATCAAATGAAGCTATTCAAGTCAAAGGCTTGAGCTCCAAAGTTTTAAATACATATTAACCATTTTTTCCCAAGCATGCTTATTAACCCAAACATATGCTTTTTCCACAATTTTTTCTTTTTCTTTTATATTTTCTATATAAAAAGAAATTTTAGAAACTAATTCCGATGAAGAACTGGAAATTTTAATATATTTTGAAAAAGGCGCCATTCTAAGATAATCCTCCTTCAGAGGATTATCATAAACTGCAAATACCAATTTTTTCGCAGCCATCGCTTCAAGGATAGATAAATATCTTGAAACAAAAGCGAAATTATAATTTTGAAAATATTTTCCTGAGTTTTCTTGAAATCCTAAGACCTTAAAATCTTTCTCAATTTCTTTCCTAAACTTTCCATCCCCAATTATTTCAATTTTAAAGTTTGGTGTTTTTTTCCTTATTAATTTCACTGCTTTAATGTAAGTTTTTACCCCTGTCTGCTCATCAAGCCTCCCAATAAATACGGCACCTTCATGACTTATGGCTTTTAATCTATGATCGCTAATCAGATTTACTCCACCGTAAGATACGAAGTTCGGATTTGTTCCATACCATTTTTTTATAAAATCTCCAATACAAATGTTTCCCATTGATAGTTTTTCGGATATTTTACGCATCAAAATGTCTTTCCGTTTTAAAGGATAACCTTCGTATCCATGAAATGTTGTAAATATTTTTTTAAAAGGAAATAGAAAGCGAAAAGGTAGATACCAGAAAAATACATCATGACAATGAATTACATCTGCATTTTCCATGAGCTGATAATTATTACATAGCCATTTCCAAATTTTAAATTTTTTAAATTTTCCTTCTTTAAGTTTTGGAATCCTAAATATTTCAATTTCCTCAAACATCTCTTTTAGCATTGTTTTTTGAGAATCTTGCTCGGTGACAACTGTAACCTTATGACCTCTTCTAATTAACAATCGGCCAAGTTCTAAAACATGTTTTTCCACTCCGCCTATGTGAGGATAAAACAAACGGGACAAAAATAAGATATTCATAGCTGAACTAAATTCTACCACTGATTTAGGCCTCAAACAACTAGTTGATGCTATAATGTTTTTGCGTTTAATATGAATAAAAAAAGATATCTCCCAAAAGTTTCTGAAATAATTTATAAAAATTTAATTAAAAAGATTTTTTTTCAAATTGATCCGGAAACCGTTCACAATGCAATGGTAAAGCTGGGTGAACAATTTGGAAAACATAAAAGTATTAAAAAAGTTTTTTCCTCGCAATTTATAATTAAGGATAAGAGTTTAAAACAGAATATTGCCGGAATAAAATTTGAAAATCCCATTGGTTTGGCAGCAGGGTTTGATTATGAGGCAAGATTAACTCAAATACTCCCCTCTTTGGGATTTGGATTCGAAACTTTAGGAACAATCACGGATTCACCGTACGGAGGCAATCCAAGACCAATGCTTGGCAGATTGCCTAAATCAAAATCCTTGATGGTTAACAAGGGATTCAAAAATTTGGGAGCTAGAATAACAAGTGAAAAATTAACAGGACTTTCTTTCGAGATTCCAATTGGAATAAGTATAGGTAAATCAAATGTCCCGATATGTAACACTCAAAAAAAGGGCATAGACGACATGATTAATGCATTTACTGTGTTTGAAAATTCTAAAGCAAGACATTCTTATTATGAATTAAATATCAGTTGTCCTAATCTGCACGGAAACGTTAGCTTCTATCCTCTTAATAATTTAAAAGAATTGCTTACAGAGATTGACAAATTACATACCAAAAAACCAATATTTGTAAAAATGCCGCTTGAGAAATCAAACAATGAAACTCTTGAAATTCTCAATACTATATCGGGATATTGCCCCAAGGGAATAATCCTAAGCAATTTGTCAAAAAACAGAAACAATAAACTTCTAAAACGGGAGGAAGTAGATAAATTTCCTGCAGGCATTGGTAGTTTCAGCGGGAAACCAACGCATAAACGATCGAATGAATTGATTAAACTGGCTTACAATAACTTTAAACAAAGATTTGTTATTATCGGCTGCGGCGGAGTATTTAATGCCCAAGACGCTTATGAGAAAATTAAACATGGCGCCTCATTGGTTCAATTAATTACAGGAATGATTTATGAAGGTCCGCAAATCGCATCTCAAATTAATTTAGGCTTAATCGGACTGCTTAAGAAAGACGGCTTAAGACACATCTCTGAAGCTATTGGAATTGAAGCCAAATGACCTTTTGTGGACCCGGATGGAATCGGACCATCAATCTTTCGCATGTGAAGCGAACGTTTTACCACTAAACCACGGGTCCCGAGTGTATTCTACAGCATCCATTTCAGATTGACAAAGCAAAATAAATCAAGGACAATGTTAGGTATGGAATTTTTGAGAAAAATCTACAATTTTTTGTTAGATACTGTTCAAACTCTCCTTATAGTTTTCATAGTTTTTCTTGTCATATGGCAATTTTTGGTTCGCCCATTTCAGGTAAGCGGAAATTCCATGCAGCCAACCTTTCTTGACAAAGAATATATTTTAACCAACATAATTGCGCTTAGATTTAGTCAACCAAAACAAGGCGATGTTGTCGTATTTAAGGCTCCAAACGATCCGGAAAAAGATTACATCAAACGCATCATCGGAGTTCCGGGAGATCAAATAATGATTCTAAACGGAGATGTCTACGTAAACGGAGCAATTCTAGACCAAAGCGCATATTTAAAGCCAACAGTTAAAACATACGGAGGATCATTCCTTAGAGAAGACATACCTGTAACCGTACTGACCGACTCTTACTTTGTTATGGGTGACAATAGGTCTGGAAGCTCTGATTCGAGAGAATGGGGATTTCTTCCTGCTAGAAATTTAATTGGAAAATCCTCTTTTGTTTATTGGCCTTTGGACAAAATGGAAATGATTAAAAACCCGTACAATTAATTATTCCCCAAGCAAAATCTTATTTATTGCTTTTATTTTAGGACCCGTAACCTCCACATCGCCTCTTATTTCAATTAATATTTTAGCTTTTTTGCTGGACTGAAAAATTGTAACTTTATCCAAATTGTGCAATTTTGCAATTTTTTTGGCCATTTCATCAAGTTCGGGAATCCATAATCTATCCTCAACAGTACGAGGCTCTTTTTTCTGAATTTCCCCCTTAGCTTTTCTTGCTTCTTCTTCAGTCTGTCTAACTGTGCTATTTTCACGAAGTATCCTGCGGAATAATTCAAGCATGAGAGCGGGATCACCTAAAGAAATTAAAGGACGAACATGACCTTCCGAAATTACTCCTGCCACAAGAGCATCTTTGATTGCATCCGGAAGAGACAAGAGTCTGACTGTGTTTGAAATAGTTGGCGCGGACTTCCCAACTTTTCTGGCAACCTCATTAGTACCCAAACCAAATTCGTCAATTAACCGCCTATATGCTAAAGCCCTCTCAATCGGATTAAGATCTTCTCTTTGCACATTTTCAACAATAGACATCTCAAGCATCCCCTGAGGAGTAGTATCTTTAATTACAACCGGAACTTTGGATAAGCCCAATAGTTTTGCCGCTTTCCAGCGCCTTTCCCCTGCGATAATTTGATATCCTGCCGGAGTCCTGGCAACAACCAAGGGCTCAAGAATACCCTGCTCCCTGATAGAGTCAACTAAATCATTCAGTGATTGAGGCGAAATTACTCCACGCGGCTGAAGGGGATTAGCTTGAAGTATATTAATTTCAAGCTCATGGATTTCGCTTTGCGTATTCGTATTGTCCATAGGTAGACTATGTAATTAATTCATGACTTCTGCAATTCTTTTTCCGCGGGAAGTCTTAAAATTTACAATTCCGTCTTTTATTGCAAAAAGAGTAAAATCATTCCCCATAGCAACTCCAAGACCCGCAAAAACCTTCGTTCCTTTTTGTCGAATAATAATATTCCCCACTATAGCCTTTTGTCCGCTATATAACTTAACGCCTAGGCGTTTTGATCTGGAATCCCTATTTCCCTTAACTGACCCCTGCGCTTTTGTATGTGCCATATGTTGTGCTTGTGAAAAGTTGATTTATTTTACGTTACTTTTTCACAGCTGTCAACCCCTCAAAATTATAAGTCCCCTTCGCCAAGGCTACGGTGGGGTTGATGCCTCGTAGCTTTAGCGAAGCGGCATCAAGATATCAAGAATTTTAACTTTAGTTAAATATTGCCTATGTCCTGTTACTCTTCTGTATTTGGATTTTGCCTTAAATTTAGAAATCCGCAGTTTCTCCCCCTTAAAATGCTCTAAAACTTCTGCTTTAACTACTACTCCCTTAACTATAGGCTTACCTAATTTAACTTTCCCATCGACAACATGTAAAATAATTTCTTCAAAAGAAAACTTTTCTCCGGGTTTGGAGCTTAATCTTTCAACTTCAATTATAGAATCCTTCGATACCTTATATTGTTTTCCGCCTGTTTTTACGATTGCATATTCCATAAGCTATGATTATAGCAAAAAATTTATTTAATTTCCAGAACTTTATGTGATGAATCACCCCTATTCATAGCGCAAAGAATTCCAAGGAAAATAAAGTTCGAAAGCAAAGAGCTTCCCCCATAGGAAACAAAAGGAAGAGTAATCCCAACTATTGGAAGAATTCCTATATTCATGCCTATATTCACAAAAAATTGGAAAAAAATCACAAAGAATGCAGCCGCGGAAAATGTTTTATTAAATAATTCTTCCTGATTTTGAAAAATCGTGAAAATTCTGTAGAGTAAATATACAAATGCTATAAGCAGCAAAGTTGCGCCAATCATTCCCAATGATTCCGATAGCGTTGCAAAAATAAAATCAGTATGCCGTTCCGGTAGAAATCGCAGTCCCGATTGCGTTCCCAGCCCTAATCCGCGGCCAAGCAGCATTCCGGATCCCACAGCTATAATCGATTGGATGGCATTATAAGATAATCCCAATGGGTCATTGGGATTTAAAAAGGTTAAAATTCGCTGTTTTTGATAATTATGCAAAAATCTCCAAAGTATAGGAGACATTATTAACGAAAGAATTAATCCTAAAAAAAAGAATCTGAAAGGAAAACCAAAAACAATAAATACCATAATTGCTACCAAAGCATAGATTAGCGCATTTCCCAAATCCGGTTGTAAGAAAACTAAAAAAACAACCGGCATTAAAAAGCAGGTTGCCAAAAATAAAGTTTTCAAAGAATAATTATTTTTGGAAGCAAGATATGACGAAAGAGAGATTACCAAGAAGGGCTTGAGAATTTCAGAGAACTGCACTCTGAATCCAAAAATTTCCAGCCATCTGACAGACCCTCTTGCTTCAACTCCGATAAGTAAAACTGTAATTAGCAAAACAATGGAAACAATGTAAATAGGTGTCGCATAAAGATTTACAGTTCTGTAATTTGTTTGAGAAAAGAATAAAAAAGCAAAAATTCCGACAATAAAAAAAACAAACTGACTATTAAATAAGGCTCTATCTATGGAAAAAAGAGTGATCAAACTTAGAATTACAAGAATTATTGCAGGAGCTAACAATCCCCAGTCAATATTAAAAAACAACCGTTTGTTCATTTGCGAATTACAATAAACCTCTCTCCTTTTGTTAAGTTGTTCACCATTGCTTTCTTTTTTATTTCCTCTTCGAATTTTTTTGGCCAATCTTTCAAAACAACATTTACTCTCTCATCTAATTCCGTTCCCAATTTTTTTCTTTCCTGCTGAATCATTCTCACAATATTCCTCGCCTCTCCCTCTTCCTTTAATTCCGTAGTTAAGTTGACATCAAGGAAAACTGACATTTCTCCTTTTCCTTTTTCAAAACTTACTTTTTTAACATTTAACTCATCTTTAATTAAGGAGATTAATTCCTCATCCTGGATTTGAAGTTCAGAATTTAAAATTTTTAATTCCGCCAAGGGTTGCCTGACCTTTATCATGATTTCTTTTCTTTTTGCGTGGCCCAATTCACAGAGTTTTCTTACAAAATCCATATCTTGTTCTAATTTCTCATCAATATCTCCAACTTCCGGCCAATTTGCCAAATGTACTGATTCTTCACCCGTCAAATTTAGATATATTTCTTCCGCTATAAATGGCGTAAATGGAGCAAGAATTTGACAAAGACTAGCTAAAACTTCCCATAGGGTTTCGTAGCAATTATTCTTGTCTTTGGTATTTTCCTGAGACAATCCGATTCTGCCACGGGATCGGCGGACATACCAAAGTGATAAATCATTGACGAAGCTTTCGATAGAATTGCTCGCAGAAAAAGCATCATATTTTTCAAGGGATAGAGTAACAGTTTTAATTAATTTATTTAGTCCTGAGACTATCCATTTATCTAAAACATTTTCTGATTGTCCTACTTTGACTTGGCGTGACCAATGATCGATATTCGCATTGGAAACAAAAAAATTATAAACATTCCACAGCATCAGATGGAATTGTCTTCTAACATTATCCGCGGCTTTAATTCCAAAATTAAGATTTTGTTCAGGATCTTGTTTTACATACATCCATCTCATAACATCAACGCCAATTTCGTCAGCTGCCTGATTAAACTCAATCGCATTGCCCTTGCTCTTATGCATTTCTTCGCCTTTTTCATCCCTAACCGATGCAAATCCTAAAACGGTTTTAAAAGAATTTGAATTTTCCAACACAGTTGTCATCGCGATAAGAGAATAAAACCAATTTTTAAATTGTCCGGGGAAGCTTTCGGTTATAAAATCCGCAGGAAACCATTCTTCCGGCATAGTTGAGAAAGGAACAATTCCCGCATCAAGCCATGGATTTCCTACGTCCGGAATTCGTGAGATAATTTCGCCACATTTCTCACATTTTACTTTTACTTCGTCGATCCACGGTCTATGCGGACTATTGCCGCTTAATTTCTCCCAGCCCTGAACTGCATTTTTCTCAAGCTCTTCTTTGTTTAATTCGGATTTCCCTAGCTCGTCTTTGACGGCTTTAATTTTCTCTTCTACTTTTTCCTTGACATCCGCGGGAACCATTTTTCGCATTCCCAAATCGGCAAGGCCAATCCCCAATATCTTTTTTTACTGATCAGCCAGTCATGCATGTTTTTAAGCCAATCAAGTTCCCTATCCAGTCCCCAATCAGGAATCCAATTAATTTTTTTCGCTACTTTCACCATCTGCTCTCTAAACGTTTCCCCAATTTTTGATTTTTGATTTTTGATTTTTGATTTCGATGGTGTATCCATTGCTATATACCATTCATCCACCACTCTCCAAACTAATTCCGTCTTACATCTCCAGCAAGTAGGGTATCTGTGCGTATATCTCTCCGTCAGGAAAAAGTATTTTCCTTTTTCAAAAGATTTAATAAAATCTATGATTAATTCAGGATGTTTTTTGGCGTCTTTTCCGCTAAACCCGCCGAATCCGGCCAGATAATTTCCTTCCTCACCAATAACTTCTATCACCGGCAAACCATTCTGTTTGCCAAGTTTAAAATCTTCGCTGCCTGCCCCGGGCGCGGTATGCACGATCCCTGTTCCCTCAATTTTGCTAATCGGCAGGATTAATTCATCTGTTGCAATAACTTTGTGAATATATTTTTCCAATTGTTCTTTTACTTTCGGTAGATTATCAAAAGGGGATGAATAGTTTAATCCGACCAAATCCTTACCTTTAATTATTTTTTTTATTTTAAGTTTTAATTTTTCTGCGTTTTCTTTGAGGAGATAGTAGATGTTTCCCTCTTCATTTCCGGTTGCAACCGCATAATCATAACTTGGGTGTACCGTAAGAGCGACATTGGCGACCAGAGTCCAAGGCGTTGTTGTCCAAGCAATTAAATATTCGTTTTTTCTACCTAGAATCGGATACTCAATATAAACTGCATCATGAGTTACATTTTTATATTCTTCGGTTAATATTTCGTGCTGGGAAATTGCGGTTCCGCAACGCGGACACCAAGGCACGGAATCACGCCCTTTGTATAACCATCCCTTTTCATTAACAACTTTTAAGAAATTCCAAATCGCATAATTATTTTCATCCGAAGAAGTATGATAAGAATTATCCCAATCCATGAAATATCCCAATCGCTTACTCTGTTCTGTTTGAATTCCCGAAAATTTTTTTACCCTTTCCTTACAAAGGTTAATAAATTTTTCTAGACTTTTAAATTTGTCTCCGGGAATAAGATTCTCAATATCTTTCTTATTTTTTAGCCCTAATTCTTTCTCCACCTCAACTTCGACCCAAAGTCCCTGCTCATCAAATCCATTCTGAAACCTTTGTCGTCTTCCCCGCATATTCCAAAATCTTTGCCACAAATCCTTGTAAGTTCTGCCCCAGGCATGATGAACAGCCATTGGATTATTTGCAGTTATTGGACCGTCAAGGAAAGAAAACCGTTCTTTTGAATTATTGTTTTTTTGCAAATATTTCTTTACGATATTCTTTTCCTGCCAGTACTTAAGAATTTCTTCTTCAAGATGCGGAAAATTTACATTCTGCTTTACAGGTTCAAACCCCGCACCTTGCACTTTATTTTGAGACATAAATGATATTTAACCCGCAATCAAGGTACGGGATAAACATTAACTTATTGTATACCACTCCACTTTGAATTTGCAATAATTTGGTATATACGTCCGTAGCTTTCAAAATGATAATGGGATTACCATTGAAAATTATATTGTTCAAAATTCAAAGCTACGTTGGGTATTATAAATTTGTATTTTGAAAGCAGAGGGGTATAATTCAAAAAAGAAACAGTATCAAGAGAGGATGGGAAAAATTAATTTCTCTGTCTTAGAAACGCGGGCTGTAGCCGAAGCGAAGTCCCTTTTTTGATTAGTTCCTTTGCCTCAAAAACGCGGGAATGTCCCATGTATCCCCTATTCCCATCTTCTTTTCTTACTAAAAACACCTAAGGATAATATAGACTTTTTTATTTCACAAATCAATAATCATTTTACATTAAGCTTTTCCTTTGATAGACTCATCTAATATGAAACCAAATGCTCAATATATATTTTTTGATGAATCGGGTAAGCCTGAGATTTACTCCTCAAAAGGAACGAATTTGGTATTGAATGGAAAAGCAACAAAGTTTTTGGTTCTCTCCGCTATACGTTCAAACGACCAATTAACATTGCAACAAAAAGTTACTGAATTTAGGCTAAGTCTACTCAAAGACAGCTCTCTTTTAAGTATTTTCTCTACTGCGTATGGTCTAGATTCATTTCATGCACAAACAGATTATCCTCAAGTAAAAGAAAAGTTTTTAGCTTTTATTACAACTTTAGATGTAAGAATAGATGTCTTAATAGTGGAAAAATTAAAGTGTCATGTCCCATTACAGCAAAATCCAGGCAAATTATATGGAGTAATGGCGGGACAACTATTGAGAAACCTAATTCATCAAGTTCCCAACACTGAAATTATTTTCTCAAGAAAAGATAGTAAGCTACAACTAAGAAATGGGTTAGTAACAGAGGTTGAAAGCAGTAGGCTTGAATATGTACGAACTCATCCTAAGCTAAAATCAAACATCACTCTTAATTATCAACACAATCCACATTATACTCATGGAGGTTTACAAATTGCTGATTATATTGCTCATGTTATTTATCAAGTATGCGAAAATGGTAAAAGAAATTATTATGAAATTATAAAAGATAAAATCGGAGCAATACACGACATATGCAATAGAAAATTTTATACTAAAAATAGTGGAACTAGATACTTATAAAAAATACTTCACTCGAAGCAATCTACTGTAACTATCCACTTAAGGAAGTGCGAACTTCGCACGTTTCATTAAGCAGACTGCTTAAAATGAAGTATCTAAGAGGATTATCGATCTTTGCAAGATACTTGTCAAGTACCCATCGCGTCGTACAAAATACTTATATTGCGACGTGGTTTTGAAGCTGAGATAAAATTCTAAAATTAATTGAAGCGGGCAAGATTTGCAGCATATTTCTGCGAACCGACTTTTTTCTTTGCAGACTCAACGGACCGCCTAATTGCTCTATCGAGTAATTTCGCGTCTTGACGTTTATCATCAAGAAAAATATCCCTCATCCATATTTTATCGCTGACCATTTCCAATCTTCTTAATCTACAGTTTACTTCTGCCTTTTCAGCTTTTTCCAAAGCCTTAGGCGTTAGATTATTTATTTTAAATACAGCATTGGAGGTTACTAGAAATGCATTAAGCACTAATTGGTCTCTATAGGTAACATCCCAATCTTTAAAAGTTTCTTTAAGTATTAAACCGTCTCCCATTTCAGGAGTATTGACACGGATTCCAATTCCATCTTCCATGGCATGATTCATAACCGATAATCCCATAAATATCCTTTGACATTCTTTTTGATAAGCCAATCGATTGGAGTCTGGTTGAACTTCCCCTGCACTTTTAAGCTTTGACCTCTGCCATTCAAACCATGGTCCGTATGCTCCTGTCGATTCAACCATAAGAAGAATATTTATCTTTGGACGCCGATTAAAGTAAAACCTTTCATCCTGTGTCCCGCAACGACATCCTTCATAACTACAACCCTGATATCCTTAAAGCATCCTTGAAGCTCTTGCTCTGAAGACATTGACCCTAGTCCTTCTGCTATTGGATCAACTTTCGGACCAGCTTCAATTCTTCTCGCTGTTTCAACTGCTTCTTGGTGTGCCTTATTAAATTCCGAAGAAACTCCTATCTCTTTCTGAAGAATACGCCTGCTTCTCCATCCTTGACTGTAAGTTCTGGAACATATAATCTGTTCATCAGGTTTTAAACCATAAAGTTTTCTTTGATCTAAGTATTTTAGTCCATTTGTTAATTCTACTGCCATAAATTAATTCCTCTGCCTTAAGAATGCGGGGATGTCCCAGTCATCCCCTATTCCCAGCTTCCTTTCTCACTTAAACACCTGGTCGAAATATATATTTTTTAGGACTCCAAAGAAAGTATAACAATTGAAAAAAGAAAAGTCAATAATTGTTAGCCAA
>Ga0209210_1000451_pt1 | contig 43427 bp, 59 predicted proteins | sample RifGroA1_FD_183991 | JGI IMG/M metagenome (GOLD analysis project Ga0209210, IMG submission 183991) | Contaminated groundwater microbial communities from Rifle, Colorado, USA - Rifle Groundwater A1 (SPAdes) (version 2) | ecosystem: Environmental > Aquatic > Deep subsurface > Groundwater >...
AGGTAGTGGAATTCCCTCTTGAGCAGTAATGGGCTTAATTTCTTTTATTATTTCCGCTATCCGTTCTGGTAATGGCTTTGTTTCAGATATTATCTGCTCTTTAGGTATTGGGATAGCTTCAGGTTTCTCTATCGGCTTAAATTCTGCCGTAGGTATTTCTCGTGCCATTGGACGACCAGCAACACCTTCCCTAAAAAATCGCTCCTTTGCTAATGTTTCAGATAATTGCTGTGCCGTAAGTTTAGGTTCTAATGCACCAAGCTGTTTTGCTACCCTCCCTGCACCACCTATAACCTTCCCCGCAGTTAACCATAGCGGGATTTCTTCTTCTGTGGGAATAGCCATACCGCCTACACTTTCCAATACAGATGACAATCCAGCCCTCAATGGACTCCCCGTCTCTATTTGCTCTTGCTTTATTTCACCAAGATAATTTCTTATATCCCCTACCAACTTATTTAAGGGAGACCGTAACTTATCCGTCTCCCTTCTTTCAATGTCTCTTATATATTGCCAGTTCTCAAAATGTTTATCTCTACCATATTCGTCGGGTTCAAAACGTCCGCCTTCCGCAATATACTGTTTTTTTAGCTCATCCACCTCTTTAGCCCCTATACTTTGGGAGAGGTTCTCCAGCCCAGATATAAGCTCATTATCTGCACTGCCAGTTGTATAAAATTTCTCAAGTTTGCTCTGTATATCTGGCGAAACATCAAGACCAAATTGCGTAGCATAATTTAGTAAGGGTCTAACTCTGTCAACCCTTTCGCCTATTTCTGTTTTTATAGCTTTTTGTTGCTCTCTTATCGTTGGTTCATCTTTTTGTAGTGAACTAAATCCCTCTAAAGCACCCAATAATTCACTTCGTGGAATAGGCGTTTCTTGTGGTTGTTTGGTTTCTGGTGTAATCGGCTGAACAGCAATCGGTTTATCTTCTTGTGTTCTAATAGGATATTTATTCTTAATTCGTTCCAATAAAGAATTATCAGCTTTTTGCGGTATAGCTAATGGCGGTTGAGACGGCAAGGCGGGATACTTACGCTTAACACGTTCTAATAAAGTAGAAGAAGCAGTAGCAGTGTCATCCATTATCTACCTCCCACTCCCTGCTCTTGTCTTATAATTTCCCTTGCATCTTCATCACTATATCCCCGTTCTATAGTTAAATAATTGTATGCTTCAGTTATATCATCATCCCCATTTTGCGTAACTGCTGGCTGTCCAGTTTGTGCCAATAATTCTGTCTCTACTTTTGATAATGGATATTTCTCTATTATTCGCCGAGACCTCTCCATTCCCGTATCGGCGGGCGGGATTGGGCTACCCTCCCTACTAACTCCACCCGTTAGCGGATTCATTAGCATTATGTTTATTTCATTCCATAGAATTTCCCTTTCCTTATCATTAGTAGCCATATCAAACGCCTTCATCAATCCTTCTAACCTCGCCATTTTTGACAATTCATTAGATTTAGGGATTTGGCTACCTCTAAACTTTTCTCTCTCTAACTTTAACTGCTCCTGCTGATATGGACTTATCACTCCTTGCTGGGTTAATGCTCGGCTTTTAAGAGCAAGTTCCTCTTTCTGTAATGGTGTTATAGGATACATCATTTTCATATATTCTTCTGGATTTTCCCTATAATATTGCTGTATCGCATTTTGATACCTCTTTTCTCTTGTCCCCTCCAATTGCTGTCTGGTTTGTGCTAATAAATTACTTTCCTCTCCTTGAGATTTACGCAATACATCACCTACTGTCGCCAATCCCTGTAACAATGTCTCTACGCTTTTAGGTTCTTCTCTTTGTGGAAATGGAGATATATTTTCAGGCAGTGTAGTCGAAAATGAAGGTATCCCTTTAGGAAACTTTGTCGGGTCATACGAAATACCCTGGTATCTGCTCGGAACATATCCAGCAAAATTATTTGTCTGAACGAGACCCTTTTCTCGGTTCTGAATATTTATAATATTCGATAACGCCGAGGGCACAGTATCGGCAGTGGACGGCGGAGCAATACCCCCAATACCTAACTTCCCTAAATTCTCCATAGGGCCTTCTGTTTCGCCTGCTTCATACCATTGCTTTTGACCTCTACGTCCCAAGTAATTCCTAAAATCTATTGCCATATCATCATTCTCCTTAAAAAGCCGAACCAATAGAAGAACCAAGCCCAGCACCTGTAAATCCTGTTTCCATAGTATTACCTGCTGACATTCCTAACCCCGCACCAACAGGACCGCCTAACAGAAATCCCGCTGCACCTCCTAACAATGCGCCTATCCCGCCCCTCTTCTTACGACTGGCATTAGCCATCTTTCTTTGCCATTCCAATTCCGCAGCCGTGCTGCCTGCTTGGGCTCTCATAGCACCTATCAATCTGGCTATCCTGTCTCGCTCTCCTTGACTATAAAGATTCTTCATCCTCTGTCCCTGCAATCCCATTCTCTCTGCTACTCCGCCTTGCATACCGCCAGCGGCTACTCCCCTGCTTTCAAGATTTTGCTGTAAGTTTGCAATCGCCGCCTGCCGTGCCGCATCCGTTTCGTAACCTGACTGCTCAATACCACGAACTGACGCCTCACGTTCAGCCGTTTCAAGCGGCGCAAATACACGATTATAATACTGCGTAGGGTCTTGAAACCACTGACGTTTTAGCTTTCCTTTCTTGCTGCTTCCAAATAATCCCATAAAATTCTCCTATTCTTTTATTAAATCAAAATCAAATATTATACTATAAAGAGTAAAGCCACTCGATGCGCCCGTTATAGTTAAAGCTAAACTAAAATAATCGAATTGTTCCTCTGACGCATTACAAACTACTTCCCATTTCCGCACTCCTCTACTATCACCAATAACAGTATCGGCATTTTTTGAATACCCACTTGTCAATACCGCTGTAGCATTACTACGTTGAGCAGACGATTGAAAATCATAATATCTGTCAACAGTTAAAGTTCCGTTAGATGTAGCAAGCACCAAGAAGGTTATAGTTTTCATCTGAAGGCGACCATTAAACCCCTGAACTATAGGACGTAACCATCCTGTTCGCCATTTTGTAGATATTCCTGTTCCTGCCAATGTATTGCCACTGAATAGCTGGTATATTCCACCAGTATTACTGTGTGCAAAATACAATGCTCCCGTATCATCTACACCGCCGAATGCAGTGAAATGTGTAGCACCAACATTTTTATTTATACTCCACGAGTTAGTTTTCCATTCGTATATAAATAACCGATTGTTTTTAGAGGATGGCGTGTCGGCACTTGTCTCTATACTTACAATGTAAAGCCCTCTATATGTAATACCCACTGCATTTTGCATTCGATTAGTTGTTACATCATCCCAAATCGTAGGATTTATATCTTCCGATATACACCTCACGGTAGCGCCATCAAACCGATAAATCCCCGCCGATTTATTACGTGAAACGAAAAACATATAATCACTCACCGCCACACTGTCTCCACTGCAACATCCGTAAGCACTTTCGACAGGACGCAACCTAAAGTTAGATGGTGTGTAACCAGTAACGGTATAAATTTTATCATCCTTCATCACGATAAGCATATCTAAAAACACTGCAAGTCCCGTTATAGGAGTATTATTATCCCCTACACGCATAAAAAACGTATCAGGGAATATCTCTACGTTTGCTCCGTGAACCTCAGTATTAAGTGAACTGTCGCTAACTTCATCTCCAGCATTAGCAGAATAATATAGATATGACTGCCCTAAACGTGAACGTGCAGTAAAACACCTGTCTCTCCATATTGCAATATATTGCGTGGGAGGAGAAGTGCCATTATTATTAGGCGCTTCCCTCAACTCTAAACTTGCATCAGCAGTATTATCTGTATACGTTGTCGTAGTATCATCATTTATCGTTGCTACATAATACCATCTTGTTGCATCTACTGCCCTCGTTCTGTAAATATTCCTTGCAGTTACACCAGATATGCCATTGGACGTCCCCGTAGGAATATTACTTAAACTTCCCTGCTGGCTTGCCAATATTACAGTCGCAATTCCATTAGATGGCTTGGCTGTCGATTCCCTTGATGTATTACCCTCAAATATAAAACTAACCTTATAAGAATACGTTCCCGTCAATACCCCCGCCGCACCAACCGCTGCCGTCATAGGTTGAGAATATCTTGCCAATACGGCCGCACTCGCACCCCCACCCTCTAATGTCCCTAAAAAGTTATTGGCAGTGTCATATTTCCACTTAACAGTAATTGCGGACGTTGTCGATAATCCAAACCCTACATTCTTACCTGACTGCGTTGCACCAAATTTAGAATAAGCAATATATAATGCTAATTCTCCATCCCTATATACCTTAACGGAATTATTACCATCCTTCCATAACGAATAAATATGATAGCCATCGTTGTTTTTTAGAGGATATACGCTTGCCAATTCCACGAAATTGCTGTTAGACGGAGCGCCACTAAAATACCCAACTGACAATGCGTCATCATATATCGCCAACACGCATATCTTTGCACCATCATCTATAAACATAAACGCAGGCGCTCTCGTTGCTGTCTTATTTATACCACCAGAAGTAATACTAACATTAGCACTTATTCGTATAAATGACGTTCCCGAAACAGCAGAAGTATTTATTGTGTAATACGCTATCCCCGATGAACCTTGTGCTGTCGTTAAAATACTACTTGCTACGCTCTCTGTAGGCGTCCCTACTTTTGTCCACGCTGGCGTGGAATCCGCAGGTAATGCCGCTGCGGTGTAAGTAGATATAGCCGTCCCGTCATTAGAATACGGCTCTTGAAATCCCATCCGTCTAATAGATGATTGATTGCCCAATCCCTTAATAGTTTTTGGCACTATATCCTGCCCTACTGCAAACCTCAAATCATAAGCACCCGCAAACCTTTTCCTTGCTGTCCCCCCAACTGCAAGCGTTCCATTACTTCCTGAACTCGGATATAATGTTGCAGTTGCTTCATCCACAACGGTTAATTCCCTTATACCTGAACTCTCATAAAACCTATCAAGCCCAGTAATAGATGTTCCACTTGCATAAGATGTGGTAGCAAATCCACCGCCCTGCTTTAATGCACCCGCATCATCAAAATAGTCCACCTGTTCGCATACTATTGCTTCGTTCAGTTGCAATGCAGTGGCATTCTTTGCCGTCTTTAATCTGCCCTCAAAATTATCTATCTTAAATACTGGCATAATTTTCAATACTGGTCATCTTCGGCTACTTGCGATATGTGAACCCCGCCATACTTTATACGACGTTCGATAAATGTTGTTAGCTTCGCCATCCCGTCAGCATACATCTTTGCACAAAATTCTGCTCTATCCTTATTGGGAATTTTGCCAGCTATAATCATTGCCGCATACCATTCCATTACATAATGAAAATCCTCTGGGATACTTGACACAATGCTATAAACAGAGGTGGCGTCTGGCGTTGTTGACCAATTACTACTCACAGTTGCCAATCGAGTAGAGCTATTATAAGCAGATATTGTTCGCTCTTGCCCTACCCCCGTTCCTGAAATTATCCGTATCTTTTCCCCTACATATAAAGCAGGTGGATAAATAGTTAAACTGCCCGCCGTTATAGAGGACGAACTTGCAAATGTTATATTACTTGCTGTCCCGCTTACTGCCGTAGCATAGTGCATAGGCGCAAGCATACGTATATATGTTATCTGAATATTAGTAGCAACCGTAGAAGACGGGGCAGGAGACAATCCTAATATATTCCCTCTCAAAAAGCATCTTTCTACAAACGAAGCATTATACCACCAATTTCGTTCAGACCTTCTAATCGCCCATAATATCGTTTCTGGTGTAGTGTCGGTTCTTTCAATCAGGGTAATTTTACGGTCTTTTACAACATCTGGTAATGTATATTCCTCTTGGCTTGCTACAAATCCAAGCGAAGTATCTATTTCTTCAAAAAATGTCTCATCAGCGTCAACAATGGACTGATATAATATCCCCTGCGCCTCATTCAAATAGACAGCCACCTCACTATCATTATCTACCGCCCCTTGCGTTGAGGGCTGGTTTGCCTTGCGTCTTGCGTTTGTTATTAGTGTTTGTAAATCTGCCATTTTTTTTATTCTTTCTTTTAATATTCGTAGAAGTTGAGGGTATCGACATTGATACAAAAGGAACACGATTGCCAGATACCCCTAAAAATTCACGCCTATTATCATCAGCTATATCTTTACATACATTAGAAAAGTTTCTATCCTTTTTTTCCTTCTCCGCACCTTGTTCTCTTTTTACCCACTTAAACGGGTCGCCCCCCCGATTTATATACACCACCCGTTGAATACGTTCAACTTCCCCTTGCCATATAGGATACCTATTAAATGCCGTAAATATATAGGGCTTCTTAAATGCGGACATATCCCATACTTCCCAACGTTTACCAAAGTTATTCCACAGTAAATTAAAACTTGGGTCAATAGCCCGCAAGCCCGCCATAACGAAATCAGGCGGTATTCCCACGCCTGCGGGCAATTCCTTAACTCTATAAAGGTAACTATTTGGCATTGACATTGACATTGGTTGTATCCTTCGCTTTTACCTTTTCCAACTCTTTAGTCAGCCGTGCAATCTCCTTATCTTTTTCTGCTATAGGGTCAACCTTAGGAGGTTCGTTTACAGGAATACCCATCTCCTGTAATTTTCTCCACGCATCATAGAGGTAATTAAGTTCGTCTCTTTTCTTTACCATCGCTCTACGTTTCCCGTCTTCCCCATTTGTTGTAGCAAGGTCTATCTTTTCATTGAGGTCTGCTATATCTTTAGCGTATTCCTTCTCTCTATATTCAATCAGTTTTGCACGTTTGCGTAAATTCTTGATTACATTTGCCGTCCTTACTTCCTCGCTCTCATACTTCGGCTTACATCTCTCGATTTCCTCTCTGCTAACATCTATTGTCCCTGCTACCATACTAACCTCCTAAAAAATTAAAACATAGGCGGCTGTATTAGCAACCGCCCAATTCTGCTAAAGAGCTAATACTCTTTTACTTTTTATACACTACCCGCACTATAGTCAATCCTAACACCAACTATAACGGCATCTACCGCTAATGTATCAGCAGCATGATTAGCATCACGATTTACCTGCACAGCAAGTAACTGCCCAGCAGTCAAAGCCGCAGTCGTAATACCAGCTGTTATATTAAGGTCATTAGCCGTTCCGTCAGTAGTATCAGTAACGGAGTTAGTCGTTCCAGCCCCCGCCAATGCACCGCTTTCAGAAACTGCTAACGTTGTTAAGTCAAGACGGCAGTCATTTGCCACAGCGTTAGCCGCCCAGTAAATATATGCAGTCGCCGTTGACCCAGCAACTATATTATCAGGCACTCTAAATGTGCATACAATCGCTTCATCACCATCAGCGTCTAAAGCCCAACCCCTAACTATACCTGCACCTACCTGCGCTATTGCTGGTGTGCCAGAGTGAGACGTAAATACATTATAAGGTATAAACTCACTCTTGGTAGGTCTTGCAGTTCCTACAAAAGTAATAGCGCCTGTAGCATTCGCAAATTGTGTATAGTTAGTCGTGCCATCAGCATCACCAACCTTCATTGCCCCTGAAGCAACATTTACTATCGTATTTGTAGCATCAGAGAATATCTTCAAGTCTGGTGTGCCAGAAACATTACCTATCGTTAAGCCGTCATTATCGTTTAAGTGTCCACCGCCATCTAAAGTAACAAGCTCATCAAATAACGACTGCCCAACATCAACGTGCAATGCCTCTATATTAGTAGCACCTATCCTGACCGCATAGCTTGTCCCCGCACCTGGCGCCGTAGCGGCGTCAGTTATGTCTAATGCAGAACCGTCTATAGCTGCTGCGTGCTGACCCGTATTGGCGAGGTTAAGCACTATACCCTTGCCAGCGCTTATTGATGTGCCTGAGGTCTGTATATCAAGCAACCCCTCGCTTGCAGTTCCAGTCCACGCTGCGCCGTGAATGTAGATACCCCTACCAGTAACATTACCGTCGTGGTCTATTTCAAGAGTATCACTACCTGCAACGCCATTGTTGTCGAGTAAAATCATACTCGCAGCGCCAGCTGTTTTTTGAATAAACACTGTCTCGGCGCCTGCTGCACCAGAACTATCCGTTAAGGATACTAACCTATCCGTTCTTGTCCCAGCACCAGTTACAACTAATGCCCCACCAGCAACATTGCTTGTCATATTCAGGTTCAGAGCATCGCCTGTATTAGCACCAGAATAAGTAAGGGCTATTGCGTGTCCAGTAGATGCACCATTACCAAAGTTGATGTTCAGTGCATTACCAGCAATCGCCGCAGTTCCCATTGCTATATCAATAGCGTGTCCATTTGTAGCAGAATTGCCTCTTGTAATGTCAACTATATCAGCCGCCGAAGCCGTTGATGTAGTGATATTGACATTACCATCAGTTACAGTTAAATCGCCCGTAGTAAGCGTTAAAGCATTCGTGCCAAGAGCTGTTCCAGCTATTGTAGTGTTGCCATCCTCACCCACCACCCATACTTCAGAGCCATCTTCCGTTACCGATATAGCACCAAAACCCGCCCCAGCAAGAGCCGCATCATACTCAATCCTAAACACATTACCTGTCGTAACCGTAGAGCCATCAATTAAAACGCCATCGCCCGTTGTTGCGGATACCGTGCTTGACACATTACCGCCACTTTGGGTTAAACCAGCATTTAATGTCGTAGCTCCAGTTACCGCCAATGTGCTTGATAGAGATGTTGCCCTGCCAAGTGTGATAGCACCTGTAGATGTTCCGCCAAGTGTTATTGTTCCAGTGGTAGAAGCATCTACCGCCAAATTAACGGCACCAGAAGCAGCCGACCTAACCGTAGCAGCCGTAAGTGTAGTTGCCGCAACATCTACGAATGTAGCGTTACCTGCAGCTGTAACCAACCAATTACCAGCATTACCGGTAATATCGTTGCCAGTCCCCGAATTAGTTAGTGCAATCAATGCGCCTGCACCCGCACCCGCTTTATTGATTGTCATTCCGCCGAAGTTGTCGGATTGCGTTATTGCGAGAACCACCTGAACAGAACCAGTAAGAGTTAAAGCTCCAGCATCAACTGTTATGGTTCTTCCCGCACCTGCACCACCACTATCATAGCTATCATCTAACGTTCCTGCACTACCAGATACGCCTATATTCGTCCAATTTGTGCCATTGTAACGTTTAACTGTCCCAGTCGTGCTATCCCAAGCAATAGACGGATTTAAATTAGTTCCTGTAGGCAAATTCGCCGTAGTATAACTTACTAATTTCAGAACTTTTGTCGTTGGAACTTTCCCTATCTTTACACTCATTTTATACTCCCTTATCCACTTATTTTTATTTCTTTATATTAGAGGGAATTTCAGGATTAGCCCTCTAATAAATTTGGTGGGGAAGACAATCTCCCCCACCAATTTACCTGTTTTACACTTCTGTTATATCTCTGACTACACCACCACTACCAGCAAGGTCAGTTACTATGTCATAATAGACATATTCAGTAACTTCATAGGCGTCCTTATTTAGAATACGGTTAAGACGGCTACCATCTTCAGCCATAAACCCTATTCCATCACTACCCTGTGCCAAGAACAAATGCTTGGCATCATAAATAAACGCAGTATTCTTAGGGCAGTATTGAGACGCCAGCCAATCCATCGTGGTATTGCCATAACTATACTTCAACGATTGATGCCCCGCATTAAAGTTAAGGTCAGAATATCTTCTATCCTGTCTTACTAACGAATGATAGGCATTCAATACGCCATAGTTAGAAACCATAGTATTAGGCATACCGTCTGTTTTCTTATAGATTGCCTGAATAAGAGCATTGAGCTGGTCTTCAGACAAATCCCTATTCGTTCCGCCAAAGTCAATTACATTGCCATCCCACCACGTATTAGTTGCACGGGTTATGCCCTGTAATGACGTAAGCAATCTACTGCCTGCACTGTCTATACCATCATAGATACCTTCTAAGCCCATAGCAACATTGCCACGTTCAGAAGTCCTATAAAGGAAGTAGTTCTGCGTAACAGTTTCAGCAGAGGTAAGTGTGATTTTATTGTTTATCATATCCACCTCACCAATTACCGAATCCGTTCCTACAGAACCAGCAGAACCGCCACTTGCTTCATTAGTCGAGAAATCACTTACAATCATTCCCCTTTCACACGCAGCAGCGTTGTCAACCGTAAAGAACGTATTCGCACCGATTGACCCGCTTGCCTGTGTTACCTTGCATAATGCACCAGAACCACGTCCAAATAACCACACTTCCCTATCCTTCTTTATGCCCTTCGTTGTGCTATCTATAAACGCTCCGATTGCCGTGCCAAATCCTTCAGGATTTCGCCTTGCAGCTTGCATTGCCTGCCCTGTTAATGCAAATCTGCCATAGGCAAATTTCAGCCCAACTGTCGGCTTCGCCCAGAGCGGAACTCCAGCTGTTGGTAAATCAGCATTTTCCGCAATAGACAACCTGCCAGGGTTGTTTCCATACTTAACCCTCATCTGAACTGACAATCCTAACCCATCCACAGTAATAATGTCAGTTTTCTTCGACATTCTCTGCATAAACGGGTCGTTATCGTTTATTTCAGACACTATCGCACCTGCATATTTTTGGGTCAAACTATTACCCAAATCACTAATCACTCCTGTTGCCATTTTAAGTTTCTCCTTTATTCTTCTGAAGCTATTGACTGCTTAAGACCTTCAACAAAAGAAGCCGTAGCTTCATCAAAACCTTTAGGTGCTGTTTGCTTTCCTGCGGGAGCACCACTACCGCCCTTTACTGTAGAAGGAACGGTTTTGCCCGCATTTGCCTTACTCTCAACATAAGAAGTCCTGCTTTTCTCTACAAGCCCTGCCATCTTTTTAGCCGCATTGGCAACAACTACAGACATAGGCATAGCCCGATTTCTGTTCAGTTCACCAGCAATAAAGTTATTGACAATATCCGCATATTCCTCTGACGCAAATATCCCCTCTCTAAAAATAGGGTGCTTTTGCATCTCCGTATCAACTGCCTCGCTTGCCTTTAATAGCATCGACTCATCGTCTTGCTGTTTCTTCCACGCTAAAAGCTCATCTATTTTAGCCAGCTTTTGCTGTATTTCTGGAGGTAATGTTACGGGTTGCCCTGCTTTCGCTTGCTGAACATTCTCTTTTACTATCTGCTTTGCCTCTTCCGAACCGTAGATTTTCTTGAGTTGTTCGTAATACTGTTTCTGGAATGTCGAGTCCTGAAGTAGCTTGCCTACCCTTTCGTTAACCATTCCATCCAGATTACCATCAACTTCTTCGTAGAATTTCTCCAATTCGTTTTTCTTATCATTCACTTCCTTAAATCGTGCATAAGGAACTGCCTGCTCTTCCTTGCCATCACCCTGAATAGCGGTAGTATCGCCCCCACCCTGCGTTTGCGTTTCAACATCCTGTGGTGATGCCGTTGTGCCAATGCCGTCTGCTGACGAACCAGACGTCCCTTTTACGTCAACTGCTTCTTCAATACCCATTTTGCAGAACCTCCTAAATAAACATCCATTTTTATTTAACGCCAATTTAACGAGTGGATGACTCTCGCCATTAGGCGAACAATATTTTTACTTTCTAAGTCCCTTCAATGTCTGGGCTAACCGCTTTCGCCTTTTCATTAAAGGACTATCGCTTTCCTTTATTTCCATCTTTATCATAGGTATCTTTTTACCCATCGGAACATTCAAGCCCTTATGCAATGCCCCCTTCTTTTTTATCGCTCCTGCTATCCAATTCTCCGCCATACCGCTACCTCCCTTCTTCATATACTTTTGCTTCGCCATTCCATTCATATCTGATACCATTCCTGTTGCCATTAAAAATTACCTCCAATGCCTTCCACATATCTGACAATAATATACAACCTCATCCTTTATATTAAAAATACTAATCTGCTTATCCTTAACATCATTATTCCTAATACACTGATTCTTGCATTCCGAACACACCTTATCATAATCAGTATGCCTAATATCGACAACATTCTTAAGTTCCTTCATAAGGCGGTTCAATAGAATTCTGGTCTGCCTCTACCTGCCCTGCCGTAGGTTCAGGCGGATTTTCAGGATTAACCTCACCTGCCATAGGCGACCTGCCCTCCATTCCCTTAATACCGCCGCCCGAGCTCTGCTGTGGCATTCCCATTGCCGCCTGTTGCATCATTTGCATTTTCTGTAATCCTAAAACCATCATTTGTTCCGTAAGTCCTGCGTGGTCATCAAAAGCCACCTGTATATCTTTCGGCAAATTACGATATTCTAATGTTTTCCTATAGGCATTCAGCACCGCAAGATGAATGGCGTGATTCTCAAATTCTCTCGGAATACATCTTGTCCCCTGCTTCATCATATTATTTTCTAACGTTGCGTTTTGTTCATCCGCCTTTGCGTCTGCCATCATTTTCTTATCGCTACCTAATCCTAAATACTTTGTAATATATTGAGAATGCTGCGGATTTACAGAAGACAAGACCCCCATCTGTATCAGTTGCACGACCTCCTGTCTTTTGGCAATAGGATTTTTAGGCATCGCCGAACCTTCTATTACCCTAACATCAAAATAATCCGCATCAGCATTATCGCCCTTCAATGCCTTTGCACCAAATTTTACAACCTCTATAGCACTATCCCTACCACCAATTTTTACCTGCCTCTCCTCACTTACAAATTGGTCAACTAATTGCAATATCATCCTGCCAACCTTAGACATCAACTGCTCCATATGTTTTGTAAGCGGATAAATTGTCCTATCATCTGCACCCACAAGCATTGATATGCCAACACCACTTTTAATACTGCCTGGCGCTATTCCCCTTGAAACCTCGTGAACGGAAAGCAAATCCTCCAAATCCCTGCGAGTCCGTGCAATCATATTATCCCACTGTCCTAAATATGGCGGAGGCGCCATATAATGCGGTTCTTCCCCCCTCATCCCAGGTTGAAAAGTCCACACAACGTCTCTCTCGTCTGTCAAATTATCTTTCTCAACTTTACTTTGTTTGGGTATCAACAACCGTCTAACTAAATGATTATTTCTATCCTCTGTTTCTTGCGACCTTGCACGATTATAATCCTTCTGCATAGGTATTGCCTGCTCAAGCGGCGTCATTCCGTAAACCCGCCCATTTATATTTAGATATGACAAGTGCAATATAGGTATCTGTTTATGATTATAGGGAATACCTGTATTCCACAACACCTTATCTCCAGTAACAACGATATATCTCCCTTCTGGATGCCGACCACTAACTCTTTCCCAATATTCGTGAACTATACACAATCTATCATCACCCTTCAGTGATGCTGAAGAATTAGATGTATTGGCGGACTTGCCATCAACACCAACCAAATCCCGCATATATTTATGATATAGAAAAGTTGTATCGCTATCCTCGGGTTTAATATCCCTAACTGCATCTTCGCCGAACATATCCCTCAATTGTCGTATAGATTTCAACCTTGAAACTAATATCCACTCATAATCACCATCAGTTGAATACGGGTCAACCATAACTTCAAATGGCGACAATACCTCGCAGTCCACATCACCCTCTGGGATTTTATCTACAATCGGATTGCCATCTTCATCTAAAACGGGAATATTTATAGGCGTCTGTATCATCTCTACGCCATCCATCATTTCCCCGATGTCCTGCATTTGCATTTGCATTTGCGGAACCTCCCTAACCCTTCCCTTATTTTTATTCCAAAATATATATATCCACGCATTCCCCGTTTCACACGCCCAGCTATATAACTTTTCCCTTACTACGCCCAAATCTAACAAATACTCATAATACTCCAAAAGCTGGTCTGCCAATCTTGCTCTGCCTTCATCTTCCGCCTCACTCGTTGCAGGAGATACATATAAAAGCGGAGCATTTTGCAATAACTTCGCAAGCGTCAACTCATACCATTTTATACAAAAGTTTATAGTATGGCGAACTCTATTGCTGGGCTTACCAACATAAAAGGGCGCTACTGAATTAGCAGATACTTTAGTGTAATGATTGCCAATTAAATATAAATGATTCTTAAACCATATTTGCTCGTAGGCGTCTTTAGAGGATTCTCTCGACTCCCATCTACTCTTAACTAAATTAACGGCTTCTTCGTTCTGCGAAGACGTTCCCGCCGTAACATTCTCGGACTGCACACCAACGTCAATTTCCATTTCTATTCCTCACTAACAATTCCTCTTTCTCATAATTAGTCAAAGCCCTATCTTGACCGCCAATTGTCTGCACATAATGGTCATAATCATCCATACTCTCAAACGCTATATTATTTTTAGTGTCAATCATCACGCCATCAGCATCCACCTTTACGTGGTCAGGAAGTTTTAAAATAATGTCGCTACTATTCGGAATATCGACAACCTTTACATCTTGCTTGATATTATCATCATAATACGTTCCCTGAATACGAGTATATAATTCCCTACGTTCCCTGTATGCAAGGTCGCATACTTTATTTATACACCACACTAAAGCAATAATCGTAATTGCCAATATACCTACAATCAGCTCTACCATATTAGTAATCTACTCCTAACTGAAAATCATAGGGCGATTCCCACCGAGAATTACCGTTACGTAAATTCCTCGCCATTCCCCTTATATGCTCAATATGTGGAGACACCCTACTTGCCAATTTACTGCCCACAACTCCTTGACGCCATCTCTTCTGCGGAAACAATTTTGCCATACATAAATAACGCAACGCATCACACAAATGGTCGTCCACTTTTCTTATCTTTTCTCTCTGCCTATCATCCTTTACAACGCCCCTTACGTCCCTACGTCTATAATTTCTCATCTGGCGGAGTAGTTTATCATTCCCCTCACCATCAGACAAAATAAGAAGCTGTGGATTATTCCACTCAAGACCTACGGGTTTATCCTTATCAATACGCATTAAAGACGAAACATAATTATTCCCCGCATCTACCGAGTTGTCACCATCTATACAATAAATACCATTTGCAATATATTCTAATTTTACCTGACTTCCTGGGTCTATAACATAGGTTGGAAGCACACCATCGATTGCCTGATAAGATAAAAATTCCTTCGAGTGTTCAGCTACAATCTTATTCTCCGCTAAATAAGAACGATAAACAATCATATTCCCATAAAAATCCACTGCTCCCCAAACCGCAGCAGTAAAATACCCCGTATCGATAGCAACCCCATATTCCCATTCTGGATTTAGCACTATCACATCGCCACCTCCTCCTTTGCTATCTGGTAAAACTCATCTACCTTTTTAGAGGAAATTAAAATATTGTCAAGTTCTTGATATATAATCTTACTTCGTGTCGCATACTTGCCGTAAATTCTCGCCTGAATCTCATCATCACCCAATGTCCGCATAAACCTTTTAATCTGCACATCCGTAAGTAGTGGATTATCCCATATCTCTGGACTGAATATCTGAGAATCAGTATCAAATTCTACTGTCCCCTGCTTATCCCATATATCCGTATATGTCCAGTCCATCCCTTCAATCGGAACAATCGTCATCCACAGACACCCATCCGTTGCAACAAGGCGAGCAACTATTTCCGTAAATATATCTCTTGGACATTCCTCATCAACCCAAGCCCAATCAATATTCGCACCCGCAAATGCCTCCCTGCCGCTCTCTGCCGACTTGAATCGGACAATACAGCCATCTGTAGTATGTAATGTCCTATACCTTTTCTCATAAGAAGCAATTTTATCTTTAGGAAAGAAATCAAAAAAGCGTCTCTGGGCGACTTCTAATCCTTTAGAGAAATCAGTAGAAACAACCCACCCCTCATTAGGCATACGGATATTCTTGCGATACGGATGAGTACCAAGAGAAAACCGTCCACCTTCAACAGCTGCCCCTGTGGTTTTGCCTACCTTATTAGAACCAATTACATATCTAAACGGCTTCTGACACTGATGAAACGCTTTTGCCCATTCAAACGGCTCGTAAAAATCTATTCCCCTTGCATCTTTACGGCTTTTCAGTTCCGTCAGAAGTTCCGTTATCTCCTGAAGTTGCGGATTCCTTTTCGCCTTTTGCATCAGCATTCTCCACAATTACCTCCACGCTCTTTACAATATCCCTACCCTGATTCATAATGCTACTCAGTATCGCAGGGTCAAATTTACGGAGACGAGATAAAAGCTCATCATCTGTCAGATTTGATATAATCGTATTGTTAGTTACATTTATATTTCTCGGAACTTGCACTCGTGATGCCATTATCTTACCCTCACGAAGCAGCGCCTCTGCCGCCTTCCTTTGCTCATCTGGCTCGCCATTCTCCATTATATACTCCAGCTTTTTTATGGCGTTGGGCATTGCCGATTGAAGCTCTATGGGAATTCCCCTGTCTAATGTGGCCTTAAATTGGGGGTCATTACCACACCAATAATAATATGCACCACGAGTTACATTAGCCGCCTCGATTGCCTTCTGCACGGTAGAGCCACCCAAAATCGCAGTAGCAACAATTCTCTTTCTCTCATCCGTCCAATCCTCAATAGGTATTATCTCATTCAACGGCAATGAATTAACTCCGCCTATCCTACCTGTCATCAATTACCCCCTCCCTTGCCTATCTTGGAACCCCACGTCTGTTTTTTATATGATAAAGAACATTCACCGAATGATTGCCCGCAATATCGCTTCTTACCAATAACCCTGTCCCTACGGGTAATTGCCATTCGGGTTCATCTACGAATGTCGTTTTAGCCAATATATAAAAATCATTACCAATTTGCACTCCTGACGTGTCAGTGAACCATATATTCCCTGCCACATTTGTCGATAGGGTAATTTTATCTACTACCACAATGCCCGTATTTGTTGCAACAGACGACGCTACGGCAACCCCCGTCGCCTCTGTCCCGCTTATCGCAGCCGTATAATCTTGGTCAAACGACAGAACCGTCCAACTCCTCCTCACATCACTTGATATTGTCATATTTTTACCTCATCATTCCCTTTAATCAACTTAATGTTACCCTCTTCCTTTATCTCATCCCTTATAGCCATTAACGTATAGAGAACGGGAGCAACCATTGCCACCCTTTCACCCAACGGATTACTATCTACAATCTTTATCAATACATCTATCTCCTCATCAGTAAAGTCAATCTCACTAACATTATCTGCATTAAACTTTTCTCTGATTTTTACTACCTTTTCCATACCCCCCTGAACTCTCGACATATCTATCTGCATCTTCAAAAACTCAAAAATTGTTATATCCTTGCCATCGCTCACCCTCGTTACCTTTTTATCCTGTATCCTCAACACGTCATTAGATAGTATCATTTTTCCATTCTCCATTTTCCTTATCAACTAAAATTCTTATTCTTATGCTCCACCTTTTCAGGCAAGCTCTTAAAAAAGGATGTGCCATTCTCCACAGTTCGCCTATCGACATCAGAACTATAAATCTTTAACAAAGTATGTGAAACTATTTTTAATTATTTATACGATTTTTGTTGACATAACTATAAACAGGCAGTATTATTCCTTTTATGAAAACGCTTTATGAAAAGAATAATTAAAATTGCAGGGGGTAGGGCTACATCTCTCGCTATGTCGAAAGGCACGGCGGGGCGTTTTCATCCTACCCTCTGCTGTTTTTTTTATAGAGGGGGGGGCAAGTAATATGGTAGGCATAACGGCAAGGCAAAAACTTTTAGACGGGGATAATTTTATCGGGAACTATATCAGATATGCGAGCCAAAAAACCAGCGCAAAGGGTGTCTATCATTTAGCGATGGCAAAGTTATCCATAGCTACAATTCTCAATCATAATGTATATGTTGATGTAGGGACTCGGATATATCCGAACTTATGGATTTTGTTACTCGGCGCCTCTCGGAATACGATGAAGACAACATCCTTAAACATAATGCGATATATTACTAATCGTATTCATAGACCTTGCACACCATACGAGCGGGACAAAGGGTTGTGCGATATAAATGATGTAGGGTTCTGCACTAAATCGCACACGTTCTCGGCGCCAGCGTCATTTAGTTATGAAAAGATATTAGATGTATTGGCGGGAAGACCTTCGGCTTTATTTACATACAGCGAATTCAAATCGCTGATGGCAATGATTAACAATAATTATAATACAGAGCTTATGTCGTTTTTGACGGATATGTTTGACTGCCCGCCGATAATGGACAGAAGCACCCAAAAGGGCGAATTTGTCATAAAAGAACCGTATATCAATATAGGCGGATGTTCAACGATAGTATGGTTCACAGATTCTATAAAAGAAGAGCATATCTCAGGCGGATTCCTCGCACGATTTATGTTTGTAATCGTAACCGAAAAGGTGCATAAGAAGAGCATCCACGACCTGACCAGTCCTTCCCAAAATGAAGAAAATAAGGTTGTTCACCAGCTCGAGGCAATTAAAGAGTTCGCTAAAACTGCCGGGCAGATGAGATTTTCTAAAGAAGCCGAACTCCTCCACCGCAAGTTTGAATTAGAGACGTTTGACAATACGCCGCCGATATTGGATGCCGTGATAGACCAGTATTGCACCTCTTGTATCAAGCTGGCTATCATTTACGCCGCTAACGGGTTACGAGAGGAAATTTCTGCTGACGATATGGAGAATGCGATTAACGATACAAAAAGCGGTATCGTTGATTTATGCTCATTATTCTCTACGGGTAAAATTCAATTTACCGATTACGGCAAGAAATCACAAAAGATAGTCGAACTCATAGAACGTAAGGGCGGTAAGCTCTCAAGACGGGAACTCTTGCAATCATCCAATCTAAAGCTACAAGAATTTACACCTATCATAGATACTCTAATCCAAAGTGGCAGAATAGCACAGGTGCAGGACGGCAAACGTGGAGCATATTCCTATACCCTTATGGAGAAATCATTATGCGAAAAGAGTTAGAAGAATTACAAGGGTTATTCGCCAAATACGAACTATACGACTACTTTGATATGGTATCCCGCTGGCTCGCCGATACAGACCTATACTCAAGCGATATTGCTCAATTTCTCGGCACCGGTAAATCCCAACTCTTGAAAGAAATAAGAAGTATGGTTACTAATAACCTCTTCAAAGTCCTCATCAGCGATACTATGCTTAATTCCGTTAAATCCCTTCAAGATATTGATAACCTTCGCTTCTGCCTGAATTACGATAGTCGCTCCTGGCACCGTATCGCTCAGGCATTAAAAACCGCTAATTCTTATCAAAATACGCTATCCCGCTCCTTCTGTAGTATGTAGTAACTACCCCCCTACCTATACCATAAAACCCTTAAATTTCAATAATTTAATAATTTATATACTACTACTACTACTACTAACTACACTACTACTTATACTATAACTATATATATGATAGATACTTATGCGTAGTTTTACACATTACTACACTCCTTATGTAGTTACTACTTATACCCCTTATGTAGTAATGTAGTAAGTGTAGTAACTTTAATTTTGCAAATTTCACAGATTCAGACCTGCAAACTCTGGCTATCTATCCTAAATACCGCCCCCCTTTATTCTAATCACTTTTCAAAATCTTAGGCACAGATGCAGAAGAGAGGGGGTATTGTCCCAATGACGCCACCCCCATAGGTAACCCTGTATGGTGTTACAGCGTTACAGTTATGCGGTATTAACATATATGGTAGTGTAGGTAGGTAGAAGTAGATAGGTGATGTTTCTTTACTGCCTATACGTTGGGGTTATATAGGGGCAAGGTAAGTAAAGAATGGCATAAAGGTAACTTCTCATATGGCATATAGGCAAGATTGCATACCTCGAGGTGTTTATCTCTACCTCTCTATCAACCGCCGTCCCTGTCTTTAGTGCGTTAGTTACTGCATTAAATACTATCAAGGTCAAGGTATGATATGTTGATAATATGTTGATAAAATGTTTAACTATCAAGTAATCACTGTTGCCCCCTGCCTATTCGCTATTTGCCTACGTTTGCATTATGCCTATATCCCTATCTATCCCTATCACCTCATAATAACTATTGACATTTACGCCACTGCGTGGAGTTGCTCTACATTCAGCGACAGGGTCTCAAGTGTAGAATTACTTCCCTTTATCCATAGTTTGCGTCTGGCGGGTATCTACAAGCAATGTTAATTTCACGAATTTAAGGGTATGCCCTAAATCCTTGTAAATTAAAGGGTATAGGCAAATATAGGCAAAATCCTTGCATTATCAATAGATTAAAAGACATCACTACTTGGCAGTTGATGTATCATTCCTTGAAAAAGATTTTGCCTCTCACTTGCCTCTCACTTGCCTCTCACTTGCCTCTCACTTGCCTATGCTTTGTCTCTATACTGCGTGCGGTCTGGTTGAAGTATCCTTCTTTTATACCACTAATGGTATAAAATGTGTCAGGCAGTATTACTATTACTACCTATGGTATGAGTTAAGTATTTTTGCGTATTAGTTAAGTGAGATAGGGTAAGAGGGGACAGAGTTGTATAGTAGGTATGCAGTTTGGGTTCGGGTAATTTTTACAATTACTTTTTTTTGAGGTTTATAGAAGGTTCTACAGGTTTGGCAGTTACAATCTTTTTGGTATGGATAAGACATATTGATATATTAGTATTTAGTTTTAATTTTGTCAAGTTAGCAGGTAAAAATAAATTCCCCTATATTATGGTTTTCTATACTACATATAGATAAAAACAATTCGTGTGTTCATACTAATAGTATATGGTATCTATATATTGTGTGATTAAAATTATATTATACTATATATGGTAGTTTTGTCAGTCAAACTATTTTAACTATTTTTACGAATTATGCAAATTATATTTGTAATATCGCCGAGATGTGATATAGTCCTTATAGATTTAATATGATACGCATAGGAAGAATAATAATAAAGAGTAGAGCGGGAACGGGCATTTCTGTTCGTGGATGTATGTCTGCGGATACTATGCGTATCAACCGTCCCCGCTCTTATTTTTTATGGAGGTAGGCTATGGAGTATATTACTAACTGCGTTTCGGGGAATGCTGAAGACCTTCAAAAGATGGTTGATTCTGCAAAGAGTATTACATATAGAACCTTTACTAAATATGTAAAACCCTTCGTATTAAATGAGCTGTTCCCACAGTATGTAAAGGGCATACTGCATATAAAGGATGACTATTCAGTAAGTTTCTTCAAGGGTCGGTATCAGGGCAGACATTGTGTCTATGTTGAGCAAAGCGGGATAGAGTATATTTTTTGTTAGAAAGGGGAATGATATGGTAAAGGTAAAATATGGTAAGAGGGAGCTTATACAGGCAGTGTTCGACAGCAAGAGCAAAGCTATAAGACGGGCGAAGTTCGTCAAGGGTTATGTAGTTATAGTCAAAAGTAATGGTAAATTTTATGTCGAAACGTCGCTTCCGTTGATAAGGGATTTTGAGCAAATAGTTTATAGGCGAGATAGAAGAAAGGATATAGAATATGACAATAGATTATTGCGAAGTTGAAGGATGTTGTCAGCGGTCAGCGTTGCGGTGGATAGACCATTATATTTGCTGGGGGCATTGGCTACTTTATGCTAACAATAAACTCGATTTAAGAAAGGAATTTAACTTACCTGCGATAGTTAGAAGTGATAACCTCACGGGTCAGGATGAGGGCTTGGCGGATAGCACGGGGATGGGTAACATTGAGGCAGATAAAGAGGGTGGAAGCGACACTCTAACTTCGCCCTCCACTGCCTCTGTAAATTGGGTTGCAGTTAAAGAAACCTTACTATTTTAGAAAGGAGAATATATGGTAAATGAAGTTATAGACATTTTAGCGTTAGCGTTAAATGAAGCGACACCATTTGATAACTCGCAAAAACAGGGACTGATAGTAGCTGACGAAAAGGACGCTACATATTTTTCAGGATTGCTTGCTATGTGGCAAAACGAGATAGAGCGGAGGAAGGAGCAATGCCGAGAATATGTCGCACACGCCGAGCGGACTTTAGAGCGATTGCAATATCTTTGCAGTAATCAATTAGAGGATTGGACAGCAAAGGAATTGACAACCGTAAAAGGTAAAAGCATTAAGTTAGCAAGTGCTACAATAGGATTTAGGACGCAGAAAGATAAGTTAGTTATAACCGATAAGGACACATATATTAAATGGTGTGATGATAACAAGGTGGCGGGCTATGTAGTAGAGACCCGCACAATCATAACCCCTGCTAATGAGTATTATGAGAAGGAGGGCAAAGTGCCTGATGGTGTAAATGTTGAGAAGGGTTTTGAGAAATTTTATGTCAAATAGAGAAAGGAGATAATATGACAAATGAAGTAGCAGTTCAAAATGAATGGACAGCCGAACAGATTAACTTAATCAAGTCAATGGTATGCAAAGGCGCTACTGATGACGAGTTTAAGCTGTTTTTATACTTCGGCAAAAAAACGGGGCTTGACCCACTGGCAAAGCAATATCATTTTGTAAAAAGGTGGAATAATCAAACGCAGAAGGAAGAGGGGACGATACAGACGGGTATAGACGGACTTCGGCTGGTCGCTGAACGGACAAATAAATATGCGGGTAGTAGTGAACCGATTTATGTTATAGACGAGAAAACACACCTGCCTATTTCGGCAACCGTAAAAGTTAGAAAGTTATTAGCAGGAACTGTTCACGAAGTGGGAGCTATTGCATTTTTTAGTGAGTATGTTCAAAAGAAAAAGGACGGAACGGCTATGTTTCTTTGGGCTAAAATGCCATTCCTAATGATAGGAAAATGTGCAGAGGCGCTTGCACTACGCAAGGCATTCCCCGATGACTTGTCCAGCATATATGCAGACGAAGAAATGCAACAAGCAGATTCGATTAAAAATGTGGAAGCAGAGATAGTAGATAAAACGACTATGCCAAAGATTGACCAGATAAAAAATATGACATCTCCTGCTCCCGCAACTACTTCTATTGACGAGAAGCTATATGATAATGTGGCAGTATATATCAAAGGATTATCAATAAAAGAAGCGGATGACTTTAAGGATTGGATTATGCGAGAATTCAAGATAGGATTGCCTATGCTTGAAAATAACCAGCTACAACTTGTTACTCAAGAGATAGAAAGGCGAGAGTTAGCTGTGGGTAAGCCATCCGAAGACGCTGATGATGTAGAGCCAAAAGATATGATACCTCTATCAGCAGGGCAGGCACAATCCTTGCACAAGCAGGCGAGCAGAAAGGGATTGCCTAATGCCGAATTATGTATAATGTTAGGGCTTGACAGCGAAGTTCAGCATCTAACGGGTATGCCTGTAAGCAAGACAAAACATAAAGAGACGCTTATAAAAATTGGAGCGATGGCTGATAGAAGGAGGGGAAATAGAAAATGAGTGATATAAATGTAGTGTTACTTACAGGTAATTTGACTAAAGACCCTGAATTAAAATATACGCCAAGCGGTATGGCGGTATGCGATTACACTATCGCCGTGAATGGCTACAAAAAGGATAAGGCAGAGGGCGAGAAAGACCCCGTGTCGTTTGTCGATTGTGTTAGTTTTAACAAGCAGGCAGAGGCAATATCGCAGTATCAAAAGAAGGGCAGTATGCTAACTGTAAGTGGGGAGTTAAAACAAGAGCGATGGGAAAAAGATGGGCAGAAACACAGTAGAATAAAAATTATGGTCAGTCGGGTTAAGTTTAGCCAAAAAAGTAAGGATACTAAAGTAGCTGATAAATCTGATAGTGCTATACCATTTTAGAGGATTAAAATGACAAATAAAGTTATGCTTGAATGTTTAGAATGCTACGCCAAGATGTATGAGGCGATAGATAAAGGCATTAGGGCTTTGGAGCAGGACAAGGCATTTGAGATAGACCTTCTGAAAAAGAGGAAGGCGTCAGGGCTCGTAAATTCTACCCCGGCGCCTTCTGATATTATAAATGCTAAAGTGATTACAAAATGTAAGATATGTGGGCATTTAGTTGATAATCACTATAAGCGGCCATCTGGCTCTATTTGGACTTATCGAGATGATAAGGGGAAAATACAATGCAGTTGTATAGAATGTGAGCAGTGGAATGAACTATATGGACGTGAGAGGGTTAGCTTTAGAAAGAAGGAATGATTGTGAACGGAGAGGGCGGAGTCGTGCGTGATGACTGCGATTCGCCCTCTGATATTTTTAATTAGATTAGAAAGGAAGGTGATAAAAATGAGTAATACAATTACTATTCTCGAAGATGAGCGAGAAATTGAAAGTGTTAGATTTTTCGATACAGGAGAAGGATATATTAAGGGTGAACTTGGAATAGAAAAAATAGAAGTATATTCAGAAGATGGAGTGTATTCTAAACTTCCCTTTATCGCAGTATGGAAAAGTGGCAATATACTTGTAAGGGTTTCAGCTTTATTTGTAACAATCAAATATAGGGAGGTAAAAGATGCGTAGAGGAATTGACGCAATCGATAATGATGGGCTTAATTGCTGGAAGCATAACGGGAATTCTAATAGTCCGTATACACAGCCAATATTCTGCGATGATTGTCAAATGCTATATGATGATTGCCCTTGTGATGAGGAAGTATTTTCTGATGTCAAGGGTAAAAGTTTTGAGGAGATATTAAAAGATGAAGATAGGGTTAATAGATAGAACTGGAAGGATAATTTTAGAAGCAAATAATTTAGCTGATGTTAAAATAAAATTTAAGGAACAGTTTCATAAAGACAAAGATATTGATGAATTCGATAGTATATGGACATTGCTTCTTGAGAATAATAGGATATTGGAGGTGAAAGATGATAAATGTAAATGTTGATTTTAGTAAAGCAGTTTTTACGGACATCCGTGCTGATGAGTGGGAGTTAGATAGTATTTGCTTGCCTAACATTCTAATTCTAAAACGCACAAAGGATTTGCGGAATTTCAGCGGCCACAAAGGGTTGAGCGTTCCATTTGAGAATTTAGGGATGTTCTCTGTTCGTAATTTGTCTATTTACCCAAAATATAGGAAGGAGAAATAAGATATGGAAAGTAAAATTTGTAGTATATGTCAAAAGCCGACAGTCGATTATCAGGAATTTGATAGAGGTAAAAAGGGGATAGAGATAAGATGTTCAGGGTGTAGTGAGGGATTGGCGAAGCATTGGCGTAAGGGGCGCATATCAGGAAAGACATTCTTTAGAAAAAAGGGGGATAGCAAGACAAAGTCGGGTAAAGATAGGATAAAGAGGAATGCTCTGGGGTTCGATACCGCCAAATTTGATGACCCTACAAAAATTAATGATGAGGATTTTGTTTAATTAGAAAGGAGAGATAAGCTATGAACGAACAGGAATTCTTTGATAAGATTAGACAGTTAGTTAATGAGACAAATCCTGAAGCGGTAGATATTCTTATCGAAGAATTGGACAAAGCGAAATGGACGCATCCTTCGTGGGACACAGCAGAGCTTGATTTTTTATGCCAAGCGAAAGTATTCGCAATGCAAAGCAATTCTATTCTCGGGTTAGTATGGTGTGCGTGGTGTAAGAAATATCTACGGATAGAAACCGCATCTGAAGACCACGATAAGCTTGCATTGGTGAACGTCAGCGATGGAATATGTGCGGTGTGCAAATCGAGAGAAATTGCAGAAGCAAGTAGCCATAGCAAAGAGCAAGGCCAAGTTAGCGGTGAAGGTGGGGATTTAATGTCCCCGCCTTCTAATCTTGAAGGTGAGTTATGAGAGGCATAATAAAAAATCTGCTCGACAGAATAAACAATACACTATTCCAATTCTGGTATAGCGGTTGGCTACGAGCGAAAAGTAGAGGTGGCGAATGGATTGAAGGCAAATACTACTATGCGTTTAGAATTCAATGCGTAACTGCCCCGCTTTTCAGAAAGCTGAAAAAACTACTATGACACAAAAAAGGGATAGATTAAGAGATGACGCATTAGTATTCCTAAAGTATATGCAGAAACATCATATAGGTAAAGTCAATGCAATCAAAGAGCCAACACTTGCAAGGGATTATTTCATTATAGAAGTTATGGGTATGAAGCCGGGCGGAGTTTTCCCGTCAAATACGAGCAATGCCTTAAAGGTATCGTTCCCAAATCACTGTCGTAAAATTAGAGCATACTGTCAATACTTGCGAGAGAATGGAATTGCCTGTATAATGTTTGGAGATGAGGGACTGTATATTCCCGCTACTCTTGAGGAAGGTTGGAATGGACTAAAGCCAATGAGGTCAAAGGCAATGAGTATGATAGTGCAGTATAATAAGATGAAGCGAATGCTACGGCAGATATTTAATCCTGATTTATTTATAGAGCAAAAGTTATTTTAGAAAGGAGAGTAAAAATGAAGGCAATTTTTAACTGGCTATTAGAACACATTTATCCTGAAAGGGCTTATAGAAGGGGGTATCGTGAAGGGTGCTTTGCTAAACAAGACGAACTGCTTACAATGGAGTTTCCAGCACTTATGATGAAGAGGGCGACATACCTTATGAAGCGTGAATGTGATAAAGCGTTATTTGGTAATATCTCTAACAACAATCATATTGCTGGCTTAAAAGAATTGGTAGATGATTGTAAAAAGTGAGATATTTTAGATGTGTATATTATTTATAAGTTGAATTAGAAAGGAAAATGTAAGATGAATAAAATAAAAACAATTTTTGAAAGGGACTGGAATGGGAATAGAGCGTGTATTGATAAATATGTCGAGGGATTTGACTCTTTACAATTAAATGAGGCGGTGGCTACGGAGAAATTAGATGGAACTAATATACGAGTTACTGTTAGAAACCACATTGTAGTTAGGATTGAAAAAAGAAAGAACCCAGATAGAATACAAAAACATAGAGGTATAGAAGAGCCGTGGTATATTGATGCTTCGGAGAGTGATTCTTCGGATAAGTGGATTTTTGACGCAGTTCAGAATACTAATTTATCTCAAATTCCCGATGGTGAATGGAGTGCGGAGGCAGTGGGTAAAAATATACAAGGCAATCCGTTAAATCTTGACAAAAATATTGCAGTATTCTTTTCATTAGGGCAATGTCCTATATTTGAAGATGCACCGATTACATACGAGGCATTGAGAGAGTGGCTTCCAAGTCAAAAAAGTAAATATGGGAATAACTGTTTGATTGAAGGTATTGTGTGGCATTGCAAAAATGGGGAGATGTTTAAGATAAAGACGAAGGATTTTAAGGGTGATGGGAGGAGATGAATAATTTCTTTACTTGGCACTATTGGAAGCCCGCAGTGATTTATATTATCTTGGGTATGATAGGCATAGTGTTAGGTTACGGGATTGTATATTTAATTTTTAGATAGAAAGGAGGGGTGGAAGGTGATAGAAATTAAAGCACCTAATGAAATGGGGGAAGGTAGCAAGTCAATATTTCTTGCTGGCAGTATCGAGATGGGCAATGCGGAGAAATGGCAAGATAAAGTAGTGTCCCTGATGCGTGATACTAATTGGACGATTCTAAACCCCAGAAGAGATGACTGGGATTCGTCTTGGAGTCAGAGTATCAATAATAAAAGGTTCGTTGAGCAGGTAGAATGGGAATTGGCAGGATTGGAGAAAGCAAATATAATACTTATGTATTTTGATAAGAATACTGAGTCCCCTATTACACTGTTAGAATTAGGACTTCATGCTCGTTCTCATAAGTTAATTGTAGTATGCCCCGAAGGATTTTGGCGTAAAGGTAATGTAGATGTTGTATGCAATATGTATAATATCCTACAAGTATCTACTCTCGAAGAAGTAGTGAATAATCTCAAATGTGAGGAGTTCATCTGCCCTTGCCCTATAGAAATTAAACTTTAAGAAAGGAGAAATGATATGGTAGATGTGAACATTGATTTTAGTAACGCAGTTTTTACGGACACGCAGGATAATGAGTGGGAGTTAGATGAGATTTGCTTACCTAACATCTTAATTCTAAAACACGCAGAAGGTCGGTATAATCACAGCGACCACGAAAGGTTGCACGTTCCGTTTGAAAATATAGGGATATTCTCTATTAGGAATTTATCTATTTGTCCAAATGAAAAAGGGGAGGTGAAAGATGGGAATTAAATGTAAAGAGTGTAATCAACTGATACCCCTATCTTATGCACAGAATGTTGCAGATAAATTAGAAAGTTTAGAAATAGCATTACACAGCAAGTTTGCGTCTCCTATACAATATATGGTTGTTGATGATAATGTTTATAAGCGGCTTTATAGGGATATAATTACTACAGGTGCTGATAACGTTTATGAATGCACTGTCCCTGCTGATTACGTTTTACGCTTGCGAGGCGCTGTTATATACTCAGATAAAATGTGGGATAGTTTAAGAGGGGGGATAAAAAGATGAGTGGGAAATGTAAATCTCATAAATTTGCACTACAGAGTAAATTGTTAATAAATGGTATAAAAATACCTTATTCCGAGAAGTGCGTAGAATGTGAAGAGAATATAGATATTGAGGTTAAATTATTGTGTAATGATATGGTGCAAATTAAATGTGCTTACTCTATTTAAAGGTGAAAGATGAAGATTAAATTTACAGTCGAGGGTCGCAATCCCGTTGGAATGTCCCGACCTCGCAAAGGTAAGTATGGGGATATATATATGCCGAGAGAGACACAGAATTATGAGAAGGTTATCGGCATATATTTTATGACAGCGGAGGGCTTCAGAGAATTATTCCATAGAGTCAAAGGTATTAAGTCCCCTTTTATACGAATAGATATGCAGTGTTATTTTGATAGCAATATATACGCTGATACAGGGAATTGCTGGTCGCTATTGGCAGATGCAATTTATAAGACATTAGGGTTGCCTCAAAATGTAGGAGATAAGAATTTTTACGGCACAATTCATAAGCCAGAGATAGATAAACAAAATCCACGATTGGTTGTAGAGGTGATTATAGATTAGAAAGGAAGGGGGTGATATAGATTATGTCATTTGTTGTATGTGCGATGATTGGGTTTTTTGTAGGATTTGTTGTTGGATTAACTATTTCTAAAAATAAGAAAGGAGCATAATATGATGTATTTTGTATGGCTACTAATAGCGGTTATACTATACTTTATAATTAAATTTACGATAGTGAGAATAGTAGAGGCGGGTGGCGGAATCAAGGCAAACAGATTGCTCATTACTAATATATCTCTGCTGGTATCTATAGCGATAATTATTGTTGCAACAATTAGTTTCTCGCTCTACCAAATACCTGCAGGACATATCGGAGTAGTGTATGAGTTTGGCTCAATTAAGGGGCAAATCACAGAAGGACTTCAATTCATTCTGCCTTATAGAAAAGTCGTAATAGCTAATATACAGGTGCAAAGGCACGTGTTTGGGAGATTAGAATCGTTTAGCATAGAAACACAAACCGTGCTTGTAATGGCATCTCTTAATGTTAAGGTTAGCCCTGAGACAATTCAGGAGCTTTACAGAACTGTAGGGGTTAAATGGTTTGAGACATTAGTAGAGCCGAGAGTATCACAAAACTTTAAGGATGAAATAGTTAAGTATAAAAGTGTCGATATAGCCCCCAATAGAGAGGCAATTCGGCACACAGTTAGCGAGAAGTTGAAGGGCGAACTATCATCGTATTCCATAACTGTTGTTGACTTATTGCTTGACAACATAGATTTCTCTAACGCATTTGAAACCTCGATTGAAGCCAAGCAGATTGCTACACAAAGGGCATTGGAAGAGGAGCAGAAAATCAAAATTGTTAAGAACCAGGCTGACCAAGCCGTTGAGAAAGCAAGGGGGGAGGGAAATGCGATTTTATCTATAGCTGAAAAACAAGCTGAAGCTAATAGGAAACTATCTGAATCATTAACACCTGAGCTCGTTCAGTATTCTCTGATACAAAAGTTGGGTGATAAGATAGAGGTTATGATATTACCAGCAGGGCAAAATTTTATATTGGATAGTAGTATGCTGAAGAGAAAGTGAGGTGAAAGATGTGTAAATGTCCAGTTTGTGAATGTAAATATTGTAGTTGTGATGAAGTGTCAATGTGTGAACAATGTAAAGTAGAGATAGCTTCACAACGTAAAGTAGAAGTTGCCTCACAACGTGAAATTCAGATTTGTATCAAATGCCTTCGGCGAGAGTTACGAACATTGGAAACTTTTGCATTTGTGGACATTGCTGATAATGATTGTAAGGACGATAACCATAAATTTGTGGCTATTCCTACTTTGATAAACTATAAAGATACAGCAGAGTATAAAAGATGAAGATTAGGTTTAGTATCCCGATAAAGGCAATCTCTAATAATATATTTTATAGCGGAATACACGGGTGGAAGAGGCAGTCGATTGCAGAAAGCTGGAGGCAGATGATAGATTGTATATTGGGTGAACAGAATGACAAAAACCTAATTAAGCTGAAATTCCCTGTTGATATTACAATCACTGCCTTTTGTCGAGGTAGAATATTAGATAGTGATAATGTCTGTGCTAAAATTATTATTGATGGTATTAAAAATAATGGGTGGATAATTCCCGATGATGACATTCGTTATGTTAGAAAAGTAACCACACAAGCAGTTAAATCGCAAGAGGATAGCGTTGAGGTGATTATGGGTTGAGAGTATGAGCAATCAGATATACACTCAACACGCAAGGGGTAGTGTTCACAAGGGACATAGATGCACCTTAAGATTTGCATATAGGGGTAAGGCGTGTGTGGATTGTGAATGCGGAGTTAAAAAGATAGTAACTATATTGAGAACTTTAAGAAAGGCAAATGAGGATAGTGTCGAGGTTGAAATAGAATGAGAATATGGACATAGAGAATAAGATACTGTGCGGGTCTGCATTAGAAACTCTCAAGTATTGAAGGAAAATACAATGAATAGACGATATATATATAGCAACGATTGGAAGGATAAATGGAACAAGTTAATAATACTGGGCAGGGAAATTGTAGCACGTCTTCTGAAGCAATTCAGAATCCGTTCCTATCGTTGCACCCTGCCCTTTATTTGTTTCGGAGAAGATAGGAGAATGAGCAAAAATAAAAGAAGGGCTTATTTAATGGGGACATATAAAAAGTTTTTTGATTATGAATGTATGAATCCTTTATGTAAGAATGGACTAAATCCAGAAGTCCATCATATTACGCCTCTACAGGCAGGTGGTGTGGATGCCGTATGTAATTATATTTTGTTATGTCAAGATTGCCACGATATTAAAGGTCTCCATAGTGAGTGGACAAAATGGGAATTTAAGCTAACTTATTGGAAATGCCAAGCCGAAATAAATAAATATGGAAGAGCTTTAGATACTTTACTTTATGTAAAAGGTGGTATAAAAGATAGTCAAACATTACAACATAGAATAGATGAGTTAAAGCAGGGCATTAACATTGAAATGGATGAAAATGAAGCCCTTGCCTCCACCTCTATAGGAAATAGGGGCATTATTCGAGGTTTATCGGGGCTGTAGGGCAATATTATTGACAAGACAATGTAATTAGATAGTAAAAGCGTGTAACTTGCCAGAGGGGTATTAAAATGCCCATAGATGAGATAACTGGATTAAATTATCAATTTTCATTTCAACTGGTTGGATTGTCCCAAATTTGTAGTAATTGTGGTCGATACTTTAAGCGTATACGGGGTAAGCAGAAATTTTGTCAAAAAGGGTGTAGATGGAATTATAATAATAGGAAAGATATACGAATGGTAAAAAAAGGCACGAACGGAAGCAGTGAAATTGCGAGAGCAACTGAATGCGTCTTCTGTGCAAAAAAGTTTATAAGTAATAAGCAGACCGATTTCTGTTCGGAGCTATGCCACGAACTTATAAGCAAACCTTAAAAATTAGGGCAACTGTGGGATTTCTTCCTATGATGCAATGAGTTGAGGTCTGCTTTTAATAACTTCCTTTATTCTTTGTAATGCTTTTATGTGTAGTTGGCATATTCTCGATTCGGACAACTGTAACATAACCCCTATTTTTTTAAGCGTATGGGATTGAATATAACGAAGCTCGATTATCTGCCCCTCTCGTTTTGGTAGATATTTGCACATATAATCTATCAACTCCGAAGGGAAGTAATCATCTTTGACTGACGGCTCTGTCGTATAGCCCTGACGGTCATCATTATTGATATTACGAGAGAAATATAATTGCTCTCTTGTTATACTTACTTTACGCATTATCGTATCATCACTTGGCAAGCGATTATGCTCTAATGTATATCCTTGAGAAAATGTATCTATCCGTTTTTGCGTATTAAATACATTTCTACTTTTTAGTAATCGTCTTAAGTAATCATAAATCGCACCTCGTATCCGTATCCTTGCATATATGCCAAACTTTACATTTCTTGCTGTATCGAACTTATCAATAGCGTCAAGTAATCCCTTACTGCCCTCTTGTATAAGGTCATCTATCTGCACAGATTGGGGGACGGCTTTAGCAAAATGCGTTGCTTCATTTATCACAAGCGGTAGGTATTCTTTGACTATTGTATCATGCTTCAAGATACTGCATTTCATTCTGGGGGGATACTTTAAGTTAATTCAGAAAGGGCTGTCAAGGATTATTTATAAATAATATTAAAGATTTTACTTGACTTCTGACGATAGGGTATATTAGGTATCCAGCTATTAAGCGAAAATAAAAGGTTGGTGAATATCCGACCTAATATTTAAGTCCTCACAATCTTTAGCTGGATACCGTGAGGACTTTTTTATTTGCATAATGAATAAAAGTTACAGAGAGAATTATTTAATATCAAATCATTGGAAAGAAACAAAGAATAAATTTAGACAATCTAAATTGTATAAAGGAAAATGCAGTATCTGCTATCGTTTAGTAAAAATAGATATTCATCATCTAACATATAAGAGAATTAGTAAGGAATATTTAAGCGATTTAATGGCAGTATGTAGAGAATGCCATAATCTAATACATAATCTACCTATAAATCAATCCATACGAGAAAAAACAAAACGAATAAAAAAAAGGATAAAGAAATGGATTAGACGAACTTACTGGGATAAAGGTAGAAAATGTCCCCAATACTATGAATTACCCAACTTAAGCTCTGGCTAACGCTGATTAAGAGAAAGGAGTTAATCAATGAATAAACATAATTTAGTATCAAGAGATAAATTACAACACTATAAGATATATAATCGCAGACATCCCCAATTAGCAGAACTTGAAATGCTAAAGATTATTATGTATGATTTAGGAATAGTTCCAATCTATCAATCTATTATAGGTTCTATAATACCTGATATACTAATAAAAACGAAAGGTAAGTCAAAGTGTAATTTATATATTCAAGTAGATGGTGAATATCATAATTGCAGAGAGCAAATGCAAAAGGATATTCGGCAAGACGCATACATTCACAGTAAGGGGCATTTAGTATTAAGATTTACCAATAATGATGTTTTTAATAATAAGCAATATGTAATAAAGCAAATCGAAAGTTACTTAAAAATGTTCCCTAAAATACATCCACAGAGATTTCATTCACCGCAAAGTAGAGAGCGTTTTATAAAAAATATACTTGGAATTAAAAAGGAATATCAAGAGCTATTATTAAAATAAAAACTCTCACCAATCGTGAGATTAGTGAGAGTTACCTTGAGAAGAGGGTTTATTAAGAGTTAGGTTTAGTTATCATCTTCTTCACAAACTCAAATCCATAAACTAATAGATGTCGCCACAACGCTTTAGTTCCCCAATCGGTCATAACAACTGCTCCGACATTTTTACCTATATCGGTTGTTGTCTCTAACGGAACGCCCATCAAATTAGTTACCACTCCAGCAAGTCCGCCCCAAGCAATGTCCGCCCCTACTTTCTTATAGTCCAATTTAGGTGTTCGTCCATCTGCCTCTTTATTCTTTGCCCAGCCGAGTAGCCCCGTCCCTAATCCAGTTAAAGCACCTATGCCTAATTGAATTAAAAACGAAGTCCCGCCTGTCGCCACACCTGTTGCGATTGTAGTTCCTACTTCTCCCGGTGAACCACCCACCGCTCCAGATATGCCTTCGATTACACTTTCTACTACCTTACACCCCGCAATAAATGATAGCGGTATCAACATCATCATCCATAACTTAATCTTCATAATCTTTCTCACCTCACTTTCTTTAATTTAATTTTGTATATGTAATATTATTCTCGACAACCCTATCTCGTTTTGCCTGTGGAGTTACCTCTAACACCTCACCGCATAAACATATTATAGATTTAAGTCGGTGAGTTATAACTTCCTTATGTGTTACCATATCCTCTGGTGTAAATATCGTCTCATCCTCATATCTAAAAAAGCTATGTTCGTGTTTGGGTTGCTGTGGCTCTTCACTGATATGTATGTGTATCATATTATTCGTTTTCTGTAAAAATAATTTCTGCCTCACATTTTTCGTTACGACAGATAATATTACATTCAGGGCAATTATACTCACTACAGATAGGGCATTTCTGTAATACTATTGCCTTACATTTTACGCACTTTATATCTGACATATCAAATTTTGTAAATGGCAATCATACCTATCAATAATTGCCATAGAGAAATTGTGTTATTACAATCGATAGAAAAGAACATAGATAGGTTTTTCATATTCTATTTATTCCTATTTCCCTAATCCGTCCATTTTTGTTTCTATCTTATCAAGGCGCCGTATAACTTCTCTGTAGCTATATTCCTGTGATGTCTCGATTTTCGCTAATCGCTCTGCGTGTGCATTGGCAAATCCCTGCAATGTCCATAGCCAGCTTAATATTATCCCACCGATAATTACAGTTACAGCATAATAAACCCATTTATCTTTTAATGTCTCAATCATCTTTACTATCCTTCATTCTAACCTAAAATTTCTATGCAATTATCTACTATCTTTTTACAATGTTTAACGAATTCCATTTGCGAGCAATCTTTTTTAATCCAATTACACCACTTACAGCACGATATAACATTATGTTCATAATCGTATATTTTCTGATTAAACATAATTAGTCCTTTTTATTTGCTTTCATTTTATCTGATAATCTATCGGCATCTGATTGCTCTTTTCTATAATGCTTATCGACTAATACAGCATATATCCATACGATTATTCCTGCACTAAATATGGCTATCAGTCCTAATATTATTATGCTCATAAATTTTCTCCAAGCAATAAAACGGATACTATGAGAGTATCTTATTCTCCACTTCTGTTATCTTTTTACCCTCTAAAAACTTTATAGCAATCGGCTCAACCTTTTCTCTGATATAATCCTTTGCGGGCTTTTCGCTAACCATATTATTCTTACCCATTGTTTTTATACTCCAATACTCCATAACTTAAAGGTGGCTTATTCTTACATTTCGGGCAAGTGCGATTGAAAAGCCCTACCGCCAAAAATCGCTTACCGCAACCTATCTGAAGGCAGTTTCGCCACACTCTCTCTATTTTCGGCATTGCATAATTATCGTTATTTCTATGTCTCCATTTGCCCATAAGTTTCAGTTCAATAACAATTTATATATTTGCCCTATTATACCTGCAAAGTATCCTACTCCATTGTCCTCTACTGCTTTCTTTATAAATAGAAAATCAGTATCATCTAATTCTATTTCATCTTTATCAAATCCAAATATCTTTGTTGCAAGGTCGTAACTTTTCAAGCTGTCTAACACATCAACCTTTCGATTTATAAGTAATGACACAAGCACTGTCTTTACTTTTAATTCATCTTTACTATTAGAATTTGCAAGTATTGGGCGTCCATCAATGTCCGTTAAAATCACATTTAGCCCCCTTATTAGTTTCGCCATATCATCTCCTTTCTAAAAATTCTATATCCATTCCCTTTTTTCAGGAATTACCTTTTCTTCTTCCTTTTTACCGCAATGCTTACATTCTCTAATATGGTCAAGAGATGTCCCTATAAGTTTCTCAATCCAGCAATGCCCGCCTATTTTTAGGCATTCATTTTCAGTCATTTATCTCACCTTACTTTCTATCCTATCAATCCAGTTGCCTGTAGGTCAACAATTAAAGTTCCCAATACATCCGCCAATTCATCTATACTTGTAGCATTAGCATCAAAACTTCTATCCGTAGTAACATTTGTTGGGGTGTATGCTGATGACTTAAATAATTTTATAATACTCCCATTTTCCGTTCTAAAGTGTGGAGCGGTATTCCCTGCCACAATATCTGCCCCATATTGAATATAAGCATTTACAGGTGAACTGCTCGGATTAGTATTTGCAAGTAATTGCGTTAAGCACCCTATTCCACCGCCAGAATAATCTGTTCCTGCCGATAAAGTAGAGCCAATCGTTATATTCCCATCTTTTGTCAACTCAAATCTATCGACATCTGCGCCTGTTCTCATAATAATCCTACCCTCTTGAATATTAGGAGTAGTAGGATTACCCGCATTAAAATACCAGTTACCTCTTTGATTTGCTATAGCCGAATAAGTATTCCCTTTACCACCTATGGCGGGTCCGTAAGATGCCCCAAAAGATGTTGTAATTCCACAGCTAACTACCAATGCCCTTGCTGTGGAATCAACGTGAAGGGTATTTACATCATCAACAGAAGTTGAGACGCCATTAAACTGTAGCCCTTTGCCTAATCGTAATCTTGTTCCGTCAAAATCTCCCATAGTAGTCCAAGTAATTGTAGTGTCTATTGTGCCTGACAGAGCAGAATAATATGTTATTGTATTATTCTGTAATTTAATCATAGAAGCAGCGGCGGTTGTCTTATACTTCCAATCAGTGCTATAATAAACATTACTTGTTAGATACATTTTTCTCGGTTCTGCACTATTGCCCAGAATAATTGAATTAGAATGACTTTCAATAGCGTCAAATCCCGAATACCAAGTTTCTATGTCGGTAGTTTTAATACCAATACCATATCTGTGAAGATGTATGAAAGACGCCCCACTATCAATGGAATTAGATTTTAATTGCAATGCCTGATTTGTAGCATTACCACCAATTAAAGTTTGCCCACTCGCCCTACCTAAAAGTAGGGCATACTGTGTATGGTCATCATCTGCAAGTCCCGTTAAAGCACCGTGGTCTGTAACACCGCCACCAGTTGCATTAAGTGTAGTCCCGCTAATCGATAGATTAGTCCCAAGCGTTATTTCTTCAGCATCTCCAGCACCAGCAGTCGCCCTGCCTAATAATCTGTTGTTAGTAGATACATTCTGCATTTTAGCATAAGTAACCTTGTCATTCCCGATAACTGTAACCCCAGCATTGTCATTAGTTATATCACCAGATAGAGTTACGGGAGTAGCTATACCAGAACCATTGCCTACGAAAAGTTTAGCACTCGCAAGTGCAGTAGGTAATAATGCTACCCAGCCACTCCCGTTATATTCATTTAACTCATTAGTAGTTGCATTGTAAATAATAAGCCCAGCTACGGGTGTGCCAATTAAATCCCTTTGAGCAGTAGTCATTCGTGGGGGTAAAAATCCCTGTGTAGTGCTGAACAGTTCAAGTATTGCCGAAGCCACTGGAAAACTCGCCCCGCTTGTTCTTATTATCATTGGCACGCCTGCAAAGGCATAATCCTCACCTGTATTGGCGTGTGTTACTCTGAAATATGAACCACTATTTATGAGCAATTCTACGTGCTTATCGCCCAGCCCATTTTGATATATCTTTACACCATTATTATTAGTAGGATTGTCATATAAATGTAATTCTTCCGTAGTTGCCGTTCCACCATATAAAATTTGCCCACCTGCCCTTCCCGCAAGTAACGCAAACTCCGTTTCAGCTTTACCGCCTACTAATTCGCTGTTATCAACTATTCCGTCATTATCAGTATCGTAAACGGACTTTAGCATATCACCTACACCCGCCTCGTCTGCCCAGATAGGATTAGCACCAATTCCCTGTGTTTTAAGGAATTGCCCACTCGTTCCGTAGCCAAGAGCCACCCAATTAGACCCGTTAAAATATAGTATATCACCCTGCGTATTAGCACTCGCTCCGACTTGCTTAACGCCACCACTATTAAGAACAAGCATATCCGCACTTACCCAGCTATCCGTAGTAGTGCTACGTTTAAATGCCATTACATCTCCGCCACAATCAATAGTAAATAGCCCCTCACCATTTAAGTGCTGTGTTGCAGTAAGTTGGTCTAAATCTTGAAATAATATACGTGGCTGGTTATCATTGATTAAAAGACACGTTCCATAGGCGGAGAATGCTGGAGATATACTCCCTAAAGCTAATCCTGTATGGGCATCGCCGACTACTAACCCCCTCTGCCAAAATGAAGTAGATGCCGACCTAACAGAACTATAAGTATGTGATATATCTATATGTCCAGCACCAAAAGTTAGCTGTGCAGAATGAGTGTCCGTGAGATGATGTATTAGCAACCACGACTGCTGACCCGACCCGCTCTGTATAACACCGCCAACACCTAAATCTTGACCAAAGGCAACTTGAACTGTATAAGGGTCGCCGCTACTAGCAACAGCTGGGTCAAGTGTAGTGCGTAGGAGTAGGCGAGAATTAGTTGGTGCTTCGAGGGAAAGAACTCTTGTCCCACTTTCAGCGCTAACTATGGTATTGTCAGTATCTCTGCCAATATATAAATGCCCATAACTTGCATCAAACCACATTCTTGGTTTATTTACGGTTAAGTCCCTTATGCCAAAGTTATGTGTTCCAGCCCTGCCAATATCTGTTTCTATACTCCACTTTGCAGAATTATTGCTCGCTAATACTAATTGTGCGGATTTAGATTGCCCGCCAGTGCTATTAGAATTCTCTATAACTACCGCAGACGCCCCACTCGCCCCTCCGTCTTTAGTTATATGCAGTCGCTCTGTAGAAGTAAGAATAGTCCCTGTATCGCCAATCTGAACATCATAGTTCGTATCTATTCGCATTGCTTCTGTTAGTGCGTCTGTTGAGCCAGTCAAATTAGTTACATTAAACACTAACGGCTGTGGTGTTCCAACTGTGCCAAGAAATATAGACGAAATACTCACAGTCCCGTCTAATGCACTTGCCTCTAATTTTAGAGCTGACCCCGTCTGCAAGTTGACATCTTCGGATAATACTATCTGCGACTCTCCACTATCTATCGTATATGGATGTATCCAAAATCCCGCCTCCTCTCCTGAAAATCGTGGCTCTAATACAAGGAAATTTTGGACAAGGTCAGTATTAGATAAGTTAATATAAGGATAAAGTTGCATTCGCCCTATATTAAATCCTCTGTTATTAACAAGCCGTCCCCTTGCATCTACTTCACCAATTAGTGAGGTTATGTCTTCAAGAGCAAATTCTAAATTCCTAAAGTTAGCAACGAGTTTGCCATCCCAATTATCTGTATCCTTAAACAACCTTATCGGTTCATTAGTTAATATTGTCATCTTCTTTTAGGTGATTTATATTCTTTAGGCTTGGGAGAAATAGCGCCCATCAACCGCCCAAATCGTTCCCCCGCAGATATATCTTCAGGCGTAGTAGCCATCATTACACTTCTACTTATACCTGGCATTACGCCTTCTATTAAAGCTTGTAATCGCAATGGCGACATCCCAACCTTGCCCGCCAACTCTCTAACCCACATTGGTGTCCATTCCCTATACTGCCGTTCTGCGGGTTTTCGCTGTAATCCGTAAGGAACTATTTCTCTTCCAGTAAATAATTTCTTATTTACGAGTTGTTCTATCAGAGGCACACTCCAGCCAGGTATAGGTGTAGGAATGCCAATATCTTCAGTAAGTTTTGCCTGCGTGCCTGGAATTTGCCCTAATATCGTATCTGCTATACGGAGCGCAGCTTTAGGGTCTCTATCATAAATATAGTCAAGTATATATGTTGGAATTGTGCCAAACATAGCACCAATCTCAAACAATTTAGGAATAAGTATAACTCTATCCCCAATATCAATCGTATAGTATCTTTGGCGGGCTATATTATTACGCCACGTAGGATTATCCCTATTAAGATACCATTCAATTACTGAAGGTGTAGTTATAAATGTAGCAGTAAGTAATGCAAACTTGCGAGGGTTTTCACCTATAAGGCGATATGCTCTGGACGCTCCCTGAACACCTGCGCCAAAAAATGGTATCAACGTTCCTATCTGCCGAGAAATCATACCCTCTCTTGCAAAATTAACGGTTACCTCTCTTGCCATTTGTGCGGCTCGCAGAGGGTTTATGCCCTTCTCTCTTGCCCTAACAAACTCATTAAACCTTGATAATAATTCCCCCTCTTTAACTAACTGCTCATAAAAATTAGCTAATGATTTTATCCCATATACTTTAGCGGGCTTCTTAAACTGAGCCCCTACCATTTTTTCTAATTCTTCACGTGAAGTAAAATCGTAAAATGTGCTACCCTTCATCCCTAATAACTCAAACTCATCAAGATACTTCATTACTTTAGGGTCTTTTATAATACGCTTAAACGTCGTTACAGCTGGAGAAATCAAATTACTGCCCGTCTTGGATGCAAACATCTGCATTGGAACATCCCTTGCTATATTCCGCACCGCCCAAAATGCAGGATTTCTTGTTATAGACCATTGCAATGCTTTAGTAAGAACATTAGAAAATTTAAGAACAGCGTTAAGCTGAATAGGAGTAAATGCCCTTAAACTTTGTGCTAATTCCTTACCAACTATATCATTAGGATTTAGAGCAAAAGTTACTGGGGTGCCGTCTACTTTAGTTCTGATTAGATATTGCTCTGCCTCTTGGGACTTTCTCTCCATTTTACCTGTAATTCTTCTTGCCCATCCCTGCCTAACCGCTTCCTCACCAATAAGCGACTTCATTGTATTATTCTCTATTAGCTTATTTATAATGTAACGTTTACGGGATATAGATGTAAATATATTGGCAATCTCCGTTTGTCCTGTTATACCTTTCAACTCATCTACAAATTTTAGTGAAACGTCATCTTCAAGCCCCTCAAATACCCTCTCAAGCGGAACATACCATTCGGGCTTATTCAGATTGCCCAACGTATCCTTATTGATTATTTTGGCGTCATATAAGTCCTGTATCATTGCCCTCTCATTTTTGCGAATCTCACGCAGATATGGTAAAATCTGTTGTGCCTCGCCATTTGCCTTCATTTCTTCTATAGTATTTAATGCTCGAGCTAACTCCTCTCTTACCGCTTTTTGTTTGAGCAACAACCTCTCATCCGCTGGCGTTTTCTTTAATTGTTCCTCTAACGACTTCAGCAATTCTGGGTTACGTTCCTGCATTGTCATTGCCTTTGCAAAGGCATCTGTCTTTACAAATAGCTTCTTTTTTTCAAGCCCCCTTATGATTTGTCCAAACGGCATACCGCCAATACGTTTAATATTGCCCGTTCTCATCAGTTCCGCATAAGAAATAAGCCCCTTCTCAAACTCCATTGCAGTAGTCCCAGCTACCTGCTTGGCAGTATAGAACCTTTCTGTAATCTTTTTACTTATATCACGAGGTAGTAATTTATCAAAATAGTGCAAGTTGTTTGTAGTATTAAATCTGAATTTATCCCACCCACTACTTTTTATAACAGGTATTTTCGCTTTACCTACACTTTCAATCGGCTGTATTGACAGCCCCACGCCAGCCATTTCTGGCTCTGGACGAAGAACATCCTTACCTTCTATTTTACCTATCACTGGCTCACCTTTTAACTCTGGTATCTTTATGGATGGTTTAGTTGGCAGTTTAGTAGCGGGAGGAAGAGGGAGCTTCACTTCACCCTTTAATCTATTATGCAATTTTGTTAAATATTCAGATGTTACATCAGTAAATTTAGCCCCATCCCACCGTTTTACAGAAACTATGTTATTAGCGTTGGCTGGCTTTGTAATAGTTTCACCTTTCGCTTCTCCTATATTATTAAATTCAACTAAAAACTTACCTTTTGAGGAAGTTATATACTGTGTAGCACTCCCAGGAGTAGGAGCAAAGCTATTAGCTCTCCCAGCAACCCCTCCTTTATATACAATCTCTCCCGAAATAACCTTATCAAGTTCTTTCTGTCCCATTCCACGCCAAGCCACCCCCTTTACAGATTGTAACTTTGGAGTATTGAAATAATTGGCATTTGGGGAAAACCCTGACTGCTGACTTACCTTACTATCTATAAATTCCTTTAATCCCCCAGAAACCTCTCCGATAGGTTCGGTAGGAATAGGAGGGGGTTGTCCCTCAACTTTCGCCGTAGTAACCTCTTTAGGTAGTGGAATTCCCTCTTGAGCAGTAATGGGCTTAATTTCTTTTATTATTTCCGCTATCCGTTCTGGTAATGGCTTTGTTTCAGATATTATCTGCTCCGTAGGTATTGGCATAGCTTCAGGTTTCTCTATCGGCTTAAATTCTGCCGTAGGTATTTCTCGTGCCATTGGACGACCAGCAACACCTTCCCTAAAAAATCTTTCCTTTGCCAACATTTCGGATAACTGCTGTGCTGTAAGTTTAGGTTTAGGGATAAGTTCAGATATTGGCTTTGTCCCAACCTCACCTATTACTTTACCCAATCCAGCTTTTAGTCCTATGCCTACTGGCTCTAAAACCTTACCAGCCCCATATAATTCCGCTAATTCTGGCAGAGTTTTGGGTATAACCCCTCTTGCCATAGTTCGCCACAATGCACCCCAAGTGCTACCCTTTTCAATCTGCTCTTCTGTGCCTTTTTCTAATGTTTCTGCTAATTTGCCAGTAACAGGTAAGGGTGTTTCTACGAATGGTTTTCCTGCTTCAGCTAATCTCATTGCTGTTCTTATCTGAGGCGCTACATAAGAAAGAGCATCCTGATAATCTTGCTCATTAGAAAAATCTTGCCGTTGTGGTATATATCCCCCTCTCGCTTTTGCGTGTTCTATTTCCCCTTTTCGTTTTGCCTCAATATTCTCAAGTGTCCTTTTGGCTAAATCCCTTAACTGTGATGTCCCTTCACCCGTTACATAAAATTGCTCCACATCTTTTTGCAGTTGTTCTTTATTGCCAGCATAAGGCGTTAAAATACCTAATTCTTTTACCCCACCCATTTCCTCTATCTTCCCCATCTCAGTAGCAAATTCTGGCGAAAGCATCTTCATTCTTTCAAACACTTCCGCTTTTGTTCGGATTGCTTCTTTCTTTAATTCAGGTGTAGGCACATCCATTTTAGGTTGCTCAAAAATCGGCTTCGGGATTGCTTCTTGCTTTGAAGGATATTTATTCTTAATCCGTTCCAATAAAGAACCGTCAGCTTTTTGCGGTATAGCTAATGGCGGTTGAGACGGCAAGGCGGGATACTTACGCTTAACACGTTCTAATAAAGTAGAAGAAGCAGTAGCAGTGTCATCCATTATCTACCTCCCACTCCCTGCT
>Ga0209210_1000454_pt1 | contig 43284 bp, 45 predicted proteins | sample RifGroA1_FD_183991 | JGI IMG/M metagenome (GOLD analysis project Ga0209210, IMG submission 183991) | Contaminated groundwater microbial communities from Rifle, Colorado, USA - Rifle Groundwater A1 (SPAdes) (version 2) | ecosystem: Environmental > Aquatic > Deep subsurface > Groundwater >...
TGATTAAACAACTCAAAATTACCCCGAAAGAATATGTTCTAAGCACGCCATCAGCCGAACTCGTAGAGGCGGCTAAGCAGATCATGCAAATAAAACTAACTGATGCGATCTATAACATCGATAAAACTCAGCGCAACACGGCATTGAGCCTATTACAGCAAGAAGTCATCGAAAAGTTAGTCACCGACGAAGTATTAGAACGCACAGTTGTGGAAGTATTCGAAAAACTCTTATCCGAAGAGGTGCAAAAAAATATTTTAGAAGCTGAGCGGCGGCCAGATGGACGGAAGTTGAATGAAATTAGGCCTATTGATTGCGAAGTAGGCATCTTGCCTCGCACCCACGGCTCCGGTTTGTTTACTCGGGGAGAAACTCAATCCCTTACTGTTACCACTTTGGGTTCGGTGGCGGATGAACAATTGATCGACACTATGGATGCTAGCACTACTAAGCGCTATTTGCATCACTATAACTTCCCGCCTTATGCCACTAACGAAGTGCGGCCGATGCGGGGACCAGGTCGCCGAGAAATCGGCCACGGGGCTTTAGCGGAAAAAGCTTTGGAGCCCATGATCCCAGACAAGGACAGCTTCCCTTATACCATCAGAGTAGTATCAGAAATTTTAGGCAGCAACGGCAGTAGCTCGATGGCAGCGGTTTGTGGCAGCACCTTAAGTCTTATGGATGCCGGTGTCCCCATCAAAAAGCCGGTAGCTGGTATCGCTATGGGGGTGATTACCGGCCAAGGTAAATTCAAGATCCTGACCGATATTGCCGGGATTGAAGATTTTAATGGTGATATGGACTTTAAGGTCGCTGGTACTAAAGACGGGATCACAGCCGTGCAATTGGATATGAAAGCCACTGGGTTAGATTTGGATCTTTTGGAATCAGCTCTGAAGGAGGCTTACCCAGCTCGCCAAGAGATCTTGGAGAAAATTGCCAAATGCTTGCCAGCGCCTCGGGGTGAACTATCTATGTATGCGCCTCGGGTGGATTTGATCAAGATTAATCCGGATAAGATTCGCGATGTCATTGGCCCAGGCGGCAAGATGATCAACGGTATTATTGACCGGCATGGCGGTAAAAATGTCACCGAAATCAATATCGAAGAAGATGGCACGGTGTATGTGTCATCAACCAACGCCGAATTTGTTAAACAAGTGATCGCAGAGATTGGTAATCTGACCCGCGAGCCAGAAGTGGGAGCGCTCTATCAAGGTCGCGTCACTCGGATCATGGATTTTGGCGCCTTTGTCGAGATTTTCCCCGGTACCGAAGGCTTAGTGCATATTTCCCAACTCGATAATAGCCGAGTAGCCAAAGTAACTGATATAGTGAAAGAAGGAGATATTATTCCTGTGATCGTCACCGAGATTGATAGCCAAGGGAGAGTTAATCTTTCGCGCAAAGCAGCTTTGAACGGGGGTAATAATGCTTCTAAAGACTTACCTAAAAAACGGCATTAATTATGCGGTGTAATGATTGTCAGCGACACAATGGGTCAAACTATCAATATTGCATCCATTGTGGGGCAGTTTTAGCTAATTCTTTAGCCGATCAACCCGGCAAGGTGGTAGTGCCGCCTCAAACGATTGACGAATTAATTTCCGAGCGTGATCTGACCCGGGCTTATCGGCAGAAAAGCCGGTTGCACCCAGTTATCGTTGTCGGATTAGCTCTATTAATTGGAGTATCAGGGGTGTATTATTTGTTTTTCTACCGGGATATTTATCAGATTTTAGCAATTGATTATGGGACAAGCGGATTAGTTGATGGAAGATAGATCAATTGCCCTCCAGGCAATCACTACAGATATCAAACAGCACCAGTGTTCTCTCCGTCGCGGGTGTATTCAGGCGGTTCCCGGCGAGGGTAACCCTAATAGTCCGGTGGTTTTTATCGGCGAAGGTCCGGGTCGGGTCGAAGATGAAGAGGGTCGCCCTTTTGTGGGGCCCGCTGGCAAACTCCTCACGAATTTGTTAGAGAGTGTCGGTTGGCAAAGATCTGATGTCTATATCACTAATGTGGTCAAATGCCGTCCCCCCGAAAATCGCGATCCCCTGCCCGAAGAAGTCGAGGAACACAAAGAATTTTTACAAAGAGAATTGGATTTGATCCAGCCTAAATTAATAGTTCTCTTAGGCCGACATGCCTTACATTGGTTTTTGCCTGACGAAAAGATCTCTCAATGCAAAGGCAGAGCCAAGCGTAAAGGCGACCGAGTCTATTTTCCCATCTACCACCCAGCTGCCGCCTTGCATAATCCTAATTTAGCTTCCACCTTAAAAGAAGATTTTCTTAAAATCCCGGCAGTATTGCGAAAAATAGCCGAACTTCCGGTCGCACCCTCGCCGACTCCCCTTCGGGCCGAAGTTAAGTCAGCCTCTAAACAACAATTAAGTATTTTTTAAATTAAATTAATGATCAAAAAATCTAAGACAACCAAAAAACCTAAAGCGACTTTGTCCACTCTCAAGCACCATACCCTAAGATTTGTCCAGTTGGGCGGTTTGAATGGAGTGGGGATGAATATGATAGCTCTCGAATACGAGAACGATATCATCATCCTTGATTGTGGCATGATGTTCCCTGACGAAACCATGCTGGGAATCGATTATGTTATTCCCGATATTACTTATTTACGGCGCCATAAGAAAAAACTTCGCGGTATTGTGATTTCGCATGGACACGAAGACCATATTGGGGGGATCCCTCATCTGGTACCGGAATTGGGTATACCCGTATATGCGAGCCCTTTGGCCAGCGCCTTGATCGCGGTGCGCGCTAGCGAGTTTCCGGGAGGAAAACAAATCCAACTACGGACCTATCAAGAGAAAGACGAGCTCAAATTAGGCGTGTTTCGGGTTAGATTCTTCCGGGTGACTCATAGTATCCCGGATAGTTTTGGTATTATTGTAGAAACACCCTTGGGCGAAGTAATTTATACGGGTGATTTTAAGTTCGAATTATCCAACCACGTGCCAACGAAAGATGAATTCCATCAATTAACTAAATTAAATGGTCGAGTGCCTTTGGTGCTGCTGTCGGAAAGCACTAATGCCGAGATGCCGGGGCATACCGTTTCGGAAAAAGAGATCATTGCCACTTTTGATGCTATTTTTGCGGAAGCCAAAGGCCGCTTAATCATCTCTTCTTTTGCTTCTCGGATCGACCGGATGCAACATGCTCTCTCCGCTGCCCAAAAATATGGCCGCAAGGTGGCCGTCTCCGGTCGCAGCATGATCAAATATTTTGACGCAGCCTCCAAGTTAGGCTACCTTATCTATCCCAAAGATTTGATAGTGCAATTAAAATCCATCCATAAGCTACCGGATCATAAAATAGTGGTTTTGAGTACTGGCAGCCAAGGCCAGCAAGGCTCGTCTTTGGCGCGGATGGCATTTAAAGAACACGCCCAAGTCCAAATTAAACCGACGGATACGGTGGTGATCTCGGCTTCCCCTATTCCCGGCAACGAACGCTCGGTCTCGGCGATCGTGAACAATCTTTGCCGAGAAGGTGCGGAGGTAATTCGCAACCAACATATGCAAGTGCATGTCACGGGCCATGCTTTTCAAGAAGAGTTAAAGCTGATGCTGCAACTCACCCAGCCGAAATATTTTATTCCGGTGCACGGGGAATACTACATGCGCTCGGCGCATAAAAAATTAGCCAATCAAGTAGGCATTAAAGACGACCGGATATTTCTCTTGGAAAATGGTGATATCGTGGAATTCACCAAAACTTCTGCCCAAAAACTCAAAGAAACTGCTCCGGCGGGGGTAGTCATGGTCGATGGGCTGGGCGTCGGGGATGTGGGCGAAGTGGTATTGCGCGATCGGCAAGCTATGGCTAAAGAAGGTATGTTTGTGATCATTGCCACGATCGATGGTAAAACCGGCCAATTAGTGAGCAGTCCCGATATTATCTCGCGCGGGTTTGTTTACATGCGGGAGGAGGGCGAATTAATTAATCAGGCGCGGGCTAAGGTGAAACAGATTTTGAGCAAGCGCAAAGGCAATGTATCCAACGATTGGAGTAATGCTAAACAAAAACTCCGCGAAGAAATCGGTCAGTTCTTATTCGCGGAAACGCAACGCCGGCCCCTGATTCTCCCCGTTGTCATCGAAGTCTAATTGTAGGCTTGGTCAGTAGAAAGTCTAGCTAATTCCTCTTCCAAAGCTTCCATCGCCCCGGCGTTTTGTTGTTTGATCCAACCCTTCAACTGGTCTATCTTGGTGTTGAATGTCTGCCAAACTATCCCCGGGTTGGTTCCCTTCTTTAGTTCTGCCAAAGCCTGCGCAACCGCTTGGCGGTGTTGCAAGAGAAGTTGAGTTTTTAAAGATACAGCCAAAACCTTTTGCCCATTTTGGTTAATGTCTCCGAGCAAAGCGTCTGCTTGTTGATCTAATTCCATGTAAGTATTTGTAGTCATTGGCTTTGGTTGTAAAACCCCTTATTTATATGGTTAGAACAGTATCATGCTTAACACGGTTTCCATATCATCGTGTTTTTTTTGGTCACTTATTTTCGGGATTATAGCTGATATTTGAGATCGCAACGAATCATCCGAAACTTTCTTGAGCCGATTAATAAGTTGCAGCACTAACACGACATAAGCGTCGTCCTTTTGTTCGGTTGATTTTATTCTATCAATTCCAGCCAATGCTTCTTGAATATTAGGAGCAAACTGTTGGACTTCTTTCTCTGGTTTAGGGCTTGTTCCCGAAAATGGTTTTTGTTGCCACTCTTCTTGCTCATAAACCATATCTTCATAATTTATTTCCCCTAATCTTTCATTGGGTTGGTGTTTGTCGAATAATTCTACTACCGCCACTCCCGTCTTGCTCCTATTGATAGAGGAAATTTTAGCGTCTACAAACCGACCATCGCCTAATTTAACCTTGACCGCATCACCTTCATGGTAAAGTAAGTTTTTCTTTTCTTCGGCCCAAGCTTCGGCTGCAATTTTTTCATCAGCTTCATTGGTTTGCTTAATCTTTTCCATTTCTTCCCCCTTAGTCGATGCGTACTCTTCCCGACTTTTTGCCCAATCATGGTCTTGGAGTTCGAATGGTCTCGCTGCTTGTTCGGCGTTGTATGACTCTTCGGCGGCTAACTCTTCGTCAGCTTCCTTCTGTTTGGTGCGTTCAGCCTCTTTGGCAGTTTCGTCTTTGGTGTAAGTTTGTTCCCATTCCTGGTTGATTGTTTTCTGGGTTTGCTCTAACCTCTTTCTACCCTCGTACCGAGCGGCAGCATTCTCTTTTTCTGCCTGCATAGATTTTTCTCCCGGAGTCATTTCGGGCTTGGTTTCACCTGCTTCTTTCTCATTCTCGCCAGAAGCGGCCCGTGCCGTATCAGCTAATAGTTGTTCCGCTTCTTTTTTAGGCATGCCTTTATCAAGCAATTCTTGTAGCTTTGATTTGGAAATCTCTACCTGTTCAGGCACTATTTTTAGTTGCTCTTCTTCCTCATCTTCGGTGGTAGGAGAGATGTCGATGTTTTTAAGTTCCTCGAATGCTAAATCTTCCCGTTCTTTTAATTGATACCATTGGTTGGATAGTTCTTCTTTGCGTTTCTCGAGCGCTATGACCTTTGCTTTGACATCTTTAGGCAGATAATCTAGTGAAAACAAATTCATACTATAAGAGGAATACTTGTCTCCGAGTAAGGTTTTGATCTCTTTCTCGACAGCTTTTGATTTATCCTCGTTATTTTTAAGGTTGGCTTGAATCTCGTTTATTTTATTTGTGATAGATTCTTTGGCTGTTTCAGTAATAGTAGGGGTATCATCGAAAGTGCCTTCAGGTACTTTTGTGGGAGCAGTAGTAGTTTCGGTAGCGGGAGCAGGAGCAGCAACAGGAGCGGCAGGCGGAGGAGTTTCCTCCCCACCTGTTAGTTCATCGATTTCTTCTGGTATATCGATCTCGGCAGCAGCTCGTTCAAAGGCCGATTGCCGCGCTTTCTCGTAGGCACTAATATAATCAAGACTATCATTAGCCATAATAATCTGAGCATGTGTCCCCAAGCTGCGCAATTGCGCCGAGTCTACCTTGCTAATATCAAATGCATGCCCGCCAGTATCCAAGCCCTGTAATTGTTTTTTGATAGTAAAGCGGGTACTTTGTTTGCGCAAAGATAAAATAGCATCACTAAAAGCTTGTCGGGTCATCGCTTTTTCCCAACCCAAAGTTTCTTCGGCCATTTCGGCAGAGAATATAGCGCTTTCGAGCGCAGTTCTTTGTCTCGATAAATTCCCCTCAGCAATTAATAATTTTCTGTGCAAACTGTCTTTTTCTCTGTCTGATAAATCAGCCGAAGTAATGGCTTGCCCTAAGTCGTGCGCTCGATTTTCTAATTGGTCTACAGTTCGCAGGCAATCATCTCTTTCGAACCGCGACTTCTCCAGTTCCCGATCAATTTGTGCCAGCTTGTCTTGGAGCATAGTCTCCATAGCCGCTTTTTCAGCTTCAATTTTTTGTAGTTCCTTTTCGGTGATCTGCTTATCGCGCTCGCGTATCCAAGCGAAATAAGACAATGGTTTGCGGTCGATAGCGTATTTGTTGACCTCTACTCTGCCCAAACTCTCCGCTTCCATTTGCCGAGCCCTAGCCCTACTCGTGGCTTCTTCGGCGGCATCCCGCGCATTTTCTTGGTCCATAAACTCACGGGCATTGAATCCCGGGATGGTGTCGGGTTGGCGATCCGAGTTTTCGGGTTGGTCTGTTCCCCCGTCTATTTCCCTGGAGAGGTCTCTTTCTGTAGCCATGGGATAAAAGTTAACAAATATTTACTAATATTTTATTATATCACGAGTATAAAATTTTGTCAATCTGGGAGCGGACTTTTCTTATATTACCCATGTTAAATCTCCTATGGTATAATTAACCTGTTATTCGGCTGATTTTTTGTATGGCCAAATCTAAAAAAAGAAAAAAACCTTATCGGTATCGGTCCTATCAGACGTCAAAATGGGCGGAGGGCTTAAATTTAGACATTGAACTGGAACCGCATATTATGCGAGAGATCGTGGCGGTATTGTTGATGGGGATAGGCTTATTCACGCTCCTCGCGATCGCGGGAGCAGCTGGCAATATCGGAGTAGTCTTCTTTGCTGCGCTGCGTTTGGGGTTGGGCTGGACCAGCTTTATTTTGCCGATAGTTTTAGTGGGTGCCGGCGTAGCTTTGTTTTATCCGGTGAAATATAAATTTACTACTACCAATACCGTTGGGTTGATTTTAATGGTCATAGCATTATCGGCCATTAGTCATCTGTTTGTCTCTCCCGGCAACGGCCTTTATGTAGCGCAAAGTGGGTCCGGTGGAGGCTATATTGGTTGGGCGATTGCTCTGGGCCTTGTTCGGTTAGTTGATTTTTGGGCATCCTTGTTAATTCTGGCGATGGCATTAGCCATTTCTTTATTATTTGTGTTTGGCCAACCTTTGCGCCAACTTTATTACAAAGCTAAATTAAACATCCCGGCTTTGCCTAAATCACCCAAAGTGGTAGTACATACTTCTAATAAGCCTAATGGTCGTTTCCAAAGCGAAGAAGAAGCAGAAGAAGAGGCTAAGCCAGAGTCTCCCGATAAATTGGAAGTGCAAAAAGGGTTTGTCAGAAAGAAAGTTACCGCCGATCAACCGCCGGAATTCATGCCCTTGATTACTCCGTCGGGTGATTTTACTCCCCCGCCGATCGATTTATTAAGTGATGTGGTAACTAAGGTAGATAGCGGTAATATTCGCCAAAATGTTAGTGTTATCCATGAAACTTTAGAGGATTTTGGCATTCAAGTTGAGATGTCCGAAGTTAATGTGGGTCCGGCGGTGACCCAATATACCTTGAAGCCGGCGGCGGGAGTTAAATTATCCCGCATCAATAATTTATCGAATGATTTATCCTTGGCTTTGGCTGCCCACCCCATCAGAATTGAAGCCCCTATCCCCGGTCGGTCGTTAGTCGGGGTAGAAGTGCCCAATCGTAAATCATCAATTGTGCGTTTGCGCGAGCTGATCGAGTCCGAAGCCTTTCGAGGAGTGCGCTCTAATTTGCGCATGCCTTTAGGCCGGGATGTGGCCGGAGCACCGGTAGTCTCCGATTTAGTGCGGATGCCCCACTTGCTCATCGCGGGAGCGACGGGTATGGGAAAAAGCGTTTATCTCAACGGTTTATTAATTAGTTTGATTTATCAAAATTCACCAGCGGATTTGCGCTTGATGCTGGTGGATCCGAAACGGGTTGAGTTTACTGCCTACAACGAATTACCCCACCTTCTGGCGCCAGTCATCGTCGATCCCTATAAAACCATTGGTGCCTTAAAATGGTTAGTTTTGGAGATGGAGCGGCGCTACAAAGTATTCGCCGATCACAAAGTACGGTTTATCGAAGCCTTTAATCGTGAGAATCCGGATTCCAAAATGCCTTACATCGTATTACTGATCGATGAGTTAGCTGATTTGATGGCGGTATCGGCGCGCGAAGTCGAAGCCTATATTTGCCGCTTGGCCCAAATGTCGCGGGCCGTGGGCATTCACTTGGTTTTAGCCACGCAACGACCATCAGTCGATGTTATTACGGGATTGATTAAAGCCAATTTCCCGTCGCGGATGGCCTTTGCTGTCACTTCGGGGACAGATTCCCGAACTATTTTGGATACCGTTGGCGCCGACAAGTTGCTGGGCAATGGGGATATGCTCTTTCAACCATCTGATGCATCTAAGCCGCGTCGTATTCAGGGTGTCTATGTGGGCGATAAGGAAATCAAAGCCGTCACCGATTTTATTAAACAACAAGGCAGCCCGGTTTATGTGCACGAATTAATCGCCGAAACCAAAGAATCTAAACAATCCGAGATCGAATCTGAAGGCGATCCCCTCTTAAACGAGGCAGTAGAGTTAGTAGTTCGCACCGGCAAAGCCTCGGCCTCGTATTTGCAACGCAGATTTCGGGTGGGCTATGCTCGAGCAGCTCGCCTCTTGGATTTATTGGAGATGAAGGGCGTAGTGGGGCCGGGAGAGGGCGCCAAACCGAGAGAGATTTTGATGTCGCGCACCGAATTAGTTAGTGAAACCGTTCCCCCCACCATTACCAAGGAGACAGCGGAGATTAACGAGGAAGATGAAGAGTATTAGAGTTACTTTCCCGAGGAAAGTAACCAAAGTCTTCTCGCAGTCGCTGTCATTCTGGATGTATGAAAATATAGCTTTCTGTTCTCGTCCGGTATAACCGGACTTCACAGCGCTAATTTTCATCATCCAGTACACTCCAGCTCCAATGCTCGTCTTAAAAACCAATAATGATATGAAAACAGATAATTTAATATAATGGTATGGCAGCAGAATTTTCTTTTGATATCGTTTCAGAAATTAACCAACAAGAGTTGGCGAATGCTTTAGATCAGGCTCGCCGAGAAATCGCCACTCGGTATGATTTTAAGGATCTGACGATTGAAATCAAGTTAGAGAAAGATCAGTTGATTGTGTCAGCTCCCAGCGACTTTAAGCTAACAGCTGTGGTTGATATCATTAAATCCAAATTAATCCGCCGAGAAGTAGATCTAAGAATTTTAGGCGAGATAAAAACGGAACCGGCCAGCGGGGGCAGCGTGAGGGCGACGATTCCTTTGGTGCAGGGCATTTCGCAAGATATTGCCAAAACCATCAACAAACTTATTCGTGATACTCTGCCTAAAATCAAATCGGTGATTCAGGGTGACACCCTGCGCGTGAGTTCTAAAAACAAAGACGAGTTGCAAACGGTAATGAACCTATTACGCCAAGCGGAAACGGTGAAAATCCCCCTTCAATTTATTAATTATCGGTAATTTATTTATTTTAACTTTCAATAACTATGCCTAACACTAAAACCGTGGTTAAAACTCCCGATGCTTTGACCGATACTCTTAATCAAATTGAGAAAAAATATGGCAAAGGCACGGTCATGCGCCTGGGCGATGCCAAACAAGTGGAAGTGGAGGTTATTCCGACAGGATCATTAACTTTAGATTTAGCTTTAGGGGCCGGAGGGATTCCTAAGGGGCGGGTAATCGAAATATTCGGGCCGGAATCTTCCGGTAAAACCACCCTGGCTTTACATATGGTGGCCGAAGCGCAAAAACGGGGCGAAACCGCCGCTTTTGTGGATGCCGAACATGCGTTGGATCCGGAATACGCGCGGCGCATCGGTGTAGATACGAAAAATTTACTTATTTCCCAGCCGGATACGGGCGAACAAGCTTTAGATGTGGTAGAAGCACTAATCCGGTCTAATTCGGTCGGGATTATCGTGATTGATTCAGTCGCTGCACTGGTCCCCAGAGCCGAAATTGAAGGCGATATGGGAGATTCGCATATGGGTTTGCAGGCCCGTTTGATGAGTCAGGCTTTGCGCAAAATTACCGCGGTAGTCAGCCGGTCGCGCACTTCGGTAGTCTTTATTAATCAATTACGGATGAAGATCGGGATTATGTTTGGTAATCCCGAAACCACTACAGGGGGGAATGCCCTCAAATATTATTCTTCGGTCCGGTTGGATATTCGGCGGATCGAATCAATTAAGGTGGGCGAGGTCGCGGTGGGCAATCGGGTGCGCGTCAAAGTGGTTAAAAACAAAATCGCTCCTCCCTTCCGTCAAGCCGAGTTCGATTTGATGTTCGCTGGAGGCGTTTCCCGCGAAGGCGAATTGCTGGATTTGGCGGTTAGTAAAAATATTATCGCCAAAGCAGGGGCATGGTACGAATTTGAAGGCAATAAAATCGGTCAAGGCAAAGAAGCGGTCAAAGAATTCTTAAAAGCCGATAAAAAAACTGCCGACAAGCTCGAAAAGATGATTCGCGCCGCCATCTAATCAGCATTATTTAGGCGATAGTGACGGGGGTGCCGTTAGTCGCCCAATCATAGAGGACTTTGGAGGCCGCGATGCCTAGCCGCACGCATCCATGCGACATCGGTTTGCCTAAGTGAGCGTAATCTTCGTAAAGTTTGCCGTTGGTGTATAACCGGCCGTCTTTAACTTCGCCTTCGATTCTGTTGCCGGGGCGAACTTTCCAGTAAGGCAATGCGTGCAGGCCATAACCGGTAAAGCCGTACTTACCTCGTTTTAGCGCCATCCAGTTGTCCATCCAGAGTCGGTAAGGGCTGGAATAAGCAGTATCGATGTGATTAAGAATAGTATAACTGCCTTTCGGCGTTGCGTAACCCGCTTTCCCGCTGGATATGGGCGTGTCCAATAAGACTACGCCATTTTCGACGACCCACAAGCGCTGGGTATCCAGCCAGATTTTAATTTCTTTATTGTAGGCGAGTGTCTGTTGTTCTAAAATATCCCCTACTGTTATCAGCCACTTCAAATCTTCGCCGGCAACAATTTTATCACCAATATAGACATGAAAGTCTTCTTGGTAGATAGCCGGTCGCAAAGGAGCCTGGAGGGGAATATAAAAAGTAAAGGTATCGTTAGGGCGCACCTCGGTTTTAGTATTGGTGGGGTGAACCGATACTTGCGTGTTGGCTGCTGCCCAAATCGAGGTAGCAAACGAGCTGGCTCTACCATCGATGCCAGTAAAATACACGCTATGCAGGCTTAAATTTGGTATGGACCAAGCCAGAGCGCCGGTATTGCGCACGGTTGCCACCAATAACCCGGGTTGTTCTGGGAGTAGTTTGACGGCTGCGCTTTGCTCGATAATATCATAAGCATACGGCAAAACCATCTCGTCGGCATGAGTAGCTTTAGCAAAAAAAATGAATCCGCCGGTAATCAGGCTAAAGGAGATCAGCGCTATTCCTAATATTTGTAATATTTTCATGTTTATTTTCGCTATTGGCTTAATTTATCATTATATCAAAAAATCAGCTTCCAGTCAATAAAATTATTGACAGATAGGGGTGAATCTGGTAATATTTGGTTAATCTGTACCTTTATTACACAAAAACAAGGAAGAGGTGACGATGTGAGCAATATCAAACCAATGATTACCAAGCAAAGGTATGAATGCCGTTGCCGATGTCCTCAATGTCTGTGTGCTGATGACTGTGGGCATGGCCATTGCGAGGATCGTAAAAAAGGTTGTCACGTCGGTGAACTAGTGTCTGTTCCGTCTCCATCTGAGCCGGGGCGAAAATCTCGCCGTCCGGTGGCGCCTCCGAAGAACAGGCGTCGTCGACACGGACACAGCTGTCAGGTCGTGCCATTCCCTGATACTGATGCGGCAGCAGTAGCAGACTTGGGACCAGTTAGCCCTGAAGCAGAGTATAAAGTATCGGTGCTCTGCCTTGATCCTGCTGACCAGAGAGAAATGAATGATCTCGTTTCTCTAACTGCTCGTGTCGATGCAGTTAGTGCCATGCAGGCAGCAGAATTTGCCCTGAATAAGTTAGGTATTCTTTGGCAGGGCAGCGATGGTACCCGCAGCAGTAAAGGCATTGGCCCCTTCGGGTATCTGGTGTGCGATCGTGAGACTAACATCTGGTGGTTAGTCTGGGCGCACGACGAAGCCTCTGCCAAAAGTTTGGCAGAGATACCGGACCACCGAGCTCGATATTGTACATTAGTTACGGTCGAAAAAATCCCCTGCGCGATGTAGGGGTTTTTCATTGGATTATTTTTTTAGAACAATAGCGAAATGGTGTTGGGCAAATCGGTAAATTTGATCGTGATAATACTGATCACAAATACCACGATCAACAAAATTAACACCCAAAACAACCAATGCACTCCCTCATCCAGCTCGTCTGGCAAGAGAATGATGTAATTATTATTTTTTTTCGGGAGCAAAGACTTTAATTTAGTCACTCCCGCCGATTTTTTAGTAGTTTTTTTCTCGACCATGTTTTTTCTGAGGGGGTAATATCATTATAACAAACTCGCCTTTCATGGGTTTGTCTTCTAACCGGTTAAGTAAGTCGTGAGTTTGTCCAGAAATCACTTCTTCGAACTTTTTAGTAAGTTCGCGAAATAGTATAATCGCCCGATCCCCTAAAAACTTGTCGATATCTCGCAAAGTTTTTATCACGCGTTGAGGTGATTCGTATATTAGTATAGGCAAATCCCAGTTTGTTATTTTTTTGAACAAAGTTTCGCGCCCTTTCTTTTTAGGTAGAAACCCGAGAAAGATGAAACTATCAGCAGGGACCCCAGCAATGCTTAAAGCAGCGGTCAGGGCGGATGGGCCCGGTACTGCCACAATTTCAATCCCGGCTATTCTGGCGGCTTGTACCAACATGCCAGCGGGGTCTTGGATGCCGGGAGTGCCAGCGTCGGTAATGAGAGCGACATTCTTCCCAGAAATTAATTGTTCAACCAAGTAACCAATCCTGTTTTGTTGGCTATGCTGATGATACGACACCAGCGGAGTCTTGATTTTATAATGATCCAGCAGTTTTTGGCTGGTGCGAGTATCTTCGGCAGCAATTAAATCAACTTCACGCAAAATATTCACAGCGCGCAGGGTAATATCGCTAAGATTCCCGATCGGGGTAGCTACGACATAAAGTTTTCCCATCTTTTGGTAATTAAATTAGTGTTTTCTTCTAACCATATCTTGTCGTTCCAGCCCGGCCATTATCTTTTCATTATTTTATTCCGACAGGCCCCATGGCCGTCATTCTGGGGAGCCCCTCAAGGCGACTCCAGAATCGTATGATATTAATTTATACGATCCTGGACAAGCCAGGATGACGCTGGGAGAAGTTTCGTACTATTTCTGGGAAATTAATTCTTCGAGCAGTTTGGTTTGTTTGCGCGTTGCCTCGTCTTGTTCTTCTAAACGGACCAGAATGTGTTCGATGTCTTTATAAATTGAGGCAGTAGTTTTGAATTCTTCCTCTGCTCTAATTTCGGCATGCCGGCCCTGAATATTTTGGCTTACTAAGATCAACGGCATCAACAAGAGTTGGATAATGTTACCTAAAAATAACAAAAAGATAAAAGGATAAGGATCGAATGGGGTGGAAGTTAAATAGGTTTGCCAAAGCATCCAGCCGGCAATAAACAGGGCAAAGAAATAGACGGCATACATCGTGCCGATGGACGCCGTAATCGTCAGGGCAATTTTATCTTGCAACCCAAACTGTTTTTTGTGGATGGCATTAACATTTTTTGGTTGATGACGTTCTTTTAGATTCATGGGTGTGACTGATGGCATAAATTTCTCCCTAATTTATTTATAATTTCTCGATATTTTTATACAATTTAATCCATTCGGTTAAGTTCAGAGTTTGAGCGCGCCGAGTGGGCTCGATGCCACTTTTGCTTAATATCTTTTGGATCAGAGCTGGCTCTAAACGCAGTCCGCCGGCTAACGAATTGTGAATCTGCTTGCGTCTCTCGCCAAACCCAGCTTTGACTAAACGGAAGAACTTGTGATCGTCGATATCGGCGGGGGCTTTTTTGTGGGGAGTGATCCGAATCACCGCCGAATCAACTTTAGGCATTGGCCAAAAGTTTTGTTTAGGGACCAGCGTGATAATTTCTGGCTTCCCGTAGAATTGGACAGCTACACTCAAAAGGTTAGCATCTGGCGGAGTGGCCACAATGCGTTCTGCCACTTCTTTTTGCACCATTAATACCATCATATCAGGGCGATGAGGGCTGTTTAAGAAAAAGCGAATAATAGCCGAAGTCAGATAGTAAGGTAAGTTAGCGACTACTTTGTAATGTTTTTTGGGGAAATTTTGCCGGAAAAATTCTTCTGCTAAAGCCAAGGCATTGTCTTCGACCACTTTGATGTTAGTTAAGTCAGCGTTGATCCCCCGGCAGGCCTTGACCATGGCGATATCTTTTTCTACGGCAACGACTCGATGGGCTTTTTGGGCCAAAGCCCGCGTGAGCGTACCGAAACCCGGTCCGATCTCTAATACCTCGTCGGCAGAAGTTAATTTAGCTGCAGTTACGATGTGGTCTAAGATCTCAGCATTGATAAGGAAGTGTTGCCCCAAGCGTTTTTGGGCCACAGTTTGGTATTCTTGCAAAATGCGTTTGACGGTAGTGATGTTAGTTAGATCCACTTAAGCTAAGTTATTAAATTTTAAAGTATCTAATACTGATTTTGCCTAAGCCGATCGGGGCTAATTTAGCGAAAGCCACTTTATTAAGATCCAACATCACTCCCGTCCAATCTTCCGGGCCAAAATCATTGATGGTAATGTCTATCATCTTGCCATTATCGTTGTTAATAACCCGCAATTTAGTTCCCCGCGGGAATTGAGTGCTGGCGGCAGTCATGCCGTTACCAAATTTATACCAGCTGGCTATTCCTACATAGGTTGGTGATTTGGGCATAACCGGTTTTAGGGTTTCGGCAGCGGCTGCTTTAGCTTCGGCAGCTGCCTTAGCCTCAGCTTCCGCTTTAGCGGCAGCTTCCGCCACGGCTTTGACGGTAGAACTAAAATTAGCGGCCACAATCGCATCGCGTAATTTGGGTTTAGTTTCTACCGCCACAATACTCTCCGCGCTTAAAGACGATTTAAGCGGAGGCGCCACCGTCATAATTTGGCTTTCCGGAATGCCGATCTCTGCTAAAAACTTGCCGACGGTACGACTGGTGGTCGGGTAGGTTTCGGTGAGGCCGTTAATCGTCACGGAAATATTTTTTTCGGTTAAAGAATGGGCTTGCAGTATGCCCATGAGATAAATTAAACCGATCAGCATGCCAAAAGCAGCTATTTTGGGCAGAGATTTAGTGGTTAGTGGTGAAGCGGGATGCTGCTCTTTTGCAACTATCAAACTACCTCCTCGTTTGAGATAGATTAAATCACTTGTTATTATACCGTACCCGCGGGGTTAGTCGTCCGTAATAGCTAATTTTTTTAAGGGGGCCAGGCTGCGGGCTAAGCGTTTGATGCCAAACTGGCTAAAGGCAATGACCACCTCGACCTGATCGATTGCCAGTACTTTGCCCACGCCGAAATGCTTGTGTTCGACCCAGTCGCCCACTTTAGCTTTGATCTCCGGCAGGTCGGGTTTTTTGTTATCTTCTTCGGTTTGGGCGATCAGTTCTTCGGGAATATCTTCGATAAACCGCGACGGCAAACTGGGAGTAGAACTGCCGTAAAGCAGGCGTTGAGCGGTGTAGGCTAAATAGAGTTGTTTTTTGGCTCGGGTCATTCCGACATAGCACAATCGGCGTTCTTCTTCGAGCTCTTCGTGGTCCAAAGTGCTGCGGGAATGCGGGAAAAGATTCTCTTCCATCCCCACCATAAAGACATAATCGAACTCCAAGCCCTTGGCGGAATGCAAAGTCATTAAGTTAATGGCTTTTTCGCTGTCGTCATAGCGATCGATGTCTTGGACCAAGCTCACTTCTTCTAAAAATGTCGGCAGGGCGATCTCGGCATCTAAAATATCGTATTTTTCCATAACACTTTTAAGTTCTTTCACATTTTCGATGCGAGTTTCGCCTTCGATAGTCTTATCATCCAGCCATTTTAAGTAACCTGTTTTATCAATGATGGTATCGAAGAGTTTGCTTAAGTTTGTTTTACTGTTTCGAGCATTGGCAATGATCCCGCCGAGCTTACCGATCTCTATTTTGGCCTTAGTCCCGACGGGTGCATCCAATAAAATCTCACTAATCGGCAGATTTTGCGCGGTAGCGTGCTGGGCTAAGTCTGCCCAAGTCTTTTCTCCCACCCCGCGCGGGGGCAAATTGATAATTCTCTTTAGGCTGATGTCATCCTGTGGGTTAGCAATGACGCGGAGAAAGGCCAAAACATCTTTAATTTCTTTGCGATCGTAGAAGCGGGTCCCGCCAATGATGCGGTAAGGCAAGTTAGCCTTCAGTAAAGCTTCTTCTAAGGCGCGGGATTGGGCATTGGTGCGGTACAATACGACAAAATCATTAAATTCTGCCCGGGGATCGAGGCTGCGTTGACGCAAAATTTCGTGAATGACCCATTCCCCTTCCTGTTGTTCGTTAAAAACTTGCTTGACGACAATTTTTTCGCCCTCGCCATTCTTGGTCCATAAGGTTTTTTGGCTGCGGTTTTGATTATTAGCGATCACGGCGGCTGCCCCGCTTAAAATGTTTTGGGTCGAGCGGTAATTTTCTTCTAATTTAATGATTTTGGCCTTGGGGTAGTCCTTGTGGAAATTCAAAATATTGCGATAATTAGCCCCCCGCCAGCTGTAGATAGAATTGTGCACCACAAAACCGTCAGCGATAAAGTTATGCACCTTTTCAATATTCAAATCAAAAACCTCACCTTGATAATCCTCTGTTTTAATCGATTTTATTTTGTCTTCGACGATTTTATTATTTGACCAGATAGGGACGGTCATATCTGGGCGCAAATGAGAAGCTGGTTGGAATTGGAACTTATTATTGGTGATGAAGGCAGATTCGTTAATTATTACCTCGGGTGCTAATGTTTGTACTGCTCGCACTAAACTATTGAATTGTTGAGAATCTCGATTAGATTTTTCAATTCGCCAAGTTGCCTTTTTACTTTTTCTGGTTTGGAGGCCATATCTGTCTAATTTATCTTTTAGCTTATTATTACTAGACTGAAAACTAAATCTGGTGGCACACCAAGGGCTTTGAATGGTTTTTCTGGCATCTCCAAACATAGTCAAATTAATAATTTTTCTGGGGTCTCTATGCTTGGGAGTTGTTCCCGAAGGCAAGAAATGGGGATATTTTTCATCTAACAACAAATCCTTCATCAACAGAGATGCTCGTTTTTTAGTATCAATATTGCGGTATAAGTCATCAATGTATTTTTGTTGGTATTGCATTGACCGACCTGGCATATTCCAAAAAACTGTCATCGGGACACCATATTTATAGGAAAAATAATCTTCAAAATATTTAGCTTCTGGCCTAGAGTCGCAAACTTTTAAAATCCACATTTTATCGGCTCCCGCAAGCCGCAATCAAGTTTTTTCCCGCTGTTCCTGATACCTTTGGCAATTCCTATCCGATAACCCTTATGGGGCGAATACATTAGATATACAAAACTTTTTTTTGATGTTTCTGATAAACGAGCAAAGAAAATGTGGTTAGGGGTGGTAGTAATTTGATGTCCCTTTTCCGTCTTAATGGTTAACATTTGGCCTTTGTATTTTCTCTTGCCAACTGTAGTAACATCAAATAAGTTATGGTCAGACCTTCCAGAAGCGCAGACAACCCTTTCTTTGTTAGAAATTTTTTGAATTGAACGAGAACCTTTATTGGTGAGAATTTTTGTAGTTGGAGGCAAACATTGCCAGTCGTCCCCCACCACAAAAATGTTCTTATGTTTAGCGACCAGCAGTTTGATGAGTTGATATTGAGACGTATTGGTGTCTTGGTACTCGTCGACTAAGACATATTTGAACTTGTCTTGATATTTTTTTAGCACATCTTTGTGGGTTTGGAAGAGTTTGACCGTGAGCATTAACAAATCATCAAAATCTAAGCTATTATTGGCGTGCAAAATTTCTTGGTACCGCGGGTAAACTTTGGCCACGATCTTTTGGAAGTGGCCGTAAGCCATTTCGCTGTAGTTATCCGGCATAATGAGCTCGTTTTTGGCTGACGAAATAAAGTTCAGAATCGCGGCTGGGGCATATTGTTGCAGATCGATATTGAGTTCGCGCATCACTTGCTTGATGGCAGTAACTTGATCATTCGTATCCAAAATAGTGAAGTTGCTCCGAATTCCTCCCCTGCCTGAGGGGAGGTTAGGTGGGGAGGGAGTATATTCCCCAGATGAATCTTCCGGGGGGTTAGTTAAAAGACTACCTTGTTGTAATTCTTTCCGTAATATCCGCGAACACAACGAATGGAAAGTGCTGATATGAAAGGCCTTGTCGGATTTAAGGCGCAACAGGTGCATAATCCGCTGTTTCATCTCCCCTGCCGCTTTGTTGGTGAAGGTAACGGCCAGAATCTCGCTCGGAGTAGCTTTTTTGGTCTGGACTAAATAAGCCACCCGAGATGTGAGGGTTTTGGTTTTGCCGCTACCGGCTCCGGCTAGGATTAAAACCGGCCCTTCTGTAGCTTGGACCGCCTTAATCTGTTCCGGGTTCAGTTTGTCTAATAACTCCGCCATAACTACTATTCTACCCTATTGTCATTCTGACCTGTCTTCTCCGTCATCCTGAACTTGATTCCCTGGCCGGGCAGGCAGGATCTACCCACCGCAACGCCCGCCGTAGCCTTGGCGTAGGAGGGTCATTCTGGTAAGCCAGTAGGCGCATCCAGAATCTTATAAATTATCCCACAACAAAAAACCCACCTTTGATGGGGTGGGTGGTACAAAATGGGCCGGCTGGTTTCTTGGGTTTATTTGACTTCGCATAAAAGCGCCCAAGCTCCAGCCGCAACAAATTCTACAAGCACAATTATGTCCAATGTTACCGCCAGGCCCCGGTCAGTTAGGGTGCTAGTCGCATAAGAGATATTGGCGACAAACCAGACCGCCACACCCAATCCGATGAGCACAAAGAGAAAAACCGGGCTGGTATCATCGACATGGTTTGTGTACAAGTTGTTGAGTTTGCCTAGTATCCAGCCCAATAACAGGCCGATCAGTGGCGCCCACAAAAAGATGGTCCACAAAGGATACTCAATGGTTACCATGGTATAAGCTCCTTAATATGTTTTCATCAAGGTTCGTTTGATGATTCATCATACCAAAAATTCACTCCCAGTCAAGGTTATTTCAGGTGTCTTCCCGTTCTGTTATACTGGACATATAAAGAGTTTCTATGTCTGGACACTCGAAATGGGCCACAATTAAACGGAAGAAGGGCGCGTTAGACCAGAGGCGCGGGGCTTTGTTTACCAAATTAGTCAAAATTATTGAAGTAGCCGCTCGGGGCGGGGCTGACCCTGCGATGAATTTTAAGTTGAAACTGGCGGTGCAAAAAGCCAAGTCGGCTAATGTTCCCCTTGCCACTATTGAAAAATCCATTAAAAAAGGGAGCGGGCAAGATAAAGAAGCCAGCCGTTTAGAAGAAGTTACTTACGAAGGGTTAGCGCCGGGAAATGTGGCGGTGATCGTGCAGGCGTTGACGGATAATAAGAATCGGACGGTATCGGACTTGCGCAATATCTTTAACAAATCCGGGGCGACTTTTGGGACACAGGTGGGGTGGCAGTTCGAGAACCGTGGTGTATTAGAAATTACTAAACCGAGTAATATTGAAGACCTTGAATTAGCTGCCATTGATGCTGGGGCCTTGGACTTTTCGGATGCCGGAGATGTGTTAGAAGTATATACCGAACCGAAATTATTGGATCAAGTAAAAAATAAATTGGAAGCCAATGGCTTTAAAGTAACTTCGAGCGCTTTAAGTTTGGTGCCAAAAAGCAAAACCGTGATTACCGACCCCAATATGGCTCGCCGGGTCTTGAATTTTTTGGACGCAATAGATGAGTATGACGATGTGACCGAAGTGGCCAGTACTTTAGATGTGCCCGACGAAGTTATGTCTAAACTCGAAGATTAATTTACTCTCCGAGCAACGTGGAGGGATTACCTTATTAAATCCCCTCCTGCCCGCTTCGACTCGGAAGCGAGGCGAGCCGGAGGAGGGGCGGGGGGAGGTGGGAGTATAGATTCCCCTGATTTTATAAAATCAATAAAACATTTTCTTTGTCACCTTTCTAGAAAGGTGACACCAAAGTCCCGGCCAGTTCGTCGGGATTATTCAATGGTAAAATCTCTGGGTGTTCTCGCTAAACTCGCCCTGCTGGGCTCAGACATAGCTCCACCCGCAGAGATTTTACTCATTTCATCACATCCCTCCTCCAATGGCCGGTTAGGGAGGCCAGAGGATTCAGCGGGGAGGGGTGTAAAATAAGGGCAATGACTAAGATTATATTAGGAGTAGATCCGGGGACGGCGACGACGGGTTTTGGGGTAGTCCGAGATGCTAAAGGGCAGGTTGAATATGTGGATTGTGGGTGCATCTCAACTTCCAAAGGCATCTCCCCTGCTGAAAGATTGCTCACTATTGCTAAATCGCTGGAGATTTTGATCAAGAAATATCAGCCGGAGGTCGTGGCGGTAGAAAAATTGTTTTTTACGAAGAATATCACTACAGCCATTGCGGTGGCGGAAGCGCGCGGAGTGATTTTAGTCACCGCCGCCAAACATAATTTAGAGATTGCCGAATATACTCCCCTGCAAGTTAAACAAGCCCTAACTGGCTATGGCAAAGCGGATAAACAACAAATGCAACGGATGGTCAAAACCATTCTTAAGCTGCAAATTATTCCCAAGCCCGATGATGCTGCCGATGCCTTAGCCATCGCCATCTGCGCCATCCATTCCCACTCTGTATCTCATCAGTCATTCCGGGCTTGGAACGTCTGACGTTCCTTGACCCGGAATCCCTGCCTACCGGCAGGCAGGCAGACAAGAACAGAAACAGAAAAATGTTTTTGTTTGTTTTTCTGTCTAGATCTCCAATGTCGGAGCGCTTTGCTCCTGCCTGCCGGTAGGCAGGTCCGACTTGAGGATGACGGATGGGTATAGGAATGACAGAGCGGGATGTTAGAATAGAGATATGATTGCGTCGGTATCGGGGAATATTATTCATAAGGGGATTGACCATCTGGTGGTAGAGGCCGGCGGGTTGGGTTATAAGATCTTTGTCGTGAGCGATGTTATAGCCAAAACCATCCTCGACCAACCCGTTAAACTATTCACTCAACTGATCGTGAGAGAAGACAGCCAGTCGTTGTATGGGTTTATGACCCTCTCGGAATTGGAACTATTTAATTTATTGATCAGCGTCTCGGGAGTCGGTCCTAAAATTGCTTTGGCGGTGCTATCGGCGGGTAAAATCGAGGAACTGCGCTCGGCCATTGGGTGCGGCGACAGCGCTATTTTTATGGCGGTGAGCGGCATCGGCAAGAAAACCGCCGAGCGGATTATTTTGGAATTAAAATCCAAGGTTGGTGAGATTGGCGCCGGCGAAATGCAAGGAAGTTCGCAAGAAATTATCACAGCTTTGGCTGGTTTAGGTTATAATATGTATGAAATCCGCACAGTAATTAGAAAGATTTCTGCGGAAGCACCATTAGAAGAAAAGGTCAAAGAAGCATTGAAATTATTAGGTTAATAATTATATTAAAAATTAAAGGTGGCTCCGATGTCCCGAATCCGCCAGCTGGCGGACATCGGGAAGTGGAGCACATCTAAAGATGCAGGAGGGAAACAAAATGGCCAAAGATAGTAAGTCGTGTATGCATATTTTCAATGATTGGTTTTATATCTTGTTGTTAGTTTTAGTCGGTTTCATTTTATTAGGGACTAACTTGGGCTTCTTACCGGTGCAAGTATTGGCCTATTGGCCGGTTTTGTTGATTGTGATCGGGCTAAAAGAGATTCTCGATCGGCATTAATCAATCATTATTTATCAAAGAGCTCCTTCATCAGTAGGAGTTTTTTGATGGTAAAATAGATTTATTATGAAACGCATAGGTTGGTTTTATTTAGGCGGAGGGTTATTAATTGTTGGGCTATGTTCAGGGTTTTATTTCTGGCTATTCGCCCCTATCAGCCGTGCCGGTACCCCACAACTATTTACGGTACAATCAGCCGAAAGCATCACTTCGATCGCGCGCCGGTTAGAAGAAGGGCAATTAATCCGCTCGGCCTGGGGGTTCAAAGCCTACTTAAAAATATCCGGCAAAGTGGTGGTGCAGCCGGGTACTTACGAGATTTCTACCAAGGATAGCCTGATTAAAATTGCTAACTTGATTGCCAGTGGTGATACCACTAATGTGACACTGACTATACCCGAGGGGTATACTTTGGCGCAGATCGCTGAACAGGTGGGGCAAAAGAATATTGCTGATGCCGCAGAGTTCACAAGATTGGTGAAAGATTTCCCGCCCGATTATGAATTTTTGAAAGTTCGGCCGACCGGGCAGACTTCATTGGAAGGATTTTTATTCCCCGATACTTATCGCTTGATTAAAGGCAATCCGACATTGGCGATTCAGCAAATATTGGATAATTTTAGCAGCAAATATACGACGGATATCAAGCCCAAATTAGGCGATAAAAATTTGTACGAAATTATCACCGTAGCTTCTTTGATCGAGCGCGAAGTTAAGACCACCGAAGATATGGTAATGGTCTCGGGAGTAATTTATAACCGCCTTAAGATCGGGATGAAGTTGGATATTGATGCGACGGTGCGGTTTATCATTAATAATTGGAAAGATCCGTTAACGCGGGACGATTTGAGTGTAGATTCGCCCTACAATACTCGGCGGTATGCCGGTCTCCCGCCCGGACCAATTTGTAATCCGGGCTTAGCCGCTATTGAAGCGGCCCTGCAGCCCGCTGATCACGATTATTACTACTATTTAACGGATTATGATGGCGTAACGCATTATGCCAAGACGCTCGCGGAGCACAATCAGAATAAATTACAATATTTGTTATAAGGATTCTTTGTTGCTTCTCTTAAGGAAAGTATTCCCCAAATTCCTCCCCTGCCAGAGGGGAGATTGGGTGGGGAGGGAGTTTAATATTTCACTCCCCTCTCTTTTCTCCCCTCGGTGAGGGGAGAAGGATACATTAGTAGTCTTCTGTCTGTCAGCAGGCAGGCTTCGATGGGGCAGCGCAGGGGATAAAACATCCCCCTCTCGTAATAGTTTTTAGTATGATTTAAATATGTCAACTGGGAGGGCATATATTATTTGGGCTGGGGTAGGATTTTTGGTGGGTGTGATGATTGGCGAATGGTGGCAAATCCCCTCTTGGCAGGTCGGAGCATATTTAGTAGCGACAATAATTTGCTTGGGATTATTGTGGGGTAAATATTATCGCCACAGTTTTCTTATAGTGGGGGTAAGTTTGGGTCTGATTCTGGGTAATTGGCGTTTGGCCAGCGTTTTACCGCTGCCGCCCAATGACATCAGCCATTACCAAGGACAAACTATCACATTTGTCGGGCAAATTATTGATGACCCGCAAAGCACTCTCGATGCGGAAAAGTTTACCGTGGCGGTCCAGTCGGCCCCGATCGATGCGCCGGTATCCGGCAAGGTTTTAATCAAAACTGGGCGCTATCCGGAATATAATTATGGAAATGTTTTAGCCCTGACTTGCAAAATTAATTCTCCGAGCGGGGCCCCGTCCAAGGCGGGCAAAGCCTCGCCCTGGGCGGGCGGGGCCGATGTGTCCGGCTATGCTAAATATTTAGGCCGATTTAATATTTATGCGACATGTGATTATCCTGAAATTGATGTTAAACAAGATTTCGCCGGCCAAAAACTCTGGCGGTGGCTGTATCAATTAAAACATTATTTTTTGCGAGTGGCAGATCAGACCATTCCTGAACCAGCGGCCAGTTTATTAGCCGGTTTGTTGTTGGGCGCCAGCGCCACTTTGCCTAAATCCATTCTCGACGGTTTTAATACGGCTGGTTTAACGCATATCATTGCTTTGTCCGGTTTTAATATCAGCATTGTGGCTGGCGCTATCTTAGGCTTACTGCGGTGGTTGCCTTTATCGGCAAGGTTAATTGTCGCGCTGGTGGCAATTTGGTTATTTGTTTTATTGACTGGAGCGGCTCCTTCGGCAGTAAGAGCGGGTTTGATGGGGATGATAATTTTATCGGCCGGGTTATTCGGTCGCTTGTCAGACATTTCTGTGGCGCTGATGCTCTCTGCCGTCTTGATGGTGGGAGCTAACCCAAAAATTTTAGCCGGCGACATCGGTTTTCAGTTATCTTTTTTGGCCACTATCGGGATAGTGTACTTGTCTCCCCTTTTAGAAAGCTGCAATAAAACCAAATTAGTCTGGTTGAATCAATTAGTGGTTCCAACTTTGGCTGCTTTGATCATGGTGACGCCAATTTTGGCGATTAATTTTGGTCGCATTTCTTTAATCGCACCGCTGACCAATATTTTAGTGGTGCCATTAGTGCCCCTGGCCATGCTGTTGGGCTTTTGGGCGGTAGTCGGTGGCATGATTTGGTCAGTTTTGGGTAGCGTCTTAGGTTGGTTAGCTTGGTTGCCTTTACGCTTTGTGGTAGCGGTGGCAGAATATATGAAAAATTTACCTTGGGCGAGTTTGCAATTAGAGTTGCAATCCGGATGGTGGCTAATTGTTTATTATGCATTCGTCTTAATTGCGTTAAATTGGTATTATGTCTCGTATCGTCATCGTCAGTTTAGGCCTACTCGTTAGTTTAGGTTTATTAAATTTTTTAATTTGGCAGCCGGTGGTGCAAGCTGGCCCCGGAGAATTAAAAATAAATTTTATTGATGTCGGACAGGGCGACGCTATCCTGCTCAAACTGCCCACCGGAGAAGATGTCTTGGTGGATGGGGGGCCGGATGACACGGTTTTGACCGCCTTAGGCCAACTTTTGCCTGTCTGGGATCGCGAATTAGATTTAGTGGTGGCGACCCATTTAGAAGCAGACCACATTACGGGGTTAATTAGCGTGCTGCAAACATATCAAGTTAAAGAAGTGTTAACCCCGGCTTTTCAGAACGACACTAAAACGGCAAAAGCTTGGCAAGAGGCGGCCTTGAAGGCAGCCAAAATTAATTATGCCGATGCGACAGATGATTATGTTTGGGGAGAGGTGGTTTGGGATACCTTGTGGCCATTACCGAATGCGGATTTTTCTCTTGAGAGCGACAATATCAATGCCACGGTAGCCCAAATAAGTTATGGCGACCATACCGTGTTGCTTACTGCTGATGCTGATAGCCAAGTAGAGCAGCAATTAATAGCTCTTTACCCTGGGCTGACCACCGAAATATTAAAAGTGGCGCATCACGGCAGCCGGTTTTCTTCGACGACGACTTTTTTGCAAGCTATGCAGCCGGATGTGGCGGTGATATCTGTTGGTCGGAATAGTTATGGGCATCCCGCTCCGGAAGTGTTACAGCGTTTGGCGGCGATTAACGCCCAGATTTATCGGACAGATCAGAGTGGTACAATTAAATTAATTTTATCGAGCCAACAACGGCGAATCTTAACCGATGGATAGGAAAAATTTTATCAGAACGAAAGAAGATTTTACCTGCGAGAATTGTGGGCATAGGGTCAAAGGCAGCGGTTATACCAATCATTGTCCCAAATGTCTGTACAGCCAGCATGTGGACGGAGTGCCGGGAGATCGCGCCAATCCTTGCGGTGGGTTGATGGCACCAGTCGCAGTAGAATTAAAACGCGGCGCATATATTTTGACGCACAAATGCTTGCGTTGCGGAAAAACTAAACTAAATAAAACTGCTCCCGATGATGATACCGAGCAAATCATTAAACTAAATACCAACTGGCGTGTTTAATCTTATTCAAGTTAATTGGACAAACTTTATTGCTCCCCTGCTGCTGGCCGGCGGAATAAGTTGGGGGTTAACCTACTTAATTAAATCTTTGGCAACTAAGTTTAATTGGTACGGCAAAGATGTGGCGCACCACGATGAGCGCAAAATGGTGCGTTTGGGTGGCGTGGCGATATTTGTAGCTTTTTTGGTTGTGTTCTTAGGCTTTGTGCCGTTGACAGAACCCAGAATTGGCCTACTGATTGGTGCTACCATCATTTTTATTATGGGGTTATTAGACGATCTGTATAATTTACCGGCGCTGCCGAAATTGATTTTTCAGTTTGTTGCTATTGGGGTAGCTATCAAATTCGGGATTCATATCGACCAAATTACCAATCCTTTGGGTGGGGTCATCGTTTTCCCTGCCGGCTTAGATGTGTTTATTAGCGCAGTTTGGTTATTCTTACTCATTAACACTATCAATGTATTAGACGGCTTGGATGGTTTGGCGGCGGGAGTAACCAGTATTTTTTCCGTTATCCTGTTTTGGTTGAGCTTATTTACAATAGTTAATCAACCTGATACAGCCTTGATGGCAGTTATTCTATTAGGGGCCATCGGCGGATTTTTATATTGGAATTGGTATCCCGCTAAAATCTTTATGGGAGATTCGGGCAGTAATCTGTTGGGATTTCTCATCGGCGCTTTAGCCATTATCAGCGGCGGCAAGGTGGCTACGGCGGGGCTGATCTTAGGTTTCCCGATTTTAGATTTGTTATGGGCGGCTTGGCGCAGGTTGCGCCAAGGGCGTTCTCCATTTTCTCCTGACCGCGAACACCTGCATCACCGGTTGTTGGATGCCGGGGTTCCCCACCTAACGGTAGTGAAATTGATTTTAATCACCTCGGCAGCGTTTGGGGTAACGGCGCTGCTATCGGGCACTTGGGTGAAATTGGTCTGTTTTGGGATAGTTGGCCTCATTATGATTATCCTGATCAGGACTGTATTTTTACCGAAGAAGCGAAAATATAGTTGACATTACTGATATAATATGGTACGATAATATAATTTGTAGAAGAGGTTAAAACTAACATCAAAAATAAAAATGAATGAGCAGCAGTTCGAAAAATTAGTTGCCAATCTCCAAGATGTCATGCGTTGCCCGAATTGCTCCTCGGCTTATTTTCTGGATGATATTCATTACCTTGGCCAGATGGAAGCAATGACTTTTTTGCACCTGCGGTGCCATAAATGCAGCACGCCGGTTTTTGCCAGCGTAGCAGTCGCGACTGGTGATGGTCATATCCTCTCGGGAGACGGGATTGAAAAGCAGGTCATCAAAACCCGTAAATTACAATCAGACCCAGACAAGTCGCTTTGCCGAAGAATTAACCATGATGATGTGATCGATATCCATATGGCTTTAGATCAGGCCACGGATAATTTTGACCGGTTTTTAAGCCGATAATTTCACTCCATCAGATAGGTGAAAGGAAAAACCTTGCTTCAGCAGGGTTTTTGGGAGTATAGTTGCCTGTGTTATCCTAAGATTATCTAATTTCTAACGGGATGAATAAACCTACCGAACAATTAAATCTGGCAGCTTTCCTCCGGGAAGCCAAAGGTACCCCTTGGGGCCTACGGGCGCAAGGGAGTATTCCAGCCACCATCTATGGCAAAGGCATCGAACCAGCCTCTTTGTCTGTAGTCTGGCTTGATTTCCATAAAGTATACCAACAAGCGGGAGAAACTACCTTAATTAATTTGAGCGTCGATAATGCTGCTCCCTATCCGGTGTTAATCAAGAATGTGCAAATTAGCCCGGACAAAGAAGAGTATTTGAATATTGATTTTTACAAAATTCGCGCGGGTGAGAAATTGCGTGTGACTGTACCGTTGCAATTTACGGGTGAGGCGCCGGCAGTAAAAGATTTCGGCGGGATTGTTGTCACCAATAAGAATGAGATCGAAGTCGAATGTTTGCCGCAAGATTTGCCCCATGAGATTTTGGTTGATTTGTCTAAATTGGCTAATATCGATGATGCGGTACTGGTCAAAGACTTGCAAGTCGGGAGTGCGGTCGAGATCCTGGACAACTTAGAAGACTCTGTCGTTGTAGTTTCGCCTCCGGCGGCCGAAGAAGTCGAACCGACTGTTACTGAAGCCGAGGCAATCGCTTCTGTGGAAGCTACTGAAGAAAAACCAGAGACTGCTGAAGGAGGGGGTGGAAGTGGTGAAGCAAAAGAGAAGAAACCGGAGTAATTAATTTAAAATTCTTACAACTTTAAATCAATAAAAACTTTCATCATCGCGATGAAAGTTTTTATATTACCTGTTATTTCGGATTTCAGACCAACCTTGTCTAATATCCTTCTCGTCATCCTGGCTTGTCCAGGATCGTATGGATTGATTATTATACGATTCTGGAGTCAGCCGATATTCATCGGCCTCCCCAGAATGACGGATTTGTGGGCTGCTTATTGCTAAATCAAAAGCTGGCTACGCTCGTTTTAGGCAAAACTGCGCATAAATGATAAAAAAATAAAAAAATATAAGATTATGTACGAAAATATAAATGATGAAATAATATAACTTCGTCATTTTTGAAAAAAGTTTTAATAAACTATTGTATTTGTTGAATAAAGTATTTATAATTTTAATTGTTGCAACATTACGCAACGATTAAGAATAATATTAATAAACCCAAGGAGGGTGCAATGGCTGTGAAGCGTCGCAAAAAGACGGTCAAAAAGAAAGCAGCTCCCAAGCGCAAGGTAGCTAAGAGAAAAGCAGCTCCCAAAAAGCGCAAGGCAGCTCCTAAAAAAAGAAAAACTGCCCGTCGCAAAAAGAAGTAAGTAAATTCTTACGAATCAACAAGAAGCGCCTTAAAAGCGCTTTTTGTTATGGGGAAAATTTGCACTACCATAGCGGAATTTTTATAATGGTTGTAGTAGGTTTATTCTTAATAACATCCTCTCGTGGATTATACTGATGTTCGAAAAAAATTTATAGAATTCTTTGTGGCGCAACAACATCAACTTGTGCCATCGGCGCCTTTAATTCCTGAACATGATGCGTCGGTTTTATTTACTACCGCCGGCATGCAACAATTTAAACCTTACTATACGGGTGTCCCCTCTCCCTACGGCGATCGAGTAGTGAGTGTACAAAAATGTTTTCGGACTTCTGATATTGATGAAGTGGGCGATGCTACGCATTTAACCTTCTTTGAAATGTTAGGCAACTTTGCTTTTAATGGCCAAGTAAGCAAACAGCAAGCAATTTTGTGGGGATGGGAATTTTTAACCTCGCCCGCTTGGCTGAATGTAGCGCCGGATAGAATTATGGCGAGTTATTATAACGGCAATCGCAGCGGAACTTTTTCTGATGACGAAGCCAAAACAGTATTACAAAGTTTAACCGATGTTGGTTTAACGCAAATTGTTGCTCAACCCGATACCGATAATTTTTGGGGACCAACTGGCAGCGAAGGGCCCTGCGGTCCTACGGTCGAATTTTATATTGATGGCGTAGAAGTTTGGAATATTGTTTTTAATCAGTTTTATTGCGAGAGCAATGGCGCATTGCGCCCGGCGGCGGGTGGAATTGGTATTGATACTGGCATGGGCTTAGAGAGATTAATTGTGGCGCTAACTCCCGAAGCTTACACCGTTTATGACATCGATGCCTTACAGTTTATTGTTGATAAAATTCACGATCATACCCCCGAAATCGATATCGGGAGCGACCGGTCGGTGCGCATTATTGCCGACCATTTGCGCGCCAGCGTCTTCTTGTTAGCTGATCATATTCAGCCCAGCAATAAAGAACAAGGCTATTTGCTGCGCCGACTCCTCCGCCGAGCCATTTTACATCTCGATAAATTAGAAGCCTTGGCTGGCTTTGCTGAAATCATCACTGCTATTACTTCGTGGTATGGCGAATTTTATCCTGGATTGATTCGCGAGGAACGCAATATCCTCCAGTTGGCTGAATTGGAAAGAGATAAATTCTTGAAAACAATTACCCAAGGCAGACATGAATTAGATAAATTAATTGCTGGTGCAGGGACCATTGCCGGAACGGCGGCCTTTGATCTTTACGCGACCTTCGGTATCCCGATCGATGTCATCAAAGAAGAGATGTTAAAAGCGGGCAAACAGCTGGATGAAAAGCAATTTGAAGCTGATTTTGAAACAGCTTTTAAGCAACATCAGGATGTTTCTCGCACCGGAGTGGAGCAAAAGTTTGGCGGGCATGGCCTGTCTTCGGGGGCAGCCGTCTCCGCGGACGATAAACAAATTATTACTCGATATCATACTGCCACGCATCTTCTCCATGCCGCTTTAAGGCAGTTTTTAGGGATAGACGTGAAACAAGCCGGTTCGGATCTTAATACGGAAAGATTAAGATTTGATTTTACTTTTTCGCGTCCGTTAACCGACACAGAAAAACAACAGATCGGAGAATGGGTAAATAACAAAATAGCGGAACAATTGCCCGTGCATCAAGAGACGAAACCATTAGCGGAAGCTTTAGCAGAAGGGGCGGTCGCTTTCTTCAGGGAAAAATATCCTGATCCCGTAAATGTCTATACCATATATAATAAAGATGACAATGAGGTTGTCTCCAAAGAATTATGCGGTGGTCCTCATGTCGGAAATACGGGAGAGATCGGGAAATTTAAAATTATTAAAGAACAAAGCAGTTCTGCCGGCATCCGCCGGATTAGAGCTGTGATCGAATAATTACAAAATGGCTTGGTTTGCTGCAAAAAAAGCGTCAAAACGTCAGGGGGAAGTTTATGTCGCCTTGGATTTGGGGACAGAACAGATCAAAGCCTTAGTCTGCGGACAACAAGAAGGGCGCTGTGCTATTTGGGGCAGCGGGACAGCCCGGCATCGTCATGGCACCATGCGGGGCGGCATGGTTATTAATATCCCGGAAGTAGCTCTGGATGTGCAAACAGCGGTGAATAGCGCTATTCAACAAGCTAATTTACAGCCCAAAAAGGTAGTCATGAGCTTATCAGGAGATCTGGTAAAGAGTTTGATTACGACGGTGCACTACCACCGGGCTCGACCGGAGGCGCAAATCGATGCCAACGAACTAAAAAACATTATTTATAAGGCGCAATGGAAGGCTTTTGAGCAAATCCGAGGGCTAATCTCTAAAGAGCAAGAAGACAACCAATTAGGCATTAAATTAATTAATACCACCGTGGTAGATACGCGGATAGACGGCTATAAAGTTAGTCATCCGTTAGGTTTCCAAGGTGGGATGATCACTATCAGTATCTTTAATGCTTTTGCCCCGTTGGTCCATTTGGGAGCGATGCAAGCGATTGCCGATGCTTTAGGGTTTGATTTAGTTAGCATTGCAGCCGGTCCTTATGCTCTCACTAAGAGTTTATTGGTAGATAACCCCGAGTTTAGTGCGGTTTTTATTGATATCGGCGGCGATACTACCGATATAGCGGTAGTGAATGAGGGCGGAATCTTCGGGATGCAAAACTTTGCCCTTGGCGGGACGGCTTACACTAAAAATTTAGCTAATAATCTAAAAGTTTCGCCCGAACGAGCAGAACAGATTAAAATTGATTATAGTAACGGCCTCTTGGATAAGCGTTCGGAAAGCAAAATCAAAGCTATTTTAAAAAGTTCTGCTGCGATTTGGGTGCGCGGGGTATCCGAAAGCTTAGATGAATTTAGCCATCTCGATGTTTTACCCAACAAAGTCTTTTTGTTTGGCGGAGGGGCGGCTTTGCCCGAGGTAAAAAACATTCTATTGACTAAATCTTGGGCGGAACAACTTCCTTTTGTCAAAAAACCGTACCCAGCAGTTGTCTCCCCGACCGAGATTCCTAATCTTGTGTTGCACAATCAGGTCGAGATCGGCCTAAGCGATTTGACGGCTCTTGGTTTGGCTCAACTTATTTGCACACCGGAAGACAAAAAGGATGCTGTAAAAGATATTTTGCGCCGCATAGTTCTTAACATGCAAGGTTAGATGAATCCCGTTAGAAGTACCTTTGATATAAAAGCTCTTATATTAGCACATTATATTCTCTTCCTGTCATCCTGAACATTGTCCCTTTCGTCATTCCGGGCTTGACCCGGAATCTGTGCAAGAGATCCTGAATCAAGTTCAGGATGACGACATAATAAAATCGTCATAAATTCAGCATGACGGAAACCCCAATTCAATGCCTAAATTATTAACTAGATATCTTATTATTAACCGGCGGAAACTTAGTAGTTTCCTATTTCTAACGGGATGAAACTAAAGGCAATATATTTAGATGCCAACAACGATTTATACTCGACTCTCGGCAAATTAGAGCGCTTGGATGCCGAAGAAATTGTTTTGGTGATACCGAAAAGCTCGGTTTTGTTCCATAGTGTAGTCAATTTTAAGATTATTAAGTCAGAAACCCAGCGTCACAATAAAATGTTGGCTATAGTGACGGTGGATGCTAAGGGCCAGCAGTTAGCCCAACGGGTCGGTATTCCCGTATACAAAGATTTAGAGCTAAAGGAAGAGGATACCGCTCCGGTGACGAGTTTATCCTCATCGGCCAGTATTCCAGCTGCTGCTACTCCAGCCAGCGAGGTAAAAATTAAATATAAGCGCAAAGCCCCGCTCTCCCGTCCGTCTGCGGTTGCCCCGATGGTGATTGATGATACTACTGATTCAGTAGCTTCTCCCCGTCCTAAACCAAACCTGACTTATCTGATGCCAACAATGAAATTGCGGCCAGATTGGCCGCGCAATGTAGGAGTTGTCGGCTGGGTAGCCGGTTCCTTAGTAGTTTTAGGCGTAGTCATCTATTTGGTTGTCCCGCGGGCTACAGTTAATTTAGAAATTTCCGCCGAGGCTTTTGTGCACAAATTTAAATTGGTAGTAGCGGACGAGAACGATAAAGATGCTGCCGGACAAAATGTCTTTAAGGGTCGCTTTGCGGTTGTTGAGAAAAAATTAACCCAGAGTTTTGATGCTACCGGAGTAAAAAACAACGGCAATCAGGCTGGAGGCACCATCACCATTTACAACTATACCCAAGCCGCTCGTCCTTTGGGTTTACGCGCTCAAACCAGATTTCTCTCTCCTCTCGAACAGGTTTTTAAGTCGCAGGAGGAAATTCTGATTTCTTCAGCAGTAGTCGGTAGCGGTGGCAAGTTGGTTCCTGGTCGAGCTAAAGTGCGCGTAGGAGCGGAGGCAGGCGGCACCCAAGGCAATCTGCCAGCCAATACTAAACTGACTATTCCCGGACTGGGGTCTATCGGCGTGGATTTGGTCTATGCCATAAACGAAGACCCGTTTGTGGGCGGTACGGATGCCGAGGTAAAAATGATCACCGACGAGGACATCAAAACTGCCCAAGAATCCATTAGTAAGAATGTGTTTTTTGATGCCGAAGCCGAATTACAAAAGCAAGTGGGCAAACAAGAAGAATTAATCCCCGCCCTCATCCAAAATGATATTATTAATGTCGTGCCTTCGGCTGCTGCCGGCACCGCCAGAGAAAATTTCGATTTGGATATCCATGTACGCAGCTGGACATTATTGCCGGAAAAAAATCAACTCGACAATATTATTCAAACCACTATTACAAACATTGTTCCTGCCAACCGATCACTTACTCCGCAGACTTTGCGAGGCGCCAAGATTACTTTAGACAATTCTGATTTTAGCACACATATTATTGATTTTACCGTTACCATCGAAGGGTTGGTGGCGCCCAAAATTAGCGCGAGCGAATTGTCAGAAAGTTTGGCTAACCGCAGTTTAGATAGCGTTGAGAATTTATTTAATAGCATACCTGACATCCTGTCGCATAAGGTAATCTTATGGCCATTCTGGGTGAAAAAAATGCCGTTACTCGAGGGAAATATCAAAATAAATTTTGCGTACATCGGCAATGAAAATACTGGGAATTGATTTAGGCAAAAAACGCATCGGAGTAGCTTTAGGCGAAACTGAACATAAGTTAGTCGTGGGTTTGCCGACTATAATTAATAATCATGCTACCCTATCGGCATTAGCGGATATTATTCATCGCGAAAATATTCAGAAATTAATTATTGGTTTGCCGCGTACAATGACAGGCCAAGCCGGCAAACAAGCAGTATATACACGCAAGTGGGGCGAGATGGCTGCGCGTATTTTGCAAATAGATATTGCATATACTGACGAAAGATTAAGCAGCAAAATGGCGCGCGATAGTTTGGCAACCTTAGGCAAGGCGCTTAAAAAAGAAGATATCGATCAGGCGGCCGCGGTTTTTATTTTGCAGGGGTATATGGACAGCCTGAAAAACTAATTTGACAGACCCAGAGGGGTGATTTACAATTATGGCATAGTTATCCAAGAGAGGTAAAAAATGAACAAGTCGCAAATCATCGAATTAATCTCCCGCAAAGCCAATGTGTCCAAGAAGACGGCCACCCAGGCCATGGACATTTTGGTGAATACCGTCAAAAGCAATTTGGCGGCGGGTAAGACTGTGACCATCACCGGCTTCGGTACATTTAGCGTCAGTTCGCGTACTGCCCGCAATGGGGTAAATCCCCAGACCGGCAAGCCAATTCGGATCCCCTCTTCCAAAGTGCCTCGGTTCAAGGCCGGGAAAGCTTTGCGTAGTTTGATCCACTAAGGTCGCCAGTTGAGATAGTACGAACTTCTTTAAAGACGGGTGTAATTTTGTACGCCCAAGTTTTGCCATATAATGTGATTATCAAACTTTACCTATGCGGGTATCGTATAGTGGTAATACCCCAGTTTTCCAAACTGGCGCCGGGGGTCCGATTCCCCCTACCCGCTCCAAGCTTCGTCCCTCCCCAATTTCTGTGCGTAATCAGCAATTGCTTGCTATGATCAGGGAAATTGTGGAGGGACTACGCCTGGCTCCGCCGGATTAATATAAATAATGACCCCATCGCTCCGTTACTGCTCCTCTCCAAATTACAAACAGGTCTTGCGACCTTCGGTTTGCAATTTGGTTATAGGAAAAAGGACAGCACCCCTTAATGCTCTTCTCTAATCCGCCAGCAGGCGGAACAAACAGCTTTCAGCTTCGGTTGGCGATTTGGGGGAAAACAGGAAGTCCCAATCAGGTTTACCAGAAATTTGGGGATAAGTGGTCAGGTCAATTATCTGGTTTGTTACAGCTGGAGCGGATTTTTGACAATTGACACCGCTATGTTTTTGTGATATAATAGATAAATAGTTAGATTTAATAGCTGGTTGGCAAAATAAACACAAAATGTTCGATAAACTTAAAAAAACATTATTAGAATCGGGGTATCAGGTAATTTTAACTGATAACGTTGCCCGCGGTCGGGGTAGGGCCCGCGGGGTTAAGGGTTACATTGTCCCTGATGACTTGCGAATTTACATCAACAAGAGTATTGGCGTGAACGATCGGGTGGAAACCCTGATTCACGAGCTTTTACATGAAGTCTATCCTACTTGGGGCGAACAACGGATAAATCGATCTGCTAAAAGAACTTTTAAAGATTTGACGGTATCCCAATTAGGATTTTTACAATTTTTCATTATGGCGCCCATTGAGATTAAGCGAATGCTTAAAGCCAATCACCTCTCCCCTGCCTGTTAAGTCTCATAACTAAGATAGCAGCTTTGCTCTGGCGCCGTAGACAGAGCTTTTTTATTTTCTCCAATCGTCATTCTGGTAAATCCGCTTTGCGGATGCATCCAGAATCGTATAGTATAAGATCCTGCCTGCCTGCCGGTAGGCAGGGACGAGGCCAGAATGACGAAGTAAGGAATACTTCGTCAGTTGAGGTATATTAATATTAGTCGCCAGTTTGATATTGCCCCTTGTAGCTCAACGGATACCTGCCTGCCGGCAGGCAGGGAGCATGCTCTTCCTTGCCCTGCCAAAGCCAGCCCTCGTAGTTCAATGGATAGAACAAGAGACTTCTAATCTCTCGATCAAGGTTCGATTCCTTGCGAGGGTACCAGCGGGCGACGGCGGGTAAGGCGACGATAGGGGTTCGCCCCAGCATGCGCGGGGCGCCCTGAGAGTTTAGGGCGATTCCTGCCGGGGACGCCACAGAGCGACTTCGTCGCAATTACCAATTATCCAATGTGCACCAATGTCACCAATTAGAAACAACCACTATTCTTGAGTTAATTGGAAATTGGATAAATTGGTGAAGATTGGTTAAATTAACTCCGGAGGAGTTTAACATGGTGGTCGTAGCTCAATGGCAGAGCATCTGTTTATATTCACAAGCATTTATTTGACCATATTGCCCCAGAGTCTTACTATGGGGTTATGCCATATGTAGAATGTAATGTTTGTCAGAAAGAATTTTATGCAAAACCCCGTCACCTTAAAATTGGTTGGGGGAAATATTGTTCGATTGAATGTCGATCAAAGGCACAATTTAATGGCAGTAATTTAAAGTGTGCTAATTGTGGGGTATCAGTATATAGAACTCCCGCTAGTATCAAAAGGTCTGTTAGTGGTCAATTCTTTTGTTCTAAAAGTTGTCATTGCGTTTGGGAAAATACGAATAGTCGTGTTGCGGAGCGGTCTCCTCGTTGGCAGGGCGGCCAAAATATTTATAGGCTAATTATGGATCGAGCTGGTATTGTTAAAGCATGCAATGAATGTGGCATACAAGATAAAAGGGTGCTAGAAGTACACCACAAAGATAGAGACAGGAATAATAATCAGTTGAGTAATCTAGTATGGTTATGTTGCAACTGCCATCGAATAAAACATTCTGAACATAAAAAAGACATGGTGGCTTTCGTCTAATGGCAAGACAACAGTTTGTGGAACTGTTAAAAGGGGTTCGATCCCCCTAAGCCACCCCACAATAATCTACAAATGAATAACGCAGAAATAAAAATAAGGCTGATCGAAGAATCAGACATACCTGAAATTGCGAGAGTATATGCAGATTCTTTTAATCGAGCGGGAATTGGAGAACGTTGGAGCAAGGAAAACTCAGAGGCCTTTATAAATTATTGTTATCATCGTCAGCCAGATTTATTCTTTGTAGCGTCTGTCAAAGACAAACTGGTCGGGGGTATCGTAGCTTTTATTAAGCCGTGGGTAGAGGGTCTTGATTTGGTCGAAACAGATATGTTTGTAGACCCAGAATTTCAAGGACAAGGAGTGGCAATTAGTTTAATGAAAGCCCTGCTCAAAAAAGGTATAGATAAATACAAGATCGAACGATTTGCTGGTATCGCTAACGGGGTCAAAGATTTCCCGATGAAATGGTATAAAGCCATCGGCCTTAATCCGACCGACTGGGTCTATGCGGAAGGTGGCGCCAGAGAAATATTGGCAAAGCTAGAAAATGGCAAAAATTAGTAAAGCAAAATTTACCGAGGCGTTGCATAAAATAGTTCGGGCCATTCCAAGCGGTCGCGTGATGACTTACGGGCAGATTGCAGCTTTGTTAGGTTATCCCAGAGCCGCTCAGTATGTGGGGTGGGTGATGCACTGGTCAGATTTTGAAAAGATTCCCTATCAACGGGTAGTTAATCGGTTTGGCGGCCTTGCTTCCGGCTATACTCGCGGCGGTCAGCTTGCCCATAAGTTTGATTTAGAGTTGGAAGGAGTAGAAGTTAGGGATGATTTCACAATTGATTTGGAAAAATATCTTTGGCAGCCTCCGCAAAGCCTGATCCCCCAGGTAGATGATGCTACACTATTGGAGGAGTTGCCTTTCTCTGCTAAATTAGTTGGGAAACGGTAATTTTAATAATTAATGCTCCCGTAGTTAAATGGACAGAACATAGGATTCCGGATCCTAAAATGTAGGTTCGATTCCTACCGGGAGTACCAAGCTTCGTTTTGCAAGCTACGCTTGGCTACGATATCCTTCACTTAAGTTTCGGATATCTTGCCAGTATTAGTTTACACAAAAGAAACTTGTCCTGCATAGCCAGTAGGGCGACGCATGGACAGTTCGCCTGGCTTTGCCACATGATTATCAATTATCCGATGTGCACCAATTAACAGTTGGAGAATAAGCCCCTATAACTCAATGGCAGAGTAGCTGCCTCTTAAGCAGTAAATGCAGGTTCGAATCCTGCTGGGGGCACCAGGGCCTGTTCGTCTAGTGGTTAGGACGCAAGGTTTTCATCCTTGTAACGGGGGTTCGATTCCCCCACAGGCTACCAACTCGTGATAGGTTATATTGCTCGAGGAGCGGAAGCAACATGGCTTTTGAGGACACATACAGATTAAGTTCCCATGCAGTAGTTACGGACGAAGCTGGTAGGATTTTGCTTCTCCATGGTACTTATAATACTGACTCCTGGGGTTTGCCTGGAGGCGCTGTCGATCCAGGTGAAACTATCGATCAGACACTTCATCGCGAATGTCTAGAAGAGCTTAGTTCCCCAATAAGAATACTTTATTTGAGTGGTATCTATTATCACAAGAAGTACAACAGTCACGCATTTATTTTTAGATGTGAATTAAAATCGGATGTTATTCAATTAAGCTCAGAACATTCGGAATATAAATATGTTGAAATCCCAGAGTTATCGGGGGTCCAAAAGAAAAGAGTGGAAGATTGTATTAATTTTGAAGGACAAGTAAAAACTGCTGTATTTGAATGATCGAAGCCTGCTCGAAGTGCCCCGATATGATAATCTGGGGATAGCTTAGAAAGAACCAATTTGAACTTGGATCTCTAAAAGTATCAGTTCGAGATGGGCTACTAGCCGGATCATACCTTTAATAGGGATTTTTGGGTAAATAGTTGACAGCAGAAAATACTATGCTAAATTAGCGTTATGCCTAAAATTATTTAGGTGATCATATCAAGGAAGTTTTATTAATTAATTGGAGGAAAGATGAACGACGAACTCGACATGAATCTGCCCATGGACGATATGGGCGAAGAGGATAAAGATTTAGAGGGGGCAGTAGTAGAGCCTGCCAAAAAAAGTGAAGAAGATGAAGATTGGGAGGACGAAGACGACGAAGTTAGCGCAGAGGATGTAGCTAAGGAAGAAACCAAAGAAGATGAAGAAGAAATCGAATTTTAATTAGAAGTTAGTTTATTAGGTATTATCAATGGCGCCCCGATGTCTGTCGGGGTGCTTTTGTATGTAGGAGCTAGTGCTATACTAAAAAGAGCTAAAATAATTTAGGTATGGTTTATGATCTAATCATTATTGGTTCTGGTCCAGCTGGTTTGACGGCGGCCTTGTATGCCTCTCGGCGGTTTTTAAAAACTTTGGTTATCGGCCAGATTTTAGGCGGGCAAGCCATTTTGCCGTCTTGCGTCGAGAATTACCCAGGCGCTGGTAAGACCGATGGGCTCACGCTGGCTAAGGCATGGCAAGACCAGACTATCTCGGCGGGAGCAGAGATTAAAACTGGGTTAGTTACAGATATCAAGCAAGCTGGTGACGGTTTTGAAGTTAAGTTAGCAGATGGCGCAGAATACCAAGCCAAGGCAGTAATTTTGACTATGGGGAGGAATCCGCGCAAACTAAATGTGCCGGGAGAGGTAGAATTTACCGGCAAGGGCGTGGCTTATTGCGCTACTTGCGATGCTCCCCTCTTTGCGGGCAAGGATGTAGTGGTGGTTGGGGGCGGTAATGCAGCGATCGACGCAGTTATTTTGTTAGCCAATATCGCCAAAAAGGTTTATTTGGTGCATCGCCACGATAAATTTAAGGCAGAGGCGGTTTTGTTGCATAAATTAGCTACTCTCACTAATGTTGAACAAGTTTTATATGCTCAAATTAAAGAAATTAAAGGGAATAATCTTGTCGAACAAGTTAAAATTGAGCAAATCCAAGACCGCACCGAGAAAGTTTTGGATGTGCAGGGAGTATTTATAGAAATTGGCGGCGATGCCAATACCGGTTTGGTAAAAGATTTTGTTAATCTGAATGAAAAACAAGAGATTATAATTGACGAACGCAATCAAACATCGGTCAAAGGGGTGTTTGCAGCAGGAGACGCCACGACCGTGTTGTTTAAGCAGATAGTTGTGGCTGCCGGCGAGGGTGCCAAAGCGGCACTATCAGCGTATAATTATATCCAACTCAAAAATAATAGATAATGAATAACTTCGCCTCATTGTCCACACCGCGGATTTTAGTTACTGGCGCCACCGGGCAGATTGGTTCCGAGCTGACTATGGCTCTACGCCAGAAATATGGCGGTAGCCAAGTCATCGCCGCTGGTCACACCACAGCGCCAGACAGTTTATTAGCTACTTCAGGACCTTTTGAGGTGCTGGATATTTTAGACACCTCGGCGCTGTCCCACATTATTCAAAAATACCAGGTTGATACTGTTTACCACCTGGTTAGTTTGTTATCTGCTAAGGGTGAAAAAAATCCAGATTTGGCTTGGCAGATTAATCTCATCGGATTAAAAAATGTATTAGATGCGGCGCGAGAGTACAAAATTAAAAAAATATTTTGGCCGAGTTCCATCGCCGTATTTGGGCCAGATACCCCAAAAATGAATACTTCCCAATCTACCATTCTCAATCCCACCACGATGTATGGATTAACCAAAGTGGCTGGAGAATTACTTTGCCAATACTATTTTTTGAAGTACGGCGTGGATGTGAGAAGTATCCGTTATCCGGGTATCATCAGTTATAAAACTGCTCCAGGTGGCGGCACGACAGATTGGGCAGTAGATATGTTTATCCAGGCCTTAAGAACAAGGGATTATACCTGTTTTGTGCGAGAAGAAACAACTTTACCGATGATGTATATGCCTGATGCTATAAGAGCAGCTATCCAAATTACCGAAGCGGAAGCATCCACTCTGCGGCATCGGCCAAGCTATAATCTTACAGCAGTCAGTTTTTCTGCTGGCGAATTGGCGATGGCTATTCAACAGCATTTGCCAGATTTTACCTGTGCTTATCAGCCGGACGAGCGGCAAATGATTGCTGATTCTTGGCCGCAAACTATTGATGATACTTTTTCCCGTAATGATTGGGGGTGGCAACCGCAGTTTAATTTAGATATGATTGTCAGAGACATGTTGGCTAACTTATCACCAGTAGAAAAATTATCCGTTCAGACTACCAACACCCACTAATAAAAGTATTTTTTAAATCCGATGGCTCAAATAAAAGAGTTTAAAATTTATTCTACTCCAACCTGTGGTTATTGCCACATGTTGAAAGAGTGGTTAACGGAAAAGAAAGTTGCTTTTACAGATATTAATGTGGCGGCGGACCCTGCTCGGGGTGTAGAAATGATTCAAAAAACCGGGCAAATGGGAGTGCCGGTGAGTGTGATTAGTTTTGAGGATGGCAAAGAAGAAGTGGTATTAGGATTTGATCAAGAGAGGATTGCGAAAATCCTCGGTATTTAAATTTGTCATCCCGACCGGAGTGGAGAGATCTGGTCGTTTTCTCAAACGACCCCTAATTTCTTGCCACCCATTTGCGCCGCCAAAGTTTTCTTTATTACCTTTCTAGAAAGGTAATACCAAAGTCCCAGCCAGTCGCTCCGGCTTGGTATTAACCAAAAATCTACCTTTCCGTTCTCTCCGGTGTAACCGGCTTCACGAAGCGGTAATTTTTGGAATACCTGACGCCTCCGTTCCAATGGCTGGAGTTAAGAACCAAAAGGCATCCTCCTCCAATGGCCTAGCAGAAGAAGAAAACAAAGAAATCAGGTCTGGGAGCGTAAATTATTGACTTACTTATTATTTCTAGGTACTATTATCATAGTACTGGAGACCTTTGAAAAGGAGGCTAAATAATGAATCTTCAGGAAGCGTTCGAGCACTTTGCAAAAACGATAGAAAATCGCTACTGCTCTACGGGCGAGAAACGCACGGTACAATACCAAGGGCGTGATTATTCTGTCAGTCCCCTGAAGTGCGATCCCGGTTGGTTAATGGCAATAACTATTGCTACTGTCGACTCCGAGCCGCGTTCGCAGCATAGTGAATTGATGGTTATCCCGGATAACTATCTGAAAGTAGAAGAGGGTACTGATCTGCTACGGTGGTCCTATCCCCCGGTTGGTCTACAGATTATTGATCAGTTTGAGTATGAGAGTGGTGATGTGCTGAAGGAGACCCCCTCGATGGATTTCCGCATCGACCTTCGTGCTGGTGTTGACAGAGACCATCCTTTTCCTTCTTTGCATCAAGATTCGCTAACGGTAGTTATGTGCGAGATTATTCTGGCAGCTCGGGAATTGTCCTCTCCTGAAATCGAGCTTCGAGAATGTCGAGGAGTAGAGGACACTGCCGCCACCGAAACATAATCAATCGCCGATGCCCCTTAGTTAAAATGATGCCCTACTCCGGGGCATCTTTCAGTTAATGAACTGTGGTTATCGATTACGGGCAACTTTGTTAATAACATGGTAGCTGAAGCCTTTGCGAGCAAGATAGGCCTTGAGCTGATCGGGGGTTTTGCTGTTTTTGAATTTTTCTACCAGTTTTTTAGCAGTTTCTAGTTCTTGGTCGGCAAGGTCAGGCCGGGACAATACTTCTCGGATGATGTTTTCGGCAATCCCCTTTTGGATGAGCTCGGCTTTGAGATGAGTAATGCTTCTCATTCTAGTTTGACTGCGCTCCCTGACCCAATGTTCGGCAAATTTTTGATCGTCTAACCACCCCTCTTTTTTTAGCCGGGCAATCGCTTGGGTAATTGTTTCGGAATCAAATTTGGCTTTCAGTTTTTGGCGGACTTCAAAAATGCTCTGGGGGCGAAAAGACAACAATTTTAGTACTTTGTCGTAGGCCTTGCCTTGAGTGTCTTGTTTTTTTAGCTCCTCACAGAGCTTTTGGGATATATCGGACCCCACTTTTAGGTTATGGGAAATCCAGGTGAATTTATCGATACCAGTTAGAAACTTATCATCCACAAACACATTCACCCGATTGGGGTTATTGGTTTGGCTGACAATTTGGGTTATCTCAGGCATTAGTTTATAATAATAATGATATTTTTAAGCCCTGACCCGTTAGAAATCGAGTTACCTCAACTAATCAGTATCAGGTAATAACCTTATTATTTCTAACGGGTTTCAGTGTAGTTTTTCTTAA
>Ga0209210_1000456_pt1 | contig 43227 bp, 44 predicted proteins | sample RifGroA1_FD_183991 | JGI IMG/M metagenome (GOLD analysis project Ga0209210, IMG submission 183991) | Contaminated groundwater microbial communities from Rifle, Colorado, USA - Rifle Groundwater A1 (SPAdes) (version 2) | ecosystem: Environmental > Aquatic > Deep subsurface > Groundwater >...
TTCTAGGCAGAGATTAATGAATTATATACTATTTATTTTATTGGCGGGACCGAGGGGACTTGAACCCCCGACCTCTTCCGTGACAGGGAAGCGCTCTATCCAAACTGAGCTACGGTCCCTCAGTCGAAGTGTAGTTTACAATCAAGCAGTCATTGTGTCAATCTAATATAATTTAAAAAATGAAATACTTTTCCAATAAAGAGATTGCCAAACTCTTAAGAGAAATTTCGGCAGCATACGAGGCAAGAGGTGAAAACCATTTTAAAGTTGTAGCCTACGATAATGCCGCAACCAGTATAGAGCATGCAACTAGTGAACTTGAAAACTTGTGGGAAGAAGGCAAGCTGAGTACTATTCCTGGTCTTGGCAAATCGATTCAAGGACATCTTGAAGAACTGTTTAAAACCGGAAATGTTAAACATTTCGATAGTGTTAAAAAAAGCCTACCTCAAGGTATGTTTTCGCTGCTAGATATCGGAGGTCTCGGTCCTAAAAGTGCTTACAAGCTCGCGAGAGAACTAGATATTAAAAACACGCAAGATTTGCAAGAAGCGGCAAAAGAGGGAAAAATCAGAAAATTAGCTGGCTTTGGCGAAAAAAGCGAGCAGGAAATTCTAACAGCCATTTCAGAGTTGAGTATAAAAACCACTGATCGCTATCTGTTAACCGAAGCATTTCCTGTTGCCGAAAAAGTGCTTGAACATCTAAGAAGCCATAAGGATTGTGGAAGGGCAGAACCTCTGGGTTCTCTAAGGAGAATGGTTGCAACAGTTGGAGACATTGATATAGCTGTAGCTTCTGAAAATCCCAGGGCAATAATTAAACATTTAACAAAATTTAAAGATGTCAAAAGAATTCTCGACGCCGGACCCAGAAAATCATCAGTACTGCTTTTTAACGGAATGCAGGTTGATTTAATAGTTCAAAAGGCACGCGCTTTTGGAGCACTCCTGCAGCATTTTACAGGATCCAAAAACCATAACATACGTTTGAGAGAATATGCGCTTAAAAAAGGTATGTCGGTTTCCGACTATGGAATAAAAGTTAAAGGGAAGCTGAGAGAGTTTAAGACAGAAGAAGAGTTCTATAACTTCTTGGGCATGGACTATATTATTCCGGAAATGCGCGAAGATACCGGCGAAATTGAAGCTGCCCTTGCTCATAAGTTACCTGAAGTAATTGATCTAAAGGATATTAAAGGCGATATCCACTTGCATTCAAACTACCCAATAGAACCCAGTCACGACTTGGGTAAAGACACCTTCGAAGTAATTATAAAAAGAGCAAAAGAATTAGGCTATGAATATGTTGGCTTCTCCGAGCATTCACCCGGATTTTCGACGCACACTAAAACACAAATAATCGATTTGATTAAAAAAAGATCAAAGAAAATTGAACAATTAAAAACCTCGAGTAAAAATATCAAAGTACTAAATTTACTCGAAATAGATATCCTTACCAATGGGGAGCTTTCTGTACCCGAAGAAGGGCTTAAAATCTTAGATGGAGCAATAGCTGGAATTCATTCGAGCCACAGGCAGGACAAGAAAATGATTACCAAAAGAATGATGGCCGCCATCAATTCTCCTTATGTTCGGCTTATTTCACACCCAACCGGAAGGCTTCTGAATCAGCGGGATTCTTATGAAGCTGACTGGCCTGTGATTTTTAAAGCCTGCCAAAGGACAGCAACTATGCTTGAAATTAATGCCTTTCCCAATAGACTTGACCTTACGGATACTTTAGTGAGGGAAGCAATTAAACAGGGAATTAAGCTAATTATCAATACCGACGTACACGCAATAGAGCAAATGGACAATATGAGATTTGGTATATCTGTGGCCCGGCGCGGTTGGGCCGAAAAGAAACATATTGCCAATACTTTGCCTTGGGTTGAATTTAAGAAAATGTTTACCCCGTTAAAAATATAGCTTCAATACGTGTTTTGATCATTTTTGTGTTGACAACTTACCAATTAAACTAATGTAAAATTACTAGATTTCTAGCGGGGGTTAGGGTATGATTAGCGCTATATGTCACCAACAACGATCGCTATAGCTTTGCTTATTGTTGTCGCCTTGTACATTTGGTTTCTTTATAACGGGTTAGTTACAGCAAAAATGAGAGTTAAAGAGGCCTGGTCCGGTATAGACGTTCAGCTTAGAAGAAGAGCCTCGCTTATTCCCAATTTAGTGGAAGCGGTCAAGGGTTATGCAAAACACGAAAAAAGTGTTTTTGAAAATGTAACCAAAGCAAGGTCAGCAATGCTTGGTGCAAAGGACCCCAAAGCGGCAGCCAAAGCTGACAATATGCTTACTGATGCTCTAAAAACAATATTCGCCGTAGCCGAGAATTATCCGCAACTTAAGGCCTCGGAAAACTTTAAAGAATTGCAGCAAGAACTTAGTGACACTGAAACAAAGGTTGCCGCCGCGCGCCAGTTTTACAATACAAATGTTTTAGAATTCAATACCAAAATAAAGATTTTCCCCAACATTTTTATTGCTAATATGCTTAACTTTGAGCCCGAAATATTTTTTGAAGCAGAGGAAACTGCACGCAAAGAAGTAAACGTAAAGTTTTAATTCTCATGAATTCTCCGAGGATTTTTTCCGGATCTTCAAACCCTCAACTTGCCAAAGAAGTCTCTCAAAAATCAAAAATTAAACTCGGCAGTCTTGAGCTAGGCAAATTTGCAGACGGCGAAATAGACGTCTGGGTCAAAGATGATGTCAATAATTCAAATGTTTTCATTTTCCAGTCCAATTCACACCCGGTTAACGACAACATTATAGAACTTTCTTTGATTGCCGATGCACTAAGGCGCTCCGGAGCCCACAAAATTACGGCAGTCATTCCTTATTTTGGCTATAGCCGCAAGGAGAAACAAAATCGCACAGGCGAACCAATTTCTGCCAAGGTGATAGCGGATTTGATTATCGCAAGCGGAATTAACAAAGTAGTTTGTCTGGATCTGCACGCTGATGCGATAGTCGGTTTTTTTGATGTACCGGTAATTTATTTAAGTGCTCTAAATGTCCTTGCCCAAAGGCTGAAAGGGGAAAAATTAATTAATCCAGTTGTCGTGGCTCCCGACGTTGGCGGCGTTAAACGCGCAAGGAATTTTGCCACACTTCTCAATGCGCCGCTTGCCGTTATTGAAAAACATCGCCAAACGCACGTTCGCGACGAAATGGAAGTGTTGTCAATTACCGGCGAAATGAGCGGTGACACGGCAATTATTATTGACGATATTATTTCAACAGGCGGAACGATTATAGAAAGCGTTAAAGCTCTTAAAAAAAGGAATGTTAAGAAAATAATCGTCTGCGCAACTCACGGAGTATTCGCTAGAAGTGCTGTTGCTAATTTAGATAAGGCGCCAATCGACAAGATTTTTGTCACAGACAGCGTCAAAAGTAATGCCAAAAGCAAAAAAATCGAAACAGTTACCATTTCCAATCTTATCGCTGATTGTTTAACTCAAGAACCTTAGTGGATTTTCAAGACAAATTCCAAAACATTGTTGCCAAAAACAACAGCCTAATGTGCGTAGGTCTTGACCCCGAATTGGAGAGAATCAAGAAACAGACGGTTTACAAAGGAGAATCCTTGGTAAAGTTTAATATATCTATCGTTAATCAAACGGCTGATTTGGTCTGTGCCTATAAGCCTAATATAGCGTTTTACGAGGCGCTTGGGATTGAAGGCTTAGAGCATCTCAAACAAACAATCGATTATCTCAAAAAAAATTATTCCGATATACCGATTATCCTAGACGCCAAAAGGGCAGATATTGCCAATACTGCCAAAATGTATGCAACCGCAATATTTGATTTCTGGGGTGCAGATGCCACAACTGTTTACCCCCATTTGGGTTTTGACTCGCTCGAGCCTTTTTTTGCCTACAAACAAAAGTTGACAATCGTCCTTATTAAAACGTCCAATCCTGATGCCTCAACATTTCAAAATCTGAAAATGGATGGAGAACCTTATTATATGAAAGTCGCCAAAGAAATTAAAAAATGGGATATTAGAAATTTAGGAGTTTTTGTTGGAGCAACTTATCCCCAAGATTTAAAAATTGTGAGAAAATTATTCCCAAACAAAATAATTCTATCCGCGGGTTTTGGTGCGCAAAAGGGGAAAATCAAAGAAGCAGTCAAAGCCGGAGTCGACAAAACCGGTGGGGGAATAATGTTTAATGCCAGCCGCAGTATAATTTTTAGCGATAACCCAAGATTAGAAGCACAAAAATTAAGAGATGAAATCAACAAATACAGAACAGTCTAAAAAAGTTGCTAAAATTCTTTTTGAAATCGGAGCTGTAAGTTTCAGTCGCAATAGACCATTCCGCTTCGATTCTGGAGTCTTAAGCCCCGTGTATGTTGATAACCGTATTTTAATTTCTTACCCCAAAGAAAGAAAACTTGTCATAGAGGAACTTCTTAAGCTGATTAAAGATAAAGTGAACAAGTTCGATGTGGTAGCCGGTGTTGCAACTGCCGGAATTCCCCACGCAGCATGGATCGCCGATAAATTAAATAAACCAATGATTTTTGTTAGATCCAAGCCTAAAGATCATGGGAAAGGGCAACAAGTAGAAGGAAAACTCTCAAGAGGACAAAGAGTTTTGGTGATTGAAGATTTGATATCAACCGCAAGGTCATCCAAAAGAGTAGTAGAAGCTATCAGAGCTCAAGGCGGAGTAGTTTCCGACGAAATTGCTATCTATAGCCATAATTTGAAAGAAGCTGATAAAAATATGAATAAAGTTAAAGTTAAATTACACAACTTAACAGACACAAAGACTGCGGCTCTTTATGCAAAAGAGAAAGGTTTTCTAAAGAAAGAGCAAACAGCAATAATATCAGATTGGGTAAAAAACCCTCAAAACTGGGCAAAGAAAATGGGGTTTGAATAAATGATTGATATTTCGACAACTATTGCAGGTGTAAAACTGGAGTCATGCGTTTTTAATGCCTCTGGTCCGGCTGACGTCACTCTTCGCGAATTAGAAAAAATCGCCAGGTCAAAATCGTCTGCTGTTACTATGAAATCCTGCACGCTGGAGCCAAGGGAAGGTAATCCTGAGCCCAGATATGCCAACCTTGAGTACGGATCAATTAACTCAATGGGATTGCCAAATCTTGGTTATAAAGCGTACGTACAATTTTCACAGAGATTAAAGAAAGGCTACGAAAAACCAGTGGTCGCCAGCATTTCCGGATTTACTCTGGATGATAACATTAAAATTTTTAAGGCGTTTAACGATTCCGAGGTTGATTTTATTGAATTTAATCCGGGATCGCCAAATACAATAGGAAAGCCGATAGTCGGGTATGATATACGCGAAATGGACAAACTTCTAAAAGCTGTATCGAAAGTTTCCAAAAAACCTTTTGGGGTAAAATTACCAGCCTATTTTGACCTCGTGCATTTTGATAAAATTGCGAAAGTGATTAAAAAATATCCTGTAAAATTTGTTACTTGCATCAACTCTATAGGAAACGGACTTGTTATTGATGCCAATGGCGAAAAGCCGTTGATCAAACCAAAAGGAGGACTTGGAGGAATTGGGGGGAAATATATCAAATACACGGCTCTTGCTAATGTTAGAAGATTTTATGAATTATTTAATGGTAAAATCGATGTTATTGGTGTTGGAGGTGTTTATTCGGGTGTCGATGCCTTTGAGTTTATTCTTGCTGGGGCATCAGCAGTTCAAATTGGCACCGCTTATTTACAAAAAGGACCAAAAATTTTTGAAAAAGTTCAAAATGAACTTAAAGAATTTATGAAAAAGAAAGGTTACAAGACATTAAAAGATTTTCGTGGTAAATTAAAAAGGTTAGACTAATGACCGAAAGAAATAGTTCTGCAATCAATCTTGAGCCCCAAATAGAAGTCGTTACAAAAAATGATGAAGGAACTTTTCTCTTAGAGGGAACGGTAAAAGGCGCAAGGACATTTCTTGCTCTTTCTGCTAAGGATGCACCTCAAGTATTGACTAGCAGGTTGAATGGTCAATATCCGATTTTGCGTCGACAGTATTACGGTCAACCATTAATTATTTCTCACAGCGAGAACTTTCAACTGCATGACAGTCTTAAACCATCACAGTCAGCTGATTTAGGATCCGAGACTGAATATGCGGGGCAAACACCAAATAAGGAAATCGCTCTTCAGATAGTCAAACAACTAAGAACGAGCAGGCCCGCGCATAACCATGATGGACAAGAGTTTTACCATTACATATGTGGTAGATTAGCAATTAGAACATTGGATCTAGCAAGTGGGGAAAGAGCTGAGGAAATCCTATGTGCAGAAAAGCCACTTGTAGTTGTACCTGAAGGTTATATTCATCAGGTTAGAGCAATAGAAGCAGTTGCTATCTCTGTACTTGTTTGCGATTTTACCAAACACGATTATCATCCAAACTTAAGCCTCTTTGGGTAAAATTAAGGTATAATTCCTTCGCAATGACCGCTTACACAGAAGTTTCCAGCAATCGATTTAAGACGTGGGTAATAATGCTTGGATTTGCGTTTTTTATCACCTTTGCCATTTTTATATTCGGTGCATCCTACGGTCTTGACTTACCTTCCGCCCTAGGCTTGTCCGGCTTTGCCTTAATTATTGCCGGCATCATGAATTTTATCGCCTATTACAATAGCGATAAAATGGTCATGGCCATTTCGCAAGCCAAGCAAATTCAAAAGAAGGATAATTTAACTCTGTTTCGCACGGTTGAGAACCTGACGATTGCCTCAGGCCTTCCCATGCCCAAAATTTACATTATCGACGACACTGCTCCTAATGCTTTCGCAACCGGCCGAGATCCAAATCATGCTGCCATTGCTTTCACAACCGGAATTTTACAAAAACTTACTCAACTTGAATTGGAAGGAGTTGTAGCGCACGAACTTTCTCATGTGGGCAACTATGACACCAGACTGATGTCAGTTGTCTCAATTCTGGTTGGCACGGTTGCTCTTGCCGCCGACTTTTTCTTACGGATGTCTTTTTATTCCAGACGTGATCGAGATAGAGAAGGAGGATCAGGGATATTTTTAGTTCTTGGCATTGTGATGGCTATTTTAGCGCCGATTGTTGCAACACTGATTCAACTGGCGATTTCCAGAAAAAGAGAGTATTTAGCAGATGCTTCCGGTACTTTAATTACCCGCAATCCGGATTCTCTTGCCGACGCCCTTTTAAAGCTTTCCAAAGATACAGAACCGCTGGAAGCTGCCAACAAGGCAACCGCTCATTTGTATATAGTTAACCCTTTAAAAAACCGCAAAGACGCAATTGGCTGGTTTGCGGGGCTTTTTAACACGCATCCCCCAATAGAAGAAAGGGTCAAAAAGCTGCGGACAATGTGATGAAAATCAACAAGAAACAAGAGACAAGAAACAAGAGACAAGAAATTGATATTGATTATGTGGCAAAACTTGCAAATTTGGATCTTTCAGGTGAAGAAAAAAAAGTTTTTGGCAAACAATTGCCTCAGATTTTGGGTTACATTAATCAAATCAAACAAGTAAAAACTCCTAGCACTGGACTGCCGTTTAGTGTTGCCACAACCCAAAGTGTTATGCGCGAGGACAAAGTCGGTAAGTCTCTTTCCCAAAAAGAGACATTATCTAATGCTACTTCCACAAAAAATGGTCAATTTGCCACAAAAGGGATTTTTGAAAATGAGGATATTTAAAAGTTATGAGCGATATTACTTCCTTAACCTTAGTAGAAACACTTTCAGCTCTAAATAGCAAAGAATTTTCTAAAAAAGAGCTAAACGATGCTTATCTTAAGAGGATTGGACAAATTGATCCATTATTAAACTCCTATCTTTATGTCAACAGAGATTCGGATAAAATCCCCGCTGCCATAAAAGACATTATAACTGTTAGCGGAATGCAGATGACGTGTGGGTCAAAAATTTTGGATGGTTATATTACACCATACAATGCCACCGTAATCGAAAAGTTGATGACAAAAGACATATCGTTTATCGGTAAAACAAACATGGATGAGTTTGCAATGGGGTCTTCCGGAGAAAACTCTGCGTATGGAGCAACTAAAAACCCTTGGGATATAACAAAAGTTCCAGGTGGCTCTTCAAGTGGGTCTGCAGCAGCGGTTGCAGCCGATCTTTGTACCTTCGCGCTTGGTACAGATACCGGCGGCTCAATTCGCCAGCCCGCTTCTCTTTGCGGGGTAGTTGGGCTTAAGCCAAGCTATGGCAGGGTATCCAGATATGGCGCTCAAGCTATGGGCTCATCTTTGGATCAAATAGGACCAATAACAAAGACTGTCAGTGATGCAAGATTAGTACTTGAGTGGATATCAGATGGCGATTTATTTGATAGCAATGCCGAAAAAACCATATTTACTTCCAAAAAGAGATTAAGTGATCTTAAGGGTTTAAAAATTGGTGTAGTTCAGTTGAATGAGAATAAATCGGATGCAGGTTTGGATTTATCTGTTCTAAAAACTATGGAAGATGCTTATAAAAAACTTAGTGAATTGGGAGCAGAAATAAAAGAAATAGTCATGCCGAGTTTTAAATATTCTATCGAGACTTATTATTCGATTATGCTATCAGAAGTTTCTTCGAACCTGGCAAGATTTGACGGAGTCAGGTTTGGGAAAAGTCGTTCGGAATTTGGTTTAGAGTCTAAAAGGCGAATTATATTGGGAACTTTTGCTTTATCATCCGGATACTTCGACGATTATTTTGTAAAAGCTTCGCATATCAGATCAAAAATTAAAAAGGACTTTGTAAAAGCTTTCGTTGAAGAAAAATGTGACGTAATTGTTGGCCCTGTTTCCCCGACTGTTGCATGGACAATAGGGGAAAAGGTTGATAATCCTCTTGCGATGTACCTTTCCGATGTATATACAGTTCCTGCATCTTTGGCCGGCATCCCGGGTCTTTCTGTTCCATGCGGTTTTTCAGATGGCTTGCCTGTTGGTTTGCAGATTTTAGGTAAATATATGGATGAGGAAACTATTTTAAATGTAGGAGAAGTATACGAGCTGGCTACAAAATGGCATAAGAGAAAACCGGATTTATGAAGCAATACGAGACGGTTATCGGTCTTGAAGTCCACGTTGAGCTTTCAACAAAATCCAAAATGTTCTGTAGCTGTAGTGCCGATTATTTTGGCAAGGAACCGAATACACATACATGCCCTGTATGTCTTGGGCTTCCGGGCGCTCTTCCATATATAAATAAAGAGGCTATCGAATCTTGCATCAAAATTGGCCACGCCCTAAATTGCAATATTAAGACACAATCAGTCTTCGAGCGCAAAAATTATTTTTATCCGGATCTGGCTAAGGGCTATCAGATTTCCCAATACCGCTGGCCACTATGCGTTAGCGGGAAAATTGAAGTGGTAAGCGCAGATGGCACCAAGAAAGATATAAGAATCAATCGCGCTCATCAGGAAGAAGATACTGGAAAATTGTCGCATAGAGGGCGGGAAACTTTAATCGATTTTAATAGGAGTGGAGTGCCTTTAGTCGAGATAGTCACCGAACCAGATTTTACAGACACTGTCCAAATTCGGGATTATGCCAAAAAGCTTCAAGCGATTATGCGCTCAATTGGTGTTTCCAATGCGGACATGGAAAGGGGAGATATGCGCTTAGAGGCCAATGTTTCTATTCGGGGGATTGGCCAGAAAGAATTGCCAAATTATCGCGTTGAGCTCAAAAACATCAATTCGTTCCGGTTTATGGTTGCGGCTGTCGAGTATGAGATCCAAAGACAATCAAAATTACTTTCAAAGGGCGAAAGATTGCATCAGGAGACGAGAGGTTGGAACGAGGATAAAAAGATAACATATTTGCAGCGCAGCAAAGAAGAAGCTCATGATTATCGTTATTTTCCAGAACCGGACTTGCCGCCGATATTTATATCACCCGAGGAAATCGAAAAATTAAAGGGCGGGATTACGGAACTGCCGGCAGCCACGCTTGAGAGATTTAAGAAAGATTACCAATTAGGTGAATACGAAGCCGAGATTCTAACAAGAGACAAAAAATTGGCTGATTATTTTGAACAAGTGATTTTGGCTTCTGAAAATACTGGAATTGGTGCAAAAAAGGTTGCAAATGAAATAATAAATAAAAAACCGGATATTGAAAAAGTTTTGCCAGCAGATTTTGTAAACCAAATTCATAGTTCCCAGCAAGTTTTTGCAATCGGGAAGGCTGAGCTAGAGACAATCGTCAAACAGGTTTTGGAAGAGAATAGTAAAGCTGTAGAGGATTATAAAAAGGGCAAAGAAAGTGTCAAAATGTTTTTAGTCGGGCAAGTTATAAGGATGGTGGGTAAAAAAATTGATACTAATAAGGTTAAAGAAGCTATTAAAAAATCTATAAAATAACGCAAAACTGGATCAACCAAAACAAGAAACAGTATGACTAATTTTGTGCACCTTCACGTTCACAGTGAATACTCACTCCTTGACGGGCTTTCTAAAATTCCCAAGCTAGTCTCGCAGGCGAAAATTTTGGGAATGAAACATATTGCACTAACTGACCACGGTGCTCTTTACGGTGCAATCAAATTTTACAGAACTTGCAAAGCAGAAGGTATTAACCCTGTGATCGGTTGCGAAATGTACATTGCTAAAAGATCGCACATGCAAAAAGAAACTTCAGGAGATAAAGAAAACTACCATTTAACAGTTCTGGCGCAAAATTTTGAAGGTTACAAAAATCTGATGAAGTTAATTACGATTGCCCATTTAGAAGGTTTTTATTATCGTCCAAGAGTAGATAAAGAAACGTTAGCTAAATATTCAAAGGGTTTGATGGCCCTGTCCGGCTGCGTTTCATCAGAAATTTCACAGTCGCTTACTAAAAATGATCCGACTGAAGCCCAAAAACTGGCAAAAACCTATAGGGAAATTTTTGGCAAAGACAACTTTTATTTAGAAGTGCAAAGGCACTTATTCAGTGAGTTTTTAAGCGCCCACGAAACCGCCTCTGAAATTCACCGCGACCTCGAAAAAATGGCTAGAGAAGAAAAACAAATTATAGATGGCGCAAAAAAACTGTCACAAGAGCTGGGAATTAAGCTTGTGGCTACCAATGACATCCATTACGTTTTATTTGGTGATGCACAGGCTCAAGATGCCATTGTTTGTATCCAAACCGGCAAAAACATCACTGATGTCAAAAGGTTAAGAATGATCGATTCACCGACCTACTTTTTAAAAAGCGCAGATGAGATGATGGAACTTTTCAAAGATATACCTGAAGCAGTCAGCAATAGTGTAGAAGTAGCCCAAAAAGCCGATATCGACATTACCTTAAATAAGGTGGCCTTTCCAAAATATAAGGTTCCAAATGATAAATCCGCAGATGACTATTTAAAAGAGCTAAGTTATCAGGGTATTAAAAAAAGGTTGGGAAGTATAAACGAAAATATTAAGAAAAGAATAGATTACGAACTTTCTGTAATTGGCAAAAAAGGATATTCCACCTATTTTTTAGTGGTTGCCGATTTTGTAAACTGGTCTCGCGCAAAAGAAATTATTTCTACAACTCGAGGTTCTGCGTCAGGCAGCTTAGTTTCCTATGCGATCGGAATTACTAACGTTAATCCTCTCGACTTCAAACTGCCGTTTGAGAGATTTTTAAATTTATACAGGCCTACTCTGCCGGATATTGATGTTGATTTTGAGGACAACAGGCGTGATGAAGTCATTGCCTACGTTCGGGGAAAATATGGCAGCGATAAAGTAGCCCAAATAGGTACATTCGGAACTATGATGGCCAGGGCTGCCGTTCGAGATGTGGCGCGTGTTTTAGGGTGGCCCTACGCCAAAGCAGACAGAATAGCCAAAATGATTCCAATTGGGGCCCAAGGTTTCCATATGTCTTTGGATACGGCTAAAAAGCAAAACAAAGAACTTGGTGTAAATTACCAAAATGATCATGAAGTTAAGGAACTTTTGGATTTAGCTGAAAAAGTTGAGGGCAATGCCAGGCACGTTTCTGTGCATGCAGCAGGTGTAGTCATTGCTCCCGAAGACTTGAACAATTTTGTACCGCTTCAGAAAGAAACCACTGGTGAAAAAATAATCACCCAATATGACATGTATGATGTCGAGCAAACAGGGCTTGTAAAAATGGATTTTTTGGGAATCAGAAATCTTTCAATTTTAGGTGAATCAGTAAAAATCGTAAAAAAAACCCAAGGCATAAAAATTAACTTGCTTAATATTCCATACGACGACAAGAATGCATTCGAAATTCTAGCAAAAGGTGAGACAATGGGCCTTTTTCAACTTGGGGGAACTGGCATGACACGTTACTTAAAAGAATTGAAACCTACTTCTGTGTTTGACATTATGGCCATGATTTCCTTGTTCCGTCCCGGGCCAATGAACTCAATACCGGAATATATTGAGAGAAAAAATAGCCGCAAGAGAATAACTTTTTTTGATCCTCGAATGGAAAAATATCTAGATCAGTCTTACGGTTTGATTGTCTATCAAGATGATGTACTTTTGACTGCCATCAATATTGCTGGCTACAGCTGGGAAGAAGCTGATAACTTCCGCAAAGCCATGGGTAAAAAAATTCCTGCTGAAATGACTAAGCAAAAAGAAAAATTTACAAAAGGCTGTATTAAAAATGGCATGACAGATTCAAAAGCCGAAGCCCTCTTTAAATTAATTGAGCCCTTTGCCGCCTATGGATTTAACAAAGCCCATGCAGCATCCTACGCCATCATTGCTTATCAAACAGCTTTCATGAAAGCTAACTATCCCGTTGAATTTATGACAGCAGTTATGACCGCCGAAGCGGACGACCCCGATAAAATTTCCGCAGCAGTTAACGAATGCGCAAAAATGGGAATTATGGTTCTGCCTCCAGATATTAATGACTCTCAGACAGGATTTTCAATTGAAGATGCCCAAAGCATATCTAAAGATCAAAAGGGCAAAAAGCATATGAAACAAGGCATCAGATTTGGTCTGTCAGCTATTAAAAACGTCGGCAAAGCAGCAATTGAAGCTATTATTTCCGAAAGAGACGCCAAAGGCGAGTTTAAAACATTAGACGATTTTGTCAGACGTGTAAATCTGCGGGTAGTTAATAGAAAAACTATGGAAAGCTTAATTAAGGCAGGCGCTATGGACAGATTTGGCAAAAGAAACGCCATGTTGCGGGTTTTGGAGGAAATTAAGGTATCAGGTAGCTCTCTTTCCAAATCAATTTCAACAGGTCAGGGTACTCTGTTTGCAGAAGCCGAACTTGAAGGCGGTTCGTCCTCGTCATCTTTGTCAATTAGTGCAGTTTTGCAGTCAACGGAGGAAGCACCCCGTGACGAAATATTGTCTTGGGAAAGAGAACTCTTGGGTTTTTATTTAACTGAACACCCGCTGACCAAAGTTTCAAATAAGCTTGCCAAGCTGGTTACCGTCAAAATAGGCGAAATTGATATTTTTAATCGTGATGACAGACAGCTTAGGTTAGGCGGCATAATTGCTTCTATTCGCAAAACCTTTACGAAGGTAAAGAAAGAAGAAATGTGTTTTCTAAAACTTCAGGATACAACTGGAACCATAGATGTTTTAGTATTCCCAAGGGTTTATGAAAGCTCTCGGGACGCTATTTTACCTGATCAAATTGTAGTTATTAACGGTAAACTAGATTCCAGTGATGAAACACCAATCGTTATCGCGCAAAAAATTAGTTTATTGGAAAATGAGATTGAAGCAAATGATACTATTGAGGAAGAGTTCGAAATTATTATTCCTAAAAATGCCGACAGAATATTGCTGTCTCGAATCTATGAACTTTTGAAAACAACTCCTGGTGAATTAACGACATTTTTAGTTTTGCCGGGTGGAGAAAGTAAATCACGCCGAATTCCTGTTCCTTTTGGGACAAAAAAAACTTCCGCACTCAAAGAGTCCCTGGCTAATCTTGGTTGTCAAATTGTCGGTTGATTTTACTTTTCGTTGAGGTTCTAATATACTTTTAAACCATGAACTCTATAAATTTCAAGGCTGGGGATATCGTAAAAGTATTTACCAAAGATCCAGAGGACAATAAGGTACACGCCACACCTTTTCAGGGCGTCGTACTTCTAGTCCGTGGTCAAAAGCAGAATAAGACTTTTACTGTCCAAAAAAATGCCAGTGCGGGTGTTGATGTCGAGCGCATTTTCCCAATAAACTCACCTATTATTGAAAAAATAACGGTTGTAAAAAAGGGCAATGCCAGAAGGGCAAAACTCACCTACTTCAGGAAGAAAAATTTTAGCTAGCTTAAATCCTATGGTTCTGCCTAATCTTAGCTTCGAAGAAAAATTATGGCGGCGGGGATTCGATTACATAGTCGGTATTGATGAGGTTGGTAGAGGTTCTTGGGCGGGTCCACTTGTTGCAGCTGGCGTAATTTTGCCTAAAAACTTCCAAGTGCCAAGTGGATTTGTCGAATCAAAACAATTAACAGCAGCAAAGCGGGAAAAATTCGCAGAATTAATTAGCAACAAAGCGCTTGCCGTCAAAATCAGCGAAATATCCCATTCTAAAATCAATAAGATTGGCATAAGCCGCGCAACCCAGTTTATATTCAGAAAAATCGTTAGATCAATAAGCTTAAAGCCCGATTACTTTTTAGTCGACGCTTTCCACATTCGTTATTTTCCCAAAAGTATACAACTGGCTATCAAAGAAGGAGATAAAAAATCAGCAAGCATTGCAGCCGCCTCAATTGTTGCTAAAGTCTATCGAGATAGCCTGATGTCAAACCTTTCTCAAAAATTTCCCAATTACGGGTTTGAAAAGCATAAAGGCTATGGTACAAAACATCATCGGGCGATGATTAAACTGCATGGATTTGCGCGAGTTCACCGCACATCGTTCAATTTAAATTATTTAATATCGTGAACAAAACACAGCAAGGAGCTTATGGCGAAGATCTTGCATGCGATTTTCTCATGAAGCATGGCTATAAAATATTGGAGAGGAATTTTCGAATAAGAGGCGGAGAAATAGATATTATTGCCATAGAAGACAGCACTCTTGTTTACGTGGAGGTTAAGACAAGATCCAGTAACTATTTTGGATTTCCTGAAGAATCTGTAACACCCCGTAAGATCAAATTTCTGGAGCGCTCTGCTAAGTTTTATAGGAATAATAGAAAATCGCTTAATCTTCCTAATGCTGAAAGAATAGATGTTGTCTCAGTCGACACTTCGGACATTGAACCAAAAATTAGACATATAAAAAACATTACGCTTTGAATTTGTGAAAAATTGAGCGTATAATTTGCATTCGTGGCCATAGAACGAAGGAAAAGCCAAATGGTTCTTATTACGGATGTACAATCCGGTGAAACCATTTTTGACCAAGTAGATTTTTCTCCAAGAAAACGTAAAGGTCGTAGAATTCACACGTTTCAAGAACAAACTAGTTCGCTCGAGGATTGGTGGGTTACAAATGAAATGACTTCTCGTATATATGAGGAGGCAAATACTTGGGTTCAAAGGAAAAGTGCACAAATATTGGAATTTTCACACCAAGATTCATCATACAGTTCTCATGTGGCAAGTTCAGATGATGCTATTGGTAAGTTATCGGAGGCATTCCACGCAGCTAACTTTAAGCCAATAGTTTTGTTAGGTATAGCAAGAAAGTTGGGCTCTGAACGGCGAGTAATGAGAATTCAATTACAGGGTATGGGACATTGGGTAGATGAGTATTTTGATCACGTAATTGATATCCTAACTGATGAAGATAATGGTGCAAAACCTAACGTTACACCTGAACTCAAACAGACCTTAAAAGGGATAGTTAAGGGCAGCAAGGCTAGGTTTTTACTAGTCCAACGGGTTCTCTTCCCTCAAAAACATCAATAATATTTTTAGCCGTAATTTCTGACATCTTTTCGCGCGTTTCTATGGTGGCCGAAGCCGTATGTGGTGTTAAAATCACATTGTTCATTTTTATAAGCTCAGCAGAAACATTCGGTTCGTGTTCGTAAACATCAAGGCCGGCGGCAGCTATTTCTTTTTCCTTGAGAGCCCAGATAAGCGCTTTTTCATCAACAATAGGTCCGCGTGAAGTATTGATTAAAATTGCCGATTTTTTCATAAGTTTAAACTCAGCTGTGCTAATCATTCCTCTTGTATCTGCAGTTAGTGGAACGTGAAGGGTAACAATATCCGAAAGGTCCAGCAGCGATTTTATATCCGTAAAGCGCGCTTCACACAAAAGTTCAAAGTCTTCAGATCGCGAAATATCATAGTAGAGTATATTCATTCTAAAACCACCGTAAGCAATTTGACCGACAAAAGTGCCGATCCTGCCAAGTCCGATTATGCCAATCGTTTGACCCCAGAGCTGATGTGAAAGAAAGGCGTTGGGGTCCCATTGTTTAAATTTTCCCTCACGGACAAAACGGTCGGCAATTTTAAGCTGCTTGTTTAGTACAAAAATCATCGCAAATGTGTGCTCGGCTACCGATTCATTGGCAACCCCCGGAGTATTGCAAACTATAATTCCTTTCTTTTTTGCGGATCTAACATCTATATTGTCAAAACCGACCGCATAATTAGCAATAACTTTGAGATTTTTAGACGCTGCAGACAAAAGCTCTCCGTCAACTTTATTAGCAGGCATTGTCACAAGGGCATCATAGTTGGAAAAAATATCTTTAAGTTCTTCCTGCGTTAAGTCCTTGCCTGTTAAATTTAAGTCAACCTTTAACCCCTTTCGTTTAAGCAGTTCAATGCCATTATCCTGAATTTTTCCGGTAATATATACTTTGGGCATTAGTTGTATTTTAAGTTATTTTAAAGGTTTGTAGCATTTAAGTTTGGCACGCTTTTTCTATATCTCTCAACTCCGTCAAGGTTTAATAAACCGTTTTGGGCTCCAACTTCCCGAATAACGTGGGCGGAATTAATTGTTCCCCATACCATTGCTTCGCCAAGGTTAAGATTGCGATTTAGAGCGGCGATAAAGGCAGCTGCATATGCATCCCCGGCGCCTGTCTTTTCCACGAGCTTAGTCGGAAACACTCCCAGCTTCAGATATTTTTGACCGTCAGAGGCATACGAACCTTCTTCGCCGTCCGTAATAACTATGATTTGTGGTCCCAGAGCATGTAATTTATCAAGAATCTCTCCATTTGGTAGTTTTTCACCTGCTTCTATTTCTAAAATATCTTTTGCCTCCTCTAAATTACAGATAAAAATAAAGCAGCGCTCAAGTGTGTTTTTAAAGCGTTTTACATTTGCCTTAATTTGATACGTACCAGGCGCAAACACTAACTTTGCGCGGCTTTTGTCAATAAAGTGGGTGACTTCATCGATTATGTTTGAATCAGTAAAAGATTCGCTGAGTGAAGTTAAATAAACCCAACTAGTTGCGCCGAGTTTTGGCAAACTGTAAGACCAGTCCTGATGATAAACGAAAATCGTCCGTTCGCCCTGATATGTTAGAACTACAGAAAGATTAGAGCTTTTGTTTTCGTCAATAACAATGTAGTCACTGGAGATGTTAAATTTTTCAAGCGCACTCTTAATCATTGTTCCTTGCCAGTCGTGTCCCAATTGAGTGTAAATTGCTGTTTTCATTCCTAAAGTCGCGCAGCCCGCTGCCACATTGGCAGCATTACCCGCAATGCCATAGGAAATTGATTCAACCGGTATTTTCCCTCCATACTCAACACAAATTTTGCAGTCTTTTTTATTGATGTCACATTCGATAGAAGCTTCATGAATTTTAATAAATGTATCAACTGTTGAATCGCCGATTGTTATAATGTCAAACTTGCCGTCCATAAGCTAAATTGAAAATTTAGAGTCCTTGTGTATATGTTTCTCTTCGGAAATTTCTTCCTTAAACTCATTTATGGCTCCCAAGGCGTCTTCAGGTCTGTTGACTATTTTAAATACAAGCCTTTCTTCCGGCCTTATATACATGCCGCGGGTAAAAGCAAAAATAATTTCTTGCCAAAAATCTCCGTATAAAATTGATGGTTTATGGTGCCCAAAATAGAGCCGTGCCAGTCCCCAAGCCATCCCGAATTCGGAAATTGTTCCGGTTCCCCCGTTAAAAATAACAAATATTTGCCCGGTTTCCAAGAGCTTTAGCGTCCTGTCCAGATAGTCCTCTTCAACTATTAACTCGTCTACCTTATTAGTTTCATCTCTTCCTTCAAACATTGGTGTGTCTTTGGGGTAAAATGTGATACCGATTGCTTTTCCTCCGCCGGCATGAGCCCCCAAAGTTGACGCTTTCATTATGCCCGGGCCGGCGCCATTTACAACTGTATATCCTGCTTTAGCGCACAGTCGCGCAACCTCATATGCTGCCTTAAAAGGATCATCCGATTCTTTGGCATCAGCATATCCCAAGAATGTAATGTTTTCTACTTTGGATTTTTTAAACGCGAAAGGAAATTGGGCAGGCTCATCCATATATTAATTATGTCTTAGCTTGGGCAATTCTTTCAAGCTTATCAAAAGCGATTTTAAAATCAGCAGCGCTGTAAAGAACCGAATTTGCAGCTAGAAAATCGGCGCCCGCTTTAACAAGTTTCGGTGCAGTTTCAAAATTAACTCCACCATCAACTTCAACAGCTAGTGAAGGGACCATCTTTTTAATTTGCTTGACTTTATCGACCACTTTCTCTTGAAATTTTTGCCCCGAAAAACCTGGCTCTACAGCTAGTAGCAAAAGCATATCAATGTCATCCAAAAAGTGAAATGCAGCCTGAATCGGCGTGGAAGGGTTCAGAGAAAGTCCTACTTGTTTGTTGTGATTTTTTATATGGTAAACGACTTCGGGCAAACCCAATTCGCCCTCAAAGGGTACAATAATTCTTGAGATGTGATCTGTAAACATTAAATCGTCCACATAATTTTGGGGGTTAATTACCATTAGCTGTATTTCCAGATCACTGGAGGAGGGATATTTATTTATTATTTCAGTGCCAATTGTAGTATTGTCTGCAAATTTCCCGTCAATTACATCTATCTGGATTAGGTCGGAGACGTGCTCGGCCATCAAAAGCCGTTTATGATATTCATTTTCGTCATTCGTTAAAATTGTCGGTATTATTTTAGCCACTGTTTTATTATTAATTTGTCTATTAATCGATTTAACGATATAACGATTTAACTATTATAAATTGTAACTTTCTCCCTGCTGGGGGAGTACAGATTCTATATTCAGTTTTTCTCTAAGATTTCTTGAAAAGATAAGAGACTGCTCGCTTTCACCGTGAACAATAAAAACCTTTTTTAACCTTCGAATCTTAGAAATCCATTCGATAAGCTGGGGTAAATCTGCGTGGGCGCTGTAAGAACCGATTGCTTTAACTTTTGCTCGAACCTTCAAATTCTCACCAAATATCTTAATTTCCTTTTCTCCATCAAATATTTTTCTGCCCAGTGTTCCAGAAGCTTGATAACCGACGATTAATAAAGTATTGTGCGCATTTTCGATGTATCTTCTAATATGATGCAGAATTCTGCCGCCGTTCATCATTCCGGATCCTGCAATAATTACTTTTGGATTGGCAGCGCTGTTAATGGCTTTTGACTCATCAACGCTTGCCGTAATTTTGACTCTTTCCAGTCCAAAAAAATTATTATCTGTGTGGGCCTCCTGCAGTTTTTTACTTAAATATTGAGGGTATTTTTTAAAAACGCCTGTAACTTTGGAAGCCAAGGGGCTGTCCAAATAAAAGCTTGGTTTTTCGCACTTTTGGCTCACGCAAAAATGTTCAATGTCATGAAGTAGTTCCTGAGTTCTTTCAATCGCAAACGAGGGAATCATCAGGACGCCACTTGTGGCAATTGTTGACACCAGCACATCAGAAAGCTTTTGTATACGCATGTTTCTGTTTTCGTGGATTCTGCCTCCGTACGTACTCTCGCAGATTAGAAAGTCAGCGCTCTCAACAACCTCGGGAGGATCAAGCAAATCTGAGGGTGTATTGCCAATGTCGCTGGTGTAAACAAGTTTTTTGCCGTCTGCCTCTATTATTGTTAGCGCCGAACCCAGAATATGCCCGGCATTTTTGAGGGTTAATTTTATATTGTCTTCAATATCAAGAGTTTCATCGTATCCAAGTGTTTCAAAAAGCTCCATGGTTCTTGCGATATCATCTTTGGCATATAAGGGAGGGTGGTCATCTTTTTCCGCTTCTTCACTCATTAACTTTGCGCTATCTTCCAGAACAAAGTTAACCAGCTCCTTTGTGGGTCCGGTGCAGTAAATTCGTCCGCGGAAACCATCCTTAACCAATTTCGGCAATCTTCCGGTATGGTCCAGATGGGCATGGCCTATGACAACCGAGTCTATTTCAGTTGGCCGATAAGCAAAAGGAGCGTAATTTCTTTCTTCAGCGAGCCTGTAGCCCTGAAAAAATCCGCAATCAAGAAGAAATTTTTTACCGGAAGCTTCAATCAATATATTAGAACCCGTAACCTCGCGGCACGCACCATAAAAAGTCACACGCATATAAATAGTATTGAGGATTAAGTATCAAGTATCAAGGGGAATAATTTTTTTAAACTATGGTCTACGAACTAATATTCAACGCTTCGGCTATTTTTTGCTGATCAAAACCAAGAATGTTAACTTGTTGACCGTCTTCTTTTGCAATAACTGTAAATGGAACGCCCATCTGGCCTGAGATGGCAATCATTTTCTGGGCTTCATCGGGGTTCTCATCAACCAGAATTTCGGAAAAAGTAATATTTTTTGAATTCAAATAATCCTTCTGCATTTTGCAAAAAGGGCACGTTCTTGTAGTATACATAGTGACTTTAGGCATGGATTCATTGTAGATAAATTGGCTCTCAAGATCAATGACGAAAAACTCACCTGTGGATATTCAAGCAGATTTAAACAGGCAAGCGGATATTAAAAAGGCTCAAGTTTACCAGAGATTTTTTAAAACCGGCAAAGGGCAATATGGAGAAGGGGACAAGTTTATTGGTCTGACAGTCCCCCAGCTTAGAGCAATTGCGAAGAAATATTCAACACTTCCCCTTTCACAAGTTAAAAAACTTTTGCAAAACAAAATCCATGAATATCGGCTAACTGCTCTCTTAATTCTCGTTGACCAATATCAAAAGTCTGATGACAGTGGTCAAAAGATAATCTGTGACTATTATCTCAAACATATAAGATACGTTAACAATTGGGATCTGGTTGACCTGTCAGCAGATAAAATTCTAGGCGATTTTCTTGGTGGAAAGGGCAAACCAATTCTTTACAAACTTGCCAAATCTAACAATGTTTGGGAACGAAGAATAGCCATTATTGCCACTTTCAATTTCATCAAAAATAATCAATTTAAAGAAACCTTAAAAATCTCGGAAATTCTGCTAAACGATCAACACGATTTAATTCATAAAGCCGTTGGCTGGATGCTTCGAGAAGTGGGCAAAAGGAATCAGAAAGTTTTGGAAAGTTTTCTGCAAGAACATTACAAATCCATGCCAAGAACTATGCTCCGTTACGTAATCGAAAGGTTTGACGAGAAAAAGAGAAAATTTTACTTAAATTCAAAGGGTTGAATAATATTTGGATTTCTGAGGGCTCCATAAAGTTTATCAAATCCGTTTGGGAAATGTCTGGTTTTGCCGCAGTGTCTACAAAATCCATCAGTAGTTGGTATAAATGACTCTGCATTATAGGTTGTTTCTATAACCCAGCGATGTGGTAGAACTCTTCTATCTTTAGTCTCCGAATTCATTTGCTGCATTATAACAAAAAATTGGAGAATCAGCAACTATAGGGTAAAAGCAGCGCCACGGGGAATCGAACCCCGATTACCACCTTGAAAGGGTAGTGTCCTAACCGTTAGACGATGGCGCCATATACAGACACCAATTTTATCATAATTTATGAGTATTATCGAACCTAAATCGGCTTACTTTAAGCTTTTACTTATGAAATTTATTCCAGACCTCTTCTAAAATTTGCTTCGCCGTGTGCTGGCCGCCAAGACCGAATGCTAAACCTCCGGCTATGGCAATCATGGCAACGAGACCTGCAAATAAAATTCTCAAAAGTTCTTGGGCGACACCCAATTGATGCAAAACTAAAAATCCCGTAAAAATCGTAATTGACCATTGGGCAACCAGTGCAACAGTATTTGCCAGTTGCTTACCCAATGCTTTGGCCGCATTGTAGGCGACTTTATAGCCAATTCTTGCAAATACCAAACCAATCATTGCTAGTACAACAGCCACGATTACATTTGGAATATAAAGAATTACCCGATTTAAAACAGCGTTAACCGCGCTGAGCCGCCAAGCTTCAAGAGCCGGCACCAAAAAGATTACTATAATAGTCCATCTGGCAATTTGAGCTAAGATCTCACTCCACTCGATATCTTTTCCCTCAAGTTTAGTTAGCCCGTATTTTGTCAAAAACTGCTCCAACTTAATAATCTTCAGGGTGCCAAGCATTAGGCGGTGAGATATTCCGGCGACCACTAAGCCAATAAAAAGGATAATCAGGCCGCCAATAAATGAAGGTATAAATTCAACGAAGGTAATAACGGATCTTAAAACCGCATCACTTACAGAAACATATAAATCTTCCAGATTCATTTACATAACACCCCCTTTCAAAGATTTTTTCTATTTATTCCATTTAAATCAAAACTAAAAAATTAATCAAGGGATATGGTGAAATTCATAAACAAAAAGTCAACAATTTGTGGGGGCACAGGGACTCGAACCCTGAACCAATTGCTTAAAAGGCAATTGCTCTACCGATTGAGCTATACCCCCAAAATAACATACAGGATAAAATTATATAAGATTTAGGCTGTAGCTTCAATTATAGTATTACTTGAAACTCTAAACTTTAACCTCTAAACTCTAACTAAGATTCTTATGAATTGGGTCGACTTCATTATACTTCTGATAGTTTCACTTTTTGCAGCAGAAGGTCTCAGGCGCGGCTTTTTCAACCAAATATTCAATATTTTAGGCTTCATTTTTTCACTTGTTTTGGCGCTGGGTCTTTATTCTCACGCTGCAAATTTATTGATATCGCTTTTCAATTTGCCGCCAATAGCAGCTAACCCGATAGGCTTTCTTATAGTTTGGATTGTTGCAGAAACCGTGTTTTTTACGCTGATCAGAAGAGCTCTTAAAAAATATTTAAGTTATTTTGACAACGACAAAATTAATAAATACCTTGGATTTTTACCGGCAGCCCTAAACGCTTTTTTGTTTTTAGCCTTTGTACTTCTATTTGTAGTTTCACTGCCAATTAGACCGGATATTAAAAAAGATATTTACGATTCTAAAATTGGTTCATTCCTTGTCGGCAGGGTTACGGCACTCGAAAAACCTCTAAATAACGTATTCGGGCCGATTACCAAGCAAGGTCTGACCTTTTTAACTATCCGTCCGGAAGACAAAGGAGCAATTAATCTTCAGTTTACTCAAGACCAGCTAACAATTGACAGTTTAAGTGAGCAGGAAATGTTTAATCTCGTTAACCAAGAAAGAATAAGATTCGGATCTAAGGCGCTTGTCTGGGATGAATTGCTGGACCAAGTTGGCAGAAAGCATTCTGAAGACATGTTTAAAAGAGGCTATTTTTCGCACTTTTCACCCGAAGGTAAAGACGTTGGCAACAGGCTTCTGGAAAACGGTATTGAATACAGTTTTGCCGGCGAAAATTTAGCGCTAGCCCCCAACATCGACAGAGCTCACACCGGCCTTATGAACAGCGAAGGCCACAGAAGAAATATTTTGGATCCGGCTTTTGGCAAAATCGGTATTGGTGTTGTTGATGGCGGTGTTTACGGCAAAATGTTCACGCAGGTCTTCACGGAGTGATGACTCTGAGTATTATCGAAGGGTGTTCACGAAGTGAACATCCTGAGCACTTCGATTTACTCAGTATTATAATTTGTCGAAGGATCTATTTTCAAGAGCATAACGCAGTCGATACGCCTTTGCCCACTAATTTATTAGCTGCGCAAGAAATTTTGTAATCGAAATTTTTTATCACCAAAATAGCCTGTAACTTCCGGTCTTATAATTGGCATCCCAAGAAGCTGTGCCGGAAATAGCGTGTAATCACCATATTTATTATTGACCTCATCAACCTTCTCGACCAGCTTGTTTTGCCGTCTTGCCTCTTCAAAAAGGGGAATAGGCAAAAAGTCTTTCTTTGTTAACATTCCCAATGTCACTCCGCAAAAAATAATTTTGTTAAAAACCCAATTATCAGAAATAATTTTACAGATGTCAAAAAGTTCTTTGCCAGAACTTATATAATTTTTTAAAGTTCTATGGCCATACCAAGATTTAACCTTCTCATCATCTTTGGGTCCAGACCAACTGCGCGCAGCGGTTCTAAGACAAAATCCAACATAATGCCCTGCTAAGGCCATAGTACGCGCTTTAAATGCTGCTTCTTCTGCTAAATTTCTGGCAATCTTGTATACGTCTTGTCTGCTATTTAGAACTTTATGCGTTGTATAAGTTCTGCCTACGCTTTTTGCTTGCTCAAGGTTTGTGTATGCTAAAACCGGTGTATTGTCAACTCCTCTTGCCAAATTAAAAAGATGATAAGACCAAAACGGTCCAAAGTTATCATACAGAAAAGACAACGTGCAGGCTCTCAGTGCCGGGAAATTATCAATGCCCAACTTTGCCAAACGGCTACAAAGTCTATACCCAAGCCCGCAAACATCGGTTAACTTGCATTTATCTAAAACTTTAAATAAATTGTCTTCTGTTATCCAAAACAAACCGTCAAGTTTTATTTGGTTTGATCCAAGTTTAGCCAAAAGCCTATTGTGGGAAATTCCAACAGAACAAGTCATCCACTCGCCAACTTCCCTGCGAAGCCTGTCTTTTATTTCCAAAGCAATATTAAAAGCATTACCCCAGAATTTTTCTGTTTCGGTTACATCGACAAAACACTCATCCAGCGAAAACACTTCACAAAGTGGAGAATAATCGGCGCAAATTTTAATAAAACGCAGGCTCATTACCTCATACTTTGCAAAATCGGCAGGTACCAAGACAATCTGCGGGCAAAGTTTTTGGGCGTCATTTACACGAGATCCTGTTGTCACCCCGTACTTTTTGGCTTCATATGAAGCGGCAATAATGCAAGTTCGCCCTTTTGCTTTAACAACACCTACCGGTCTGCCTCGCAACTTTAGATTTGTTTGCTGTTCGGCCGTTGCAAAAAAGCTATTTAAATCGGCATGGAGAATTATCCGTTTATTATTTGAAACCACCGGATAATTTTAACCGAATAAAACCCGAATGTCAAAGCCATTCTGGTTTTGTGCAACCAATGAATTGGTGGGCTAAAAACCCGAAGTGTCAACCTTTCAACTTGTTTAAGGTTGATCCTGAGATCAGTCGAAGGGTCAATACATCAACTATTGTGAACAGATTGATACAGCATTTAGTCTCAATTAATCACCAAACGTCAGGTTTTTCCGCTTTTGGACTAGTAGCTGGAATCTCAACTTTTCCTTTTGAATGAGAAGATGTAGGTTGGAATCTTCGAGGTTTTGGCTTTTGCCAAGGTTGAATCTTTGGAATCGTAACCCTAAATTCTGGATTTCCAGTAAACTCACCCGTTTTTGTATTGACGTAGCCCCTGATATATTTCGATGGGATGACGAATTGAGCATTATATCCTGTATCCTCAGTTTCTAATTCTTCTAACACAGCGTTCAAATAATTGAAAATTCCTACATCAAGATTATCAGGCATATTTGGAATTGCCAAAACAACAACAGCAGGGGCATTATGATGAGGCCAGTTTAAAATTCTTTTAAAATGTTCTTCTGGTTGCTTATCGTAGGGCTTATTATCGAATAAAGGAACTGATGTTGAGAGTAAATCTGGATCTCTTACTTTTAAACCTTCCTTAAAAATTTGTGGAGCAAAGTCTAATAAAGTACCATGCCCAAAAAACTGTAAATTTCTGTCAAAAATACTTTTAAATTCTGTCTTCAATTTATCGATTTTGGTTGTTGAAGACTCATTAGAACCCATGGTTTCTGTAATCTCTGGATCTTGCATTTAAATAATAACCATATATTATTATATCTTAAGTACTATTTCCTACGCACAACCCTTCGACCATGTGGGATTGGTATCGTGAAGGTTGTTATTTTAAAATATCCCAACAATCCAACCAATGATTCCAATCTGCGACACCAAAAGTTCAAATAAATTCCCATTTATCAATATTTCGCTTGGCAAAGAGTATGAATCTCACGTAAAATAGATATATCAGTCTGCCATGCCCAAATTTGCTGCCAAAAGCCTGATTAAATTCCCAAATGCTTTCTATTTTGTCTCTATCTTTTTAATCTTGCTTCTGGTTGCTGTATACCTAATCTACGAATTTCACAGGCAACTAACGGTTTCTGCCAAGCAGCAATATATTGGTCTAGTTAGCGCCAATTTAATTTCTGCCGACCAGTCGATGGATGAGCTAATGAACACGCTTGATATTGGCAAATCAAGCTACGAAAAGGTTCTTGGTAACACACAAACAAACGGGGATCTCAACTACAGCATAATTGTAGGCAATAATCAAAAGAGCCTGTCCCAAATCGGGCTTTTAAAAGATAATCTTGACTTTCAAAAAAAACTGCTATCTAGTGCTAAAACACCAATCCAATGAGTTCCTTGAAGAACTGGGGAAAAATTATGAATATGAAAGCAGCTTACTTCAAAACGTTACGGCAGCTACTATTGGCATTAACATTTCCCAAAAAACTCTCTGGGAAGAAGCAGATAAAGACCTAATTTTAAGCCACTTTAAAACCCTGAAATCAGATACAAATTCCAGCATAGAAAAGCTCTCACAAATTAATACTCCAGACAGGTATCAAGAGTATTACAATTTGTATTTGTCTTATTTTAAACTGATTGCTAGCGCCGCTGAGCAAATAACTGCAATTCTTGAGGAAGATTTGGTAAGTCTTGACTCTGATTCACCAAATTCAATTGAGATTGCATACAAAACGTCAATTGACTCTCAAAATGAAATCAACAAACTCGCTAGTAAAATTACTGAAGAAAGGGAAAGAATTTTTGCGCTTGAAGAGAATACGGAAGAAATTGAGGCTTTGGCTGCTGTCCAGCAAGATATTGAAAACAAAATTAAAGGCTACTACCAACTTTTGTATTCAGAGTCAAATACTGCCACTGATTTTGGTTTTTAGAGCCTTACAACTTGCATGAGAAGTTTGTTAGAATTAAAGAAAGGAGGTTGATTTTATGTTTATGGACGGAGACGACCAAAACCAGGATGCCCCGGCAGATGATCTACAAAGCGGTGGCACAGGTGGTAGTCAACCAGCAGATGCTCCCGCTGCGCCAGTTATAGGGGAAAGTCCGGCTCCTGACGCTCCAGATGAGGGAGGCAGTGAGCCAGCAGGTGACACTCCACCAGCGACTGAACCTACACCAGATTCGGCGCCAGCTGGAGATGAAAGTAATCCCACAAGTTAGAGGGTTCAAGACATAGGGCAGCATAAGTTCCTTTTCTAGTTTAAGTGAGGAACTTAGATTGACATTACAAAAGTTTCAAAAAGTTAGTAAAGCTAGTATTATTTTTTTAGCACTAGCGTTTTTTGGAGTGGTGAGTTTTTCTATTGGCAAGGTTACTGCCGGAAATAATGTATCCGAAGTTAAAGGCTTATCAGACTCGACCGCTAGTAGTCAACGGCTTGAAAACCCCGTACCGTCATCCGATTTTCAAACCCCACTGATTTCCTCCTCAGAAATAAAATCGTGTACCAACACCCAGCTTGGATTTGAGCTAAGTTATGATTCCAAATGGTTTACCACTCACAATACTGAAGATCAAAAGTGCATGTTTTTCGCTCCGTATTCATTCGTAGTACCTCAGTTTATTGATAATAATTTTGTACCTATAAATTTAGAAATTGTGCCTGCCCAAGATTGGCTTTCGACGATTCAATTTTATGAGAATCCCAATGATTTTTACAACGTAATATCATCCCAAAACATTGAAATGAACGGAAAACTGGTTAAAAAAATAGAATCAAAATCAACCGGCGAAGGGACAACGCCGAGAGGATATTTTGTCATGCACTTATTAGTATTTGACGGCGAAAATCCGATTCGGCTTTCATATACACAGCTGGATGAAAAAGAAGATGTTGAAGAAGCAAAAGCAACTTTAGTTGAAATGGTTAAAAACCTTAATTACTTTTGAATAAAAGAAAAGGCCTCTCTTGCGAGAAGCCCTTTCAAGTTACCTATCTTGCGATAAGCACTAATTTATATACATCGGGAAAATTTTCTTGTCAAGTCCCCAAAATGGGTTCTGTTGGTGATATACTCATTTTGTGAAGATTGTTGAAGGAAAAAGTGTCTACTCTGTTTCAGAGGTAAATTCGTTTGCCAGAAGAACTCTGGAGCAAATGAATTTTTGGGTTGAGGGAGAGCTGTCATCATTTAAGGGTTATAACTCAAAATATCGCTATTTATACTTTGATTTAAAAGATCCTCAAACTGGATTCAAACTGCCCTGTGTTTTTGATCCCGAAACTTATCTTTCTCTAAATTTTCAATTTGAAGACGGAATGAAAGTTTTGGTGCTGGGGGTTCTAACACTCTGGGAAAAAGAAGGAAAATTCCAGATGCATGTGGTCAAAATGCAGGAATTCGGTGAAGGGTTTTTGCTTGCCGAACTCGAAAAACTGAAGTTGAAATTGCAGCGCAAGGGTTACTTTGATGAAGTAAACAAAAAAAAATTGCCCCTGTATCCCGTAAACGTTGCTGTAATCACTTCAAAAGTCTCAGACGCCTGGCAGGATTTCAGGCAGCACTCTTATGAAAGGTTCAAAACAGTTAAACTCGATTTGTTTGACGTTATGGTTCAGGGTGATAGGTCAGTTTCCCAAATAATTAAAGCAATTAAAAATGCTGATTCTAAGAAATATGACGTCATTTGCCTTATTCGCGGCGGAGGATCAATCGAAGATTTGGCTGCCTTCAACGATGAAAATCTGGCTCGTACAATATTCGAAGCGAAAACACCGGTTCTGGTTGGTGTAGGCCACGAGAGAGATGTAACGATTGCCTCACTTGTTGCCGATGTTTCAGCGTCAACCCCCACAGATGCTGCTAAAATCATAATAGAAAATTTTCTTAAATTAGATAGCAGGTCAACCTACTTTGTTTCAAGAGTAACTTTTGCATTTAAAAATAAAATTGCTAGCGCATCCCAGCAATTAGATTTTCTTTATCAGCAACTGGTTAATACAAAAATCAGGTATTCACAAATGCCCCAAAAGCTTACTTTTCTTAAAAAATCCCTGACCTCTCTGACGACCGATCTTATAAAAGAAGATTTGTTGACGCTGGCGCGCAGCAGCGATTCATTGGTTCAAAACTGGAAAATTATTCTTAACAAACAAACAGTTGCCCTTGATGGCTATCATCATAAACTTTTGCTTGTTTCTCCCCAGAATGTCTTAAATCGTGGCTACAGTATTACTACAACCATTAGTGGTGAAGTTCTAAAAAACGTGCAGTTCATTGATATCGGTCAAAAACTTAAAGTAAAATTGGCAAAAGGTCAACTGAATACCAAAGTCATAGATAAGAAAAATTATGGCTAAATATCTAAATTTTACAAAAGCACTTGCAAGACTTGAGGAAATTGTAGAAAAATTAGAAGCAGATAATTTAGATCTTGATGAAGCGATGAAATTGACAGAAGAAGGGTTTGCTCTTCATAAGAGTTGTCAAGAGAAGTTGAAAACAACTCAAGATAGAATCGAAAAAATTATTTCAAGTGAGGAGGTGAATTAAAATCGCAGACAAAAAAATCGGCGTCATAACCCACTACTATGACAAAATTGGTGTCGCTGTTGCCAAAGTCAATAAGGGTGATCTTAAAAAAGGTGACAAAATAAAGCTTTTAGATAAAGATGGCAAGGAGTTTACTCAAGACATTACTTCGATGCAGATTGAGCATGCGGATATCGATATTGCCAAAGCCGGGGACGAATTTGGCATGAAGGTCGAAAAAGAGGTTAAGAAACATTCAGACGTTATCAAAGTTTCATGATCCATATTCTTCACGGTGAAGACTCAATAGCTTCCTATAACAGATTGCAGCTAATCCTTAGCAATTTTCAAGATTTTGAAAAAGTAAAATTTGACGAAAGAGCCACTAAAGATGACTTCATGATGGCGCTTTTCACACGAGATTTAATAGACGAAAAAAAAATAGTCAGCTGTGTGGGTTTTATTAGCCTCAAAAAAATAGGCAAAGAAGACTTCAAAAATATTCCCCTCGAAAAAACTGTTATTTTCTGGGAGAAAAAAAAAGTAAACGTAAAACAGCTCGCAAGCATTAAGACAAAGATTCAGATCGAAGAATTTAAAACCCCGCCGACAATTTTTTATTTTCTTGATTCAATTTCCCAAGGTTCAAAACAACCAATAAACTGGCTCAATAAGTTTACAGAAGATGAGACTAGAAGTTTATTTTGGCACCTTACAAGTAGAATCTACTTATTGGTGCTGGCCAAATTAAAAATTTCCCTGCATGAAGTAAACGCCTTCAACGGCCGTCCGGTTCAGGATTGGCAATGGAATAAAATTACATCTCAAGCCGACAAATTTAACCTTGCAACTTTAAAGAAAATTTTCTATGGCCTCCTAAGGATAGATTACTTAATTAAAAGCGGCAAAACGAATCTGGAAGAAAAAACGCTTGTGTCGACCCTTTTTCTAAAGTATCTTTCCCCCTAAAATTTGTTACAATGATCTTAATCTGCCCGGTCAAAAAAATTGGGCAAAATGTGACGTACTTTTATGCGAAATCAGAGTATCGTTTGGTTTTCCCAAGTAGACAAAGATGACGTTGACCTGGTTGGCGGCAAAGGGGCAAACTTAGGCGAGCTTACAAAAATTAATGCACCGATTCCCGAAGGATTCATCATAACCTCTGAAGCTTATTTCCAAAATCTTAAACAATCCGGCGCGACTGACCGCATAAGGGGTATTCTTTACGATCTCAATGTTGAGAACCCTATTCAACTTGAAAGCAAGGCAAAAGCCTGCCAAGAAGAAATAAAAAAGATTAATCTGGACGAAAAACTCGAAAAAGATATTTACGAATTCTACAAAAAGTTGTCAGGCATCAAAGATATTCCGGTCGCTGTAAGGTCATCAGCAACAGCCGAAGACCTTCCTCAAGCATCTTTTGCCGGACAGCAGTCGACCTATTTGAATGTTGTCGGCAAGAAAAAGTTAAAAGAGGCAATACTAAATGCCTGGGCATCGCTCTTCGAAGCCCGAGCAATTTTTTACAGGTATTACCAAAAATTTGACCATCTCAAAGTTGGCATTGCACTGCCCATTCAAAAAATGGTCCAAGCAGAAACTTCCGGAGTAATGTTCACATTGGATCCGATCACCAATGATAGGAAAAAGATAATTATAGAAGCAATTTTTGGCCTTGGGGAACTTATTGTCGGAGGGCAGGAAACCCCTGATCATTATGTTGTTTCCAAACAAGACTACCAAATAATCGAAAAAAACATTTCTGCTCAAAACAAACAGCTCGTCTACCACCAAAATAAAAACAAATTGATTAGCGTTTCCAAAAGTCACAAACGGGTACAAAAATTAGAAGATAGTTTGATTGTTGAACTAGCCAAAATCGGCTCTTCCATAGAAAAACACTACTTTTTCCCGCAGGACATTGAATGGGCGACAGAAAACGACAAAATCTTTATTGTCCAAACAAGGCCGGTTACTACTATCAGAGAGAGGGAAACGGAGAAACACTTGCAAAAAAAACTAGACACCCGCGAAAAAGATATTATCCTGCAGGGGTCACCGGCATCCCCGCAAATTGCTTCAGGCAAAGTTGTCTTAGTTTCAACCGTCAAAGAAATTTCTAAGGTACAAAGAGGAGATATATTGGTAACTGAAATGACTAACCCCGATTTTGTTCCGGCCATGAAAAAAGCAGCAGCAATAGTAACTGATCGAGGCGGAAGAACATCTCATGCCGCAATTGTTTCACGGGAACTTGGTATTGCTTGTGTCGTTGGAACAGAAAAAGCCACGAAAGTGCTAACTGAGGGCATGGTTATAACTGTCGATGGATCAAAAGGCACTATTTACAGAGGTCAATTCATAAAAAGCAAAAAAGACTTGGATTTTAAACCGGGTAATATTCAAACGCACAAAAAAACGGCAACAAAGCTGTACGTCAATTTAGCAGAACCTGATCTGGCTCACCAAATTGCCTTGAAGAATGTCGATGGCGTGGGTTTGTTAAGAGCTGAATTTATTATGGCACAAATTGGAATTCACCCCAAAAAATTTATCCAGGTCAACAGAGAAGGTGAATTTGTCAGTATCTTGGAGCGTAAACTTGCCACGTTCACAAAAGCATTCACTTCAAGACCGGTAATATACAGGGCTACCGATTTTAAATCTAATGAATACAGAAATCTCAAAGGGGGCGAACAATTCGAACCTAGGGAGTCAAATCCGATGATGGGTTACAGGGGTGCTTTTCGCTATATTAAGGATCCGGATGTTTTCAAACTTGAGCTTGAAGCCATCAGCAGAGTTCGAGCGAAATACAACAATCTACACTTAATGATTCCTTTTGTGCGTACGGTTACCGAATTAAGAACAGTCAGGAAAATCGTCGAAAACTATGGCTTGTTTGAAGATAAATCATTCGAATTTTATATGATGGTTGAGGTTCCTTCAAACGTCATACTTCTGGAAGATTATATTAGGGTTGGAATCGATGGCGTATCAATTGGTTCCAACGATCTTACCATGCTGTTTTTAGGAACAGATAGAGACAATGAAGAGGTCGCGGGTGAGTACAATGAGCTTGATGCTTCTGTGCTCTGGGCACTCAAAAAAATCATTGAAACGTCCATTAAATTCAAAATAAAAAGTTCTATTTGTGGCCAGGCGCCATCCGTTTACCCAGAGCTTACCCAAAAGCTTGTTAAGTGGGGGATCAGTTCCATTTCGGTTAGTCCGGACACTATTGATGCAACCAGGAAGCTTATTTATGAGGCTGAACACAACAAGCTGACAAATTAAATGCGTAAACAAAATGGCTAACATTAAAAAAATCGTAGCAAGGGAAATACTGGACAGCAGAGGCTTCCCCACCGTTGAGGCAATTATTGAACTGCAGGATGGTTCAGTCGGGGCTTTTGCAGCACCTTCCGGGATTTCTGTAGGTAAACATGAAGCAGTTGAACTTCGCGACGGAGATATTAAAAGGTTTGCCGGAAAAGGGGTTTTAAAAGCTTTAATTAATATCCACTCTAAAATCTCGCCAATGCTAATTGGCAAAGATGCCGCCGACCAAGCATCAATTGACAAGTTAATGATCAATGCCGACGGTACTGACAATAAGGGAAAACTGGGCGCAAACAGCATCTTGGCTGTTTCAGGGGCGGTAACTAAAGCCCAGGCAAATTCACAAAAAGTCTCGCTTTATAAATATATTTCCAGACTGCTCAACAAAGTGGAAATCCTGCCATATATTATCCCCACACCCATGTTTAACATTCTAAACGGAGGCAAACACGGCGGTGGCAATATTGATTTCCAGGAATTCTTGATAGTGCCGCCAAAATCAAGCTCTTATTCCAACAGCTTAAAAATGTGCACGGAAATTTACTACGCCTTAAAGGAAACGATTGAAGCGCACAGCGGAATTCCCTTGTTGGGAGACGAGGGTGGATACGCTCCAACCCTATTTTCAAATGCAGATGCTTTTAAAATTCTCGAAGAAGCAGTTTTAAGGGCAAACTACAAAGTTGGAATCGATATTTTTTTCAGCATTGATGTTGCAGCATCTTACTTTATGCATGACCACTCCTACAAAATAAAGGATCGGGCAGTAGTTTTGTCAGCTGCCGAGTTTATCGACTACTACGCTAGCTTGAACGAGCAGTATCATCTGCTTTCAGTAGAAGACGGCCTGCATGAAGATGATTGGGAATCTTGGCAAAAGCTAACCGAAAGGATTGGAAAAGAAACACTAGTAGTTGGTGACGATTTAATTACCACAAATTTAGAACGGTTAAAAAAGGCGGTTGCCAAAAAAGCCTGCAACGCCGTCATTATTAAGCCTAATCAGGTTGGTACAATTACGGAAACGCTGGAGGTAGTTAGGGAAGCTAAAAAACGTAACCTCAAAACTGTAATCTCCCATAGGTCGGGTGAGACTAACGACGACTTTATTGCGGATTTTGCAGTTGGCGTCAGCGGTGATTATCTTAAATTCGGCGCACCGGCAAGAGGTGAGAGAGTAGCCAAATACAATAGACTTCTGGAAATCGAGCATGAACTTTCATAAATGCTGCAGATTACGCAAAAACCAAGCCCAATAGTACTCTGCATATTGGATGGTTGGGGTATTGCGCAAGACAGCCCCGGCAACGCAATTACGCGCGCAAGTCCAGGCAATTTTAACAACATGTGGTTTTCCTACCCCCATGCCTTGCTTGTTGCATCAGGTCAGGCGGTTGGGCTACCAGAAGGCCAGGTGGGCAATAGTGAAGTCGGGCACATAAATTTAGGTGCGGGGAGGGTTGTTTTTCAGGATTTACTTCGAGTCAACAATGCTATTGCCGACGGTACTTTTTTTGATAATGTTGCATTTCATGAAGGTATTGAGCATATAAACAAACACAGCTCTCAGATCCACTTGGTAGGTCTCGTTGGACTTGGATCCGTGCACAGCAGTGTTGAGCACCTTTATGCACTGCTGCAGCTTCTGCAAAAAAACGATGTCAAATCCTCAAGAATAAAATTGCATCTGTTTACTGACGGTCGCGATAGTCCTCCGACTTCGGGAAAAAGCTACATTGCCCAGCTCAGCGAAAGACTATCCAAATCAGATCTTGGCCAAATCGCCACAATTGCCGGCAGGTACTATGCAATGGATCGTGACAACAGATGGGATAGGACTACAAAATCTTATCAGTGCTTGCTTGGAAAAAGCGGGAACAAAGATACCGATCCTGTGGCAGTCTTGGACAAATCCTATGCCCAAAACACTACCGATGAATTTGTAGTTCCGACAATAATAGTTGACGGTTCCGGCACGCCAATTGGTAAAGTGGACGAAAACGATGCCCTGATTTTTTTCAATTATCGTCCGGATAGAGCCAGACAGCTTACAAAAGCATTTGTTTTAGAAGACAAAGACTTAAAAAACGTAAAAACCCATTCTGGAGAAAAAATTAAGACCTTCGATCGAGGCCCCAAACTGAAGAATTTGTTTTTTGTCTCCCTAACCCGCTACGAAAAAACCCTTCCGGTCACCAAAGTCGCCTTCGAGCCTGAAGAAGTTACTATGCCCTTGGCACGAGTATTTTCTGAGCGCAATGCCAGACAATTGCATATTGCCGAAACCGAAAAATACGCTCACGTAACTTACTTTTTTAATGGAGGGCTTGAAAAGCCATTTCAGGGTGAAGACAGGATATTGGTTGCCTCGCCTAAAGTTGCTTCGTATGTAGAGAAGCCGGAAATGTCCGCTGCCGAAATTACTAAAAATTTTTTGGGGAAACTAGATGAAAAAGTCTACAGCTTTATAGTTATCAACTATGCCAATGCGGACATGGTTGGTCACAGCGGCGATATTAACGCCACCATCAAAGGCGTCCAAGCCATAGACTTTCAGCTGGGCATCATTTCAAAAGCAATTACATCCATCGGTGGCGCCTTAATTATTACCGCCGATCATGGCAACGCGGAAGAAATGATAAACTTGAGAACAGGCGAGGTAGATACAGAACATAACTTAAGTCCTGTTCCCGCACTGTTTATATTCAACGAGTTGAGAGGCCAAAACCGCCAACTCCCGCAAGGCTTACTTGCTGATATCGCTCCAACAATTCTCGCAGCCCTCCAAATCCCCAAACCGTCAACAATGACAGGTCGAAGTTTGCTCTGAAATCTAAGATTCTAATTAACCAGAACCACCCTCAATTTAGCCTCAATTTGATATAATCCGTTCCAAGATGTTACAGCCAGAAGCTGAACTCAGACTTAGTGCATTATTCGAAGGCAATATCACGGAAGAGAATGTGGGCGTTGAAGGCTTAAAGGATTTATATGTATTGTTTGTTCAAAATATAGAAGACCCTGTTGAAAAATTAATAGTGGCTCGTACTTTTTTACAGGCTATTTTTGAGAATAGCCCAGATGCTGTTGAAAATTTTCTAGACATAAGGATTGCAGAAAGATGCGATGCTAGACCCCAAGGTACAGATTGCTTTGGTTATTTGTTTGGTCTTGATGCGAACGCCGAGAAGACATTAACTGATCTCATTATTGGCAGCAAAATTTCAATTGATCCGATTGTGGATTCACTCGCGCTATATGTAAATGAAGAACTAACTCATCCAATACATATCGGAAAAGTTACGTCTGAGAAAAAAGTGCTTTCCAAATGGGGTCTTAATGGGCATGTTTACGAGCATCACCCGCTTTTAGTTCCACTTTCGTATGGCTGGTCGATTGCCTACTTGTCTAGATAAATTAATTCAATTATTTATTAATTAATTAGAACAAAATTACAAATTCGCCTTTAGGTTTTGTTTGGGAAAAATGCGCGATTGACTGCGAAACCTTTTCTCGTCGAACTTCTTCATATAATTTTGTGAGTTCCCGACAAACCACAACGTCAGTATCGCCAAAAACTCCTTTAATAATTTCTAGCGTCTTTAAAACTCGAAAAGGGGATTCGAAAATTATTGTTGTCGACTTTAAGCTGTGCTGATTCTCCTTTATCGCTTCTAACATTTTCAACCTTTTTGCGTCCTGTTTTGGCAAATAACCTAGAAATGTAAATTTGTCTGGAGGTAAACCGGAAACAGTCAAAGCTGCAATTAACGAGGTCGGACCTGGTATAGCCTCAACGGCTGCCCTATGGTGGATACACTCTCGCACAAGTTTGTATCCCGGATCAGAAACTAGCGGGGTTCCAGCATCCGAAACCAAAGCAATATTTTTGCCTAAAGCTAAATCCCCCACCACAGAAGCTACTTTTAACGGCTCATTAAAATCATTAAGTGAAATCATCTTATTGCTGAACTTGTAATGTGCCAAAAGCTTACCTGTAACTCTTGTATCTTCGCACAGAATATAATCAACACACCTTAAAATCTCCAGCGCCCTTAAGGTAATATCTGCTAAATTACCAATCGGAGTTGCAACGATATACAAAGTACCCATATCTATTGACACAGTATTGATTATTATACCTACAATAGGTTAATGTACAAAAAGCTTAAGAAACTTTTTAACAAAATCGGGCCTGGAGTAGTAACCGGAGCTTCGGATGACGATCCTTCCGGCATCGCCACTTATTCCCTCGCAGGCGCAAGCCACGGATATGGCTTATTGTGGACAGCTTTTTTAACTTTCCCGCTAATGGCCGCCATTCAGGAAATGTGCGCCCGTATTGGCATAGTTACAGGAAACGGCTTGGCTGGCAATATCAAAGCCCATTATAAATCTAAAATTCTTCTTTATTCATTAGGTTTTCTATTTGTTATCGCAACAAGTATCAATATTGGAGCCGATTTAGCAGGCATGTCGGCAGCTTTAAACCTTTTAGTGCCTTTACACCCGCTTATCAGCAACTTATTAATTGCAGGTTTAATTATTACCCTACTTGTTTATTTTCCTTATAAATTCATCGTAGCCAGGCTTAAGTGGTTAACTTTTGCACTTTTTGCCTATATTGCATCCGCTGTTGTTACCCAGCAGGATTGGGGGCAGATTGTACTGCGGGCTTTCGTTCCCAAATTTAGTCTTTCAAGTGAATATTTGGTTTTTATAGTGGCAATACTCGGTACTACAATTTCACCATATCTCTTTTTTTGGCAGACTTCGGAAGAAGTAGAAGAAGTCAAGGAAGAAGAAAAGGTTAGTCACAAAAAGATAATTGTGACCAAACATGAGCTTAAGGTTGCCAAAGAGGATGTACAAATCGGTATGCTTTTTTCCAACATTGTTATGTTTGCAATCATCGCTACAACTGCTTCAACCTTATTTGCTGCAGGCATTAATGATATCCAAACCGCGTCAGACGCAGCAAGGGCTCTTGAGCCGATCGCCGGCAAAGCTTCGTCACTTCTTTTCACTTTAGGGATAATTGGCACCGGACTTTTGGCAATTCCGGTTCTGGCCGGTTCAGCAGGCTATGCGGTTTCTGAGATATTTGGTTGGAGAGAGGGCTTAAGTTACAAATTCCGGCAAGCAAAATCATTTTATCTGGTCATAATTTTTTCTACAATCCTCGGGCTATTTATTACCCTCATTAATATTAATCCCTTTAAAGCCCTTTTTTATACAGCTGTAATTTACGGTTTAATTTCCCCGATTTTAATTCTTTTTATTCTGCTTCTTGCCAACAGTAAAAAAGTTATGGGCAAATACACGAATACTAAAGTTACCAATATTTTGGGGATTTTAACATTAGCTGTTATGTCAGCTGCGGCAATTGGATTTTTCGCAACGCTTTAAGGATTAGTTTTGGTAGCGCCTGATAACCGAGGTTACTTTTCCCTGGATAGTCACGTTTTTAGCATAAATCGGCTGCATCGAAGCATTTGCCGGCATCAGGCGAATTCGATCCTTTTCCTTGAAAAATCGCTTCAAGGTAACAATGCCATTTTCAATCATTGCAACCACAATATCACCGTTTCTGGCTTCGTTTGTTTCCTCAACTACTACAAAGTCACCGTCTAAAATTCCGTCTTCAATCATTGATTCACCTTTGACCTGCAAAACGTAGGATTTTTTCTTGGGATTAACCATGTTTTGCGAAACTGCAAATGTAGCGTTTGGGTCGCTAAAAGGCTCAATAGGCGAACCGGCAGCAATAAAACCGGCAATTGGCAAATCTATACCCTTAACAATACTGCCTATTTTCCTTTCAATAAGTTCAATACTCCTGACAATTCCGGAAGTTTTTTTTATTAATCCTTTTCTTTCCAGAGTCTGCAAATGCTCATGGACAGTCGCTAAAGACTTTACGCCCAGTTTTTTGGCAATTTCAACTAAAGTTGGAGCATGGCCATATTTGTCAATATATTTGTTAAGAAAATCCAGTATCTCGCGCTGTCTTCTGTATATAATTGTTGTCATGATACAATAATACAAAGAAAACCCGAAACTGTCAAGAGGTCATAATGCTATGTCCATAAAAGGTTCTAGCTGCGTCTAATCCTTGATCTATATAAATTGCACCTAAAACCGCCTCAATAGCGTTCCCTTTTGTCTCGTCACTCATACAGGGTATTCGCAAATATTGTTGAAAAACTAATAAATCAAACCTGCGAGATAAGTAGCTATTTCTTTGGTACTTTACGCTTATTATTCGATCTTGTTCGGATTCAATTGACAATAGTCGGAGTACGGCATCCCCTAAGGTAGATAAAGTTTTTCTAGTTATTCTAGTATTAGACGGGTTACCCTTAGACTCATTTTTCCTGCTTCCTCTGGGACGATTATTGATTGCAACCTCAAGTAACTCTCTCTCGTTAAATTTTATACCAAAACGCTTCTCAAAATTTTCTACTGCTATGCTAAGTGACCTGTATCTTTCCATAGAGCGATAATTCTAGCAAAAAAGAAGTTATAATAGAAATTCTATCGAATCACACACCTATGAAATTCGAGCTCACTTCTACATATAAACCAACAGGTGATCAGCCCCAAGCTATTGCCAATCTAGTTGAAGGTATTAACAAAGGATACCAAAATCAAACTCTTCTTGGCGTGACCGGTTCAGGCAAAACTTTTACAGTTGCCAATGTTATTGAAAAAATCCAACAGCCCACACTGGTTATTTCCCATAACAAGACACTGGCTGCCCAGCTCTATCAGGAATTTCGTGAATTTTTCCCGCACAACGCTGTTGCCTATTTTGTCTCTTACTACGATTATTATCAGCCGGAAGCCTATATGCCTTCAACCGATACCTATATTGAAAAGGAGACTGAAGTTAACGAAGAAATCGACAGGTTAAGACTGGCGGCAACTACGGCCCTTTCAACCAGAAATGACGTTATTGTCGTCGCATCAGTTTCGGCTATCTATAACTTAGGGTCTCCCACAGAATATAAAAATGCCAGAGTAGATCTTGAAGAAGGCCAAACGTGGCCAAGAGTTGATCTTCTGCGGTCTTTTGCCAAACTCCAGTACGAAAGAAATGAGCATGATTTTGCACGCGGAACTTACAGAATTCGCGGCGAAAACATCGAAATACTGCCTGCCTACGAAAATAACGGCCTAAGACTAACCTTTCGGGAAAACTTCTTGAAAGCATTGGAAATTATTCATCCAATAACTGGAGAGACTCAAAGCAAACCTGAAACTTTTGCACTGTACCCGGCCAAACATTATGTAGCATCCGACGACACTACAATTCATGCCCTTGAGTCAATTAAAAAAGAGCTTAAAGCAAGACTCAAATATCTTAAATCACAACGCAAAGAACTTGAAGCTCATAGACTTACGCAAAGAACCAACTACGACCTTGAAATGATCCAAACACTTGGCTATTGCAAGGGCATTGAAAATTATTCGCGCCATTTTGACGGCAGAAAACCCAATGACCCGCCGTTTTCGCTTATTGAGCATTTTCCCAAAGATTACTTGATGATAATTGACGAATCGCATATGACCGTCCCTCAAATAAACGGTATGTACAATGGCGACCGTGCCCGTAAAGAAATGCTGGTTGACTTCGGCTTTCGTCTGCCTTCTGCCTTTGACAACAGACCTTTAAAGTTTGAAGAATTTGCCCGTAAAATCAATAAGGTCATCTACACTTCGGCAACTCCGGCAGATTATGAAATTAATATTTCTAACCAGGTTGTTGAACAACTGGTTAGACCAACAGGTTTGATAGATCCTGAAATCTCCGTCCGGAAATCGAAGGGCCAAATTGACGATCTGATTGCGGAAATCGAAAAAAGAGTAAAAAAACACCAGCGGGTTTTAGTAACGACCTTAACCAAACGAATGGCTGAAGAACTTTCCACTTACTTGCAAGAAAAAGGCTTGAAAGTCCAGTACCTACACTCAGAAGTACTGACACTGGACAGAAGTGATATTCTAGATGATTTAAGGCTCGGAAATTATGATGTATTGGTCGGCATTAATTTGCTGCGCGAAGGTTTGGATCTGCCGGAAGTAACGCTTGTTGCCATTTTGGATGCCGACAAAGAAGGCTTTTTAAGATCCCAAACATCCTTAATTCAAACTATGGGCAGGGCAGCTCGTCATGTAGAAGGTCAGGTAATTTTGTATGCTGACACACTTACAGGCTCAATAAATAGGGCGATCAAAGAAGTAAATCGTCGCCGCAACATCCAGCTCGACTACAACAAAAAACACCACATTAAACCGGTTTCAATCGACAAGCCTATCCGCGAGAAATTAATTGACCGCGAAAAGATTTATGAAGAAAAGAAACGTCTGTACAAAGATGCTGTTTATGAGCAAGCAATTCAAAGAGCAAAAGAAGGAAACATTCTACCGGACGACAAAAATAAATTAATTAAAGCCCTGACTCGCGAAATGAAAGACGCAGCTCGCATTCTAGACTTCGAAAAAGCTGCAGTTCTAAGGGACGAAATTGCAGCTTTATCAGAAAAAAGTTAAGCTTCGATTTCAGCAGGCTTTTGTCCAATCAAAACGTTGTATCTTGTTACATCGGCTCTGAATAAATCTTCTTGGTATAAACCCCATTCATTATTCATGGTAATTAGTGGTGAAGCGTCTAAAACATTATAAATAATTTCTCCTATAGGTTTGTCAAACATTTGTACTTTTCTAATCTTGTCTATTTCGGGGAATATTCTAGCAACGTGTTGCGTTAGTTGAGAAATGGCTTTCGCGACAGGATAACCCCAAAGGCACATATTTGTCATTTCTCGAGCGGAAGGAAGAACTTCTTCCGTAAAATCAAGACGGCGCAACTTTTCAAATCCAGCAACCTCCATCAAATTCCGAACTTGATCTCCTGTTTGGAAATCGACAACTGCGCCAGAAGTGTCTCCGCCGACATGCAGCTGGCACCATTGTTCTTCAGATGGCTCGATTTCACCCTTAAGAGTTGCCGCAATCACTATACGTCCTCCGGGTTTTAAAACTCTGAAAGACTCTTTAATGAATTCATCAATACTTACTGCATGTTCTAAGCTCTCAAGAGACCAAACTATGTCAAAAGACTCGTTAGCAAAAGGCATTCTGTGAAAATCAGCTTTTGAAAAACCTGTTTTATCAGCAACCATGTACTTGTTTTTCTCTTCAGAAACGACTCTTTGTGCACCATGCAATTGAACTTCGGATAGATTAATCCCGACAACTTCTGCACCAATGTTTTTCGCAATCCAAGCTGAGCTTCCTCCAACCCCACAACCTGCATCCAACACCAAATCTCCTTCTTTAATTTTGGCTAATCTAGCTAATTCTGCATTCTCTGCTAAGATAGCTTCATGCCGGTTTTTAATCCCACGCGCCCAGAAACCATAATGTTGACCAAATGTTCGCCCGTGCCACATTAGGAAGTAGAAGATGTTAGCTCTATCATAATAGTCGGCAACTTTTTTCTCGTGACGCATTCTTTGATAAGTTGTATCTCTTTCAGTCATGTTTATAGAGCGCGATTATACTAAAATTAGACTAAACACGCAAGTTATTATAGGGTTAACATTGCGTCACTAGCACTTGCCCAAACATTGATTTCAGTGATAAAATATTTGATTCGCTATGACTTCAAATTCCGACAAAATTATCATCAGAGGCGCGCGCGAACACAACCTGAAGAATATTAATGTCACGATTCCTAAAAACAAATTGGTTGTTTTTACTGGACTTTCCGGCTCCGGCAAATCGTCACTCGCCTTTGACACAATATACGCCGAAGGTCAGCGCAGATACGTAGAGTCACTCGCAGCTTACGCGCGCCAATTTTTAGGTGTTATGGACAAGCCTGATGTTGATTCGATCGAAGGCTTGTCTCCGGCCATTTCCATTGATCAAAAATCAACTTCTCACAATCCAAGAAGCACAGTAGGAACAATAACCGAAATTTATGATTACCTGAGGCTTCTTTTTGCCAGAATCGGCCACCCGCATTGCCC